>OHYV01000178.1_pt1 | contig 31583 bp, 28 predicted proteins | sample 1580321 | NCBI WGS metagenome assembly OHYV01 (sample SAMEA3882529, study PRJEB24775) | human gut metagenome | biome: human-associated habitat; feature: intestine environment; material: feces | place: Netherlands | collected 2009/2010 | reverse complement strand
GCCGTCAGGCGGGCTTTGTGCGGTGTTGCCTTATATATTCCACTAAGGAGGTCATCTCTATGCTTCTTTCAGGTAAGACGGTCGTTCTCGGCGTCAGCGGCAGTATTGCGGCTTACAAGATCCCAACTTTAGCAAGACTGCTTAAAAAGCAAGGCTGCAATGTTCAGGTACTCATGACACAGAACGCCACTCAATTTATAAACCCTATCACTTTTGAATCCCTCACAGGCAACAAGTGCCTTATAGATACTTTTGACAGAAATTTTCAATACAGCGTTGAACACGTTGCTCTTGCAAAGCAGGCTGACCTTGTTATGGTCGCTCCTGCTTCCGCTAATGTTATCGGAAAGATAGCATACGGCATTGCTGACGATATGCTCACTACCACTGTCATGGCTTGCCCTTGCAAGAAAATGATATCCCCTGCCATGAATCACAATATGTATCACAATCCTATTGTGCAGGACAATATCCAGAAGCTTGAACGTTTCGGCTACAAGATGATCGCTCCTGACAGAGGTATGCTTGCAAACGGCGATGACGGCGACGGCAGAATGCCTGAACCTGAGGTGCTTTTTGAATACATTCTTCGGGAGCTTGCCTGCGAAAAAGATCTTGCCGGTAAAAAAGTCCTTGTGACGGCTGGTGCGACCATGGAGGCTATCGACCCTGTGAGGTACATCACTAATCATTCAAGCGGAAAAATGGGCTGTGCAGTGGCTAAAGCAGCTATGCAAAGAGGTGCAAAGGTGACGTTGGTGGCAGGTCACATGGAGGTTTTGCCGCCTATGTTCGTGGACGTTGTGAACGTAAAGTCTGCGGCGGATATGTTTGAAGCTGTCACAAAGCTTGCTCCTGAGCAGGATATTATCGTAAAGGCGGCGGCGGTGGCTGACTACACGCCTGCTGCGGTGGCTGACAACAAGATAAAGAAGTCTGACGACGACATGAAGATAGAGCTAAAACGCACGAAGGATATTCTTGGCTATCTCGGTCAGCACAAACGTGACGGTCAGGTCATATGCGGTTTTTCCATGGAAACGCAGGACGTTATCAAGAACTCCGAGAAAAAGCTCACCAACAAAAACTGCGACATGATATGCGCAAACTCACTAAAGACCGCCGGCGCAGGCTTCAAGACGGACACTAATGTTATCACCCTTATCACTGAGGGCGGTGCTGTGGAGCTGCCTATTATGACCAAAGAGCAAGCCGCTCACAGGATACTTGACGAGCTTGCGGCAATGATATAAGTGTACGATAATATGTACAGATAAATAGATCACGAAGGGAAATACCCAATATGAAACGTATCGAGATATATGAAAACGGCATTAATATAGTATTTGAGATAACAGACGAGAACGAGGCGAAGCTTCTGCACTTCTCTGCTCTGCCTTTTGATGAAGCCAAGACAGCTTCATACATGGGGCTGAAAACTTTCAGACCTGTAGAGATACAGGCGAGCGGTATCGACCGTCCTGACGAGCGTCACGGCAACAAATATATCGTGACCGCTCCGGGTTGGAGAATGAAGTTCAAGGACTTCCGTGATGTGAACAATGATTATGGCAGAAAGCTTGAGCTTGTGACCTTTGATGAGGGCACAGGTCTTGAAGCTGTGTCCCACTATCAGTTTTACACCGGCACGTCTGTTGTACGCTGTTGGACTGCCCTTACAAACAAGGGCAGCGAGGTACAGACCATTGAATATATGTCCTCCTTTGCGCTGACGGGCATAGAAAAAGAGGGGCTTAAAAAGCCTGAGGACAAGATGAAGATATGGGTATGCCACAACTCATGGCAGCGTGAATTGCAGTGGCAGGACTACACCCTTGAACAGGTGGGGCTTGCTTCATCTGCTAAGCCTACGGAACAGCGTTCATCAAAGGTATTTGCCTGCACAAACGTTGGAAACTGGTCGGCAAAGGAATACATACCAATGGGTGTGCTTGAAAACACAGAAGCAGGCTCGGTGCTGTTTTGGCAGATAGAGCAAAACGGCTCTTGGCACTGGGAGCTTTCGGACGTGGGAGGACACTTCTATTTACAGCTTTCTGGGCCGTCGGAGATAGAGTCCCACTGGTATAAAAACCTTGCACCTAACGAGAGCATAGAAAGCGTGAAATGTGCAGTAGGCTCGGTGACAGGAAGCTTTGATAAGGCTATGGGCGAGCTGACGAAATACCGCAGAAAAATACGTCGCCGCAACAAGGATAATCAGAGGCTTGCGGTAATATTCAACGACTACATGAACTGTCTGTGGGGCGACCCTACGGCAGAAAAGGAGTTTCCCCTTGTGGACGCTGCGGCAGAAGCAGGCTGTGAATATTTCTGCATTGACGCAGGCTGGTATGCTGACGGCTTTTGGTGGGACGAGGTCGGCGAATGGAAAGAGAGCAGAAAGCGTTTCCCTAACGGCGTAAAGGAAGTTGCCGACTATATCCGCAAAAAGGGCATGATACCTGGGCTTTGGCTTGAAATAGAGGTCATGGGAATAAAGTGTCCGCTTGTGGACAGCGTTTGCGATGACAGTTGGTTCTTCACACGTCACGGCAAGAGAGTCTATGACAGAAGCCGTTATCAGCTTGATTTCAGGAATCCGAAAGTCCGTGCTCACGCTGACGAGGTAATAGACAGGCTCGTTTCGGAATACGGCATTGGCTACATAAAAATGGATTACAACATAGAGCCTGGTATAGGCACTGAGCAGAACTGCGACAGCGTTGGCGAGGGTCTGTGGGGTCATGAAAAGGCTTACCTTGAATGGCTTGACGGTGTTTTTGCTCGTCACCCTGACCTTATTATAGAAAACTGCTCCAGCGGTGGACTCAGAATGGACTATGCGATGCTTTCAAGATACTCCATTCAGTCCACATCAGATCAGGACGATTACAAAAAATACTGCACCATTGCGGCGAACTCCCCTACTGCCCTTTGCCCTGAGCAATCGGCTATCTGGGCTTATCCTATCACATCAGGTGACAGAGAAGAAGTTGTTTTCAACATGATTAACGCAATGCTTTTGAGAATACATCAAAGCGGTCATCTTGGCAACATCGACCCTGAACGCAAGGCACTTGTTAAGGAAGCTATCAGCGTTTACAAGAAGATAAGGGCGGACATAAAGGAAGCAGTGCCGTTCTGGAGCTTGGGACTGTCCAAATTTTCGGACGACTGGGTATCTCTCGGTCTGAGAAACGGCAACAAGGCTTATCTTGCCGTATGGAGGAGAGAGGGCAAGAGCGACACCTGCGTTTTGCCTATCGACTTCCTCAAGGGTGTTGAAGCAAGGGTGAAGTGCATTTATCCTGATTTCAGTGAGACTCCTGTGGAGTTTTCAAAGGCGACAGGCAATGTTTCCGTTAAGTTTGACAGACCTTATATGGCTAGACTTTTTGAGATAGAGTGGTAAAAAAGTTACCTGCCAATAAGGGTAACTTTTCCCCACACCGCACCTTTTGATTTGTCTGATTTTACGGACAGTTGCTCGCCTGTGGGAGATATTATCGCTGATATTCCGCAGTTTCCTGCACGGAGAACATATCTTCTGTTCTCAACAGCTCGCATTATGCAGTGGCGGTAATGCTGTTCACGGGCGGAGCTTTTGCCAAACCATGAATCGTTGGTGGAAACGCATATGAGCTGTGCTCCCTGTTCTTTCTGTCGGCTCACAAGGCTTGGAAAAATGGACTCTATGCAGATAACAGAGCCTATGGTCATGCCGTCTGAGGCGAGGGGCTTGGTGCGTCTTTCGTCTGCACATTCGCTCATAGTGTCAAGGTGGAAAATGCCTGCAAAAGGTGTCTTTTCACCGAAAGGCACAAGCACTTGTTTCAGGTAGGGCGAAGACGCAATGCCGTTTTTATCATAGGCGAAAAGAGCGTTGTAATCCTTGCCGTTTTCAAGATAGAACGAGCCTGTCACAAGGGTACACCCATGGGTGGCGGCAAAGTCTGATATAAGGGAAAATTCTTTTAGCTGTTCGTCATAGTCTTTCGACACGGCAGTTTCAGGAAGCAGAACAAGATCAGTACCCCACCGCCAACAGCTTTCCATTATAGAAAGATAGGAGCGTGCTGAATCAAGGGCTTTACGGTGTGATTTTTCCCTGCCCTCCAGACTATCCTGTGCGCAGATAACGTCTATCTGAGGGTAGAAGTTATCAAGCTTTTTGTCGAGGTTTATGGAATAAAGTCCGTAGCTTAAATTTGCCCCCTGCAAAAGCAGTGCAAAGGCGGTGTAGGCAAAACGCTTTTTGCTTGTATATATCTCCCCATGCAGACCGTTGAGCAGGAAAATTATAAAGCTTGTAAGGCGGCAGCTTATGAGCGTGGCGGATTGCAAAAGCAGTGGCGAACTTGTTGCGGTGAGCCATGCCGCAGACCACGGAAACGCCAAAATCGGAACTTTCTCTTGAAGCCACTCCCCTGCTGTCAAAAGCAGGCAGAGCAAAACTATCTCAGACAAACGGTGTTTGAGATGCGGTCGCAGGGGCAGGAAAAGGCTCAGTGGAAGATACATAAGGATACACTCCCACAAGGTCAGACCTAACCACGCTAAAGTGGCAAGAGGTATAGAGGCAAAGGACGGCAGAGGACATATTTTCCATATGGTGAGCATAAAAGTGAGCTGAAAAAGATAATATGGTACAAAAAAGCACAGAAAATCAAGCCTGAAAGCCCTTTTTTCATGGCAGACTGACAGGCAATGCACCATTGGAGCAAAGATAAAAAACGCAAGCCACGGCAAATTCAAGATAGATTGCATAAGCGCGCTCACTATACCCGTGAGGGCGAGGAACGCTCTCCGTGAGATTTTGGGGTCAATTATTTTCGAGATATTCATGTAAATATTATGACCCGAAAGTCGCACATAATTCACAAAACTATAAAGGGAGGCAGTAAATTGGAGATCTTTATTCCGCAGTTTGTCAGGACGGCTCTTGACAGGCTGAATGAGTGTGGCTATGAGGGTTATATAGTCGGTGGCTGTGTAAGAGATAGTTTGCTTGGCAAAAAGCCTCATGATTACGATGTCTGCACAAACTGCACCCCTGACAAAATGCTTGAAGTTTTCGCAAATTTCCGCACTATTGAAACCGGGCTGAAGCATGGCACGCTCACTGTTTTGATAGAGGGCGAGCCGGTGGAGATAACCTGTTATCGCAGTGACGGAGAGTATATAGGGCATAGAAAGCCTGCTCAGGTGACATTTGAAAGCTCGCTGGAGGAGGACTTAAAACGTCGTGATTTCACGGTGAACGCTATGGCATACTCACCAAAAGAGGGGCTTATTGACCTTTACGGCGGACAAGGCGACCTTGAAAAGGGCATTATAAAATGCGTTGGCGAGCCTGAAAAGCGTTTTGACGAGGACGCTTTGAGGATATTAAGAGGGCTGAGGTTTTCTTCATGCCTTGGGTTTGAGATCGAGGAAAAGACCTCAAAGGCTATACTTGAACAACGTGAGCTTTTAAAAAGCATTTCTGCCGAACGCATTGCGTCAGAGCTTAAAAAGCTTCTCTGTGGAAAGGGTGCAAGGAAGATATTGCTTGACTATCGTGAGGTCATAGCGGTGTTCATACCTGAGCTTCGGGAAAGCTTTGATTTCAGGCAGAACAATCCCCACCATTTTCTTGATGTTTACGGTCACATTTGTTTGAGCGTTGAGAACGTCAGACCACAGTGGCAGATGAGGCTTACTATGCTTCTTCACGATATCGGCAAGCCAAGAATGCACACTGTTGACGAGAACGGCATTTCCCACTTTAAAAAGCACCAGTTCGAGGGGGCTTACATGGCGGAGAAGATATTAAAAAGGCTCAGGATAGACAACGCTTCGGCGAAATATATTTATGAGCTTATATGGGAGCATGACAACAGGATACCTGCCACGAAAAAGTCGGTGCGGAGATTTATGGCTCAGCATGACTTTGACTTTGTTATGGATTATCTGGAGGTGCGCAGGGCTGACACATATGCCCAGTCGGACTACAAACGGCAGGAAAAGCTTGCAGAACTTGACCATATCGCAGAGCTTGCAATGGAGATAAAAGAGGACAACGAGTGTATCCACATTTGCGACCTTGACATAAACGGCAAGGATCTTTTACAAATGGGCTTTGGCGGAAAGGATATCGGCATCGGGCTGGAGCTTGCATTGAACGGTGTTATAGACGAAAAGGTGGAAAACAAAAAAGAGGAGCTGAAAGGCTACATTGAAAGCAACTTCAAAAGGCAGGATAAAGATAATACTTAAAGGGTCGGCACTTGTGCTGTGGTGCGTGGTGATATTCATGTTCTCGGCAAACAATGCTGACGAGTCAAACAAGCAATCAAATGCGGTGTTTAACACAGTGATAGAATTTGTCAACCCTGTATATGACAGCCTTGACACTACAGCGCAGGCGGAATACAAGGACACCGCCACGTTCATCATAAGAAAGCTTGCGCATTTCAGCGAATACGCCTTGCTTGGAATATTGGCTTTTATAAATCTTGCTATGGTGAAAAAGCTTGTATACAGAGGGCTTTTTGCGGCAGTTTTTTCTTGCATCTACGCTTCAAGCGATGAGATACATCAGCTTTTCGTGCCGGGGCGTGCAGGGCAGGTGCGTGATGTTCTTATCGACACAAGCGGTGCAGTGGCAGGAATTTTACTTGCCATACTAATACGAAAAATATGGCTCAAAAGCCGTGAGAAAAAATCGTGATAACAAAAAAATATCCGTGGGGGCATTTTGCTCTCACGGATATTTTATTCTAGCAAAACCTATTGCAAATCATATCGTGACCCATTGGTATCGCCTCATTCAAAGCCTTGGCTTTACTTAAATCACTTTATCTCAAGTCTTTTGGTTTCAGGCTTTACCTCCTGCATCTTTGGCAGGTCAAGGGTCAGGATACCATTCTTGTACTCTGCGGAGATATTGCCCGTATCAATGCCTGTAAGGTCAAAGCTTCTCTGATAAGAACCGTATGTCCTCTCACGGCGGATATACTTGTCTTTCTTATCCTCTGTCTCTGCCTTATGCTCAGCGGTAAGAACAAGATCGTTGCCTGAGATGTCAAGCTTGATATCGTCCTTATCAAAGCCCGGAAGCTCTGCTTCCATTACATATTTGTCGCCCTCGTCCTTGATATCGGTCTTGAAGCTCTGGAGTGCATTTTCTCCAAAGAAATCATTCTCAAAATCATGGAATGCGTTAAACAGGTCGTAGCTCTTTCTTTCAAATGGTGTAAGTCCAAACATATAAATTCCTCCTTGATGTGTTATATCTTAATTTATCTTGTAAGCTTTTATCATTTATTCTGCTCTTCCATTGGTATCATTTCCTTTCTTCATTGTCTTTATGATACCTCTGCTATATGTTCATTGTGTGAAGATATTGTGAACATTAGCTGAATTTTAGCACTCTCATTATGTGAGTGCTAGCATATTAGTTTTATGAGTGCTAAAACAACGTCATGACATGATATGATAATCAGCGGGCGAACGCTGTTCGCCCCTACTGCGTCAACGCCTATCACTGCTTATCGAAGCGGTCTTTAAGAAGCTTCAAGGCTTTTTTCTCTATCCTTGAAACATAGGAGCGTGAGATACCGAGGCGTTTGGCGACCTCTCGCTGTGGCAGCTGCGGCTGACCGAAAAGTCCATAGCGCAGAGTGACTATCTGTCTTTCACGCTCATCAAGAGAGCTTTCGATATAGCGGTAGAGCTGTTCACTGCGAATGGAAAGCTCTATTTTGTCGGCAACATCCTCTCCGTCTGCGATTATGTCGATAAGGCAAAGCTGATTGCCGTCCTTATCGGAGTCAACAGGCTCGTCAAAGTGGATATCGTTGGCAGACTTTTTCTGGGAGCGAAAGTGCATTAGTATCTCGTTCTCCACGCACCTGCTCCCATAGGTGGCGAAGCGACAGCCTTTCTTGTGGTCAAATGTTGACACAGCTTTTATTAGACCGATAGTGCCGATAGAGATAAGATCCTCCTGATCTGTGGAATTTGAATAATACTTTTTTATAATGTGTGCCACAAGGCGGAGATTGTGTTCGATAAGCTTATCTTTTGCCGCCTTGTCACCCTGCGCCATTCTCTCAAAACACTCACGCTCCTCCTTCGCTGAAAGCGGTTTTGGAAACACGCTGCGGCTGTCAAAATGCAGTGCGAAAAATAGAAAATTCCCCGTAAGCAGTTCAAACAGTGCTGAAAACATATTTGTCCCTCCTTATTTAAAGTATCGCTCATACGCTTTTTAATCATATGATTTTTAGGGATTGTACTATTCTGATTTTGACATAAGGTCGCAAAATGTTTCTGTTTTGTTAAATTTGCTGAAATATTGATTGTCTTGTTTGCTAAAATCACGAATATTGTTAACGTTTTGTAAACAGACGGCATTTTACTTTTATCGTTAAACAAAGGGTGATATAATTATATCAGATAGGTATGTTTTTTGGGGGTGAGCGCTCATGATAAGCATAAAAGGACGATCGGTATTCGGAAGCATTGCAAGAGGAAAGCTGACCTTTTATCACCGTGACGAATTTATCATCAACAAGATAAAAGTGTCCGACCCTGAACTTGAATACAAAAAATATGTCAAGGCTAAAAACGCTGCCCTGGTGGAGCTTGGGGAGCTTTATGACCGTGCAAGGTTAAGCGTTGGGGAAGGCGACGCTCAAATATTTGTGATACACCAAATGCTTATCACCGACGAGCAATACGACAGCAGTATTCGCACAAAGATACTTGACGAGCATTTCAATGCCGATTATGCGGTCGCAAGCACTTCAAGAAGCTTTGCGGAGATGCTGGCACAAATGGACAGCGAATATATGCAAAGCAGAGCGGCTGACGTCAAAGACGTTTCAAACAGACTTTTAAGACACATATTAAACTGCGCCGACACGCTTCCCATACTCAGAGAGAACGCCATTATCTGCACCGGTGACCTTATGCCCTCAGAAACCCTGCTCATGGACAAGACGAAGATAAAGGGCTTCTGCACAAGGTCCGGTTCTGTGAACTCTCATACTGCGATACTTGCGAAAAATCTTGGCATACCTGCCATTGTGAACGTTGGAGCGGAGCTTTCTGACGAATACGAGGGCAAGGAAGCCGTCCTTGACGGCTACAGCGGAACGCTTTACATAGAGCCTGATGAGCATACTCTCAGACAGCTTGAATACAAGGAAGCCGTTGAGGGCAGGAAAAAGGAACTTCTCACAAGGCTCAAAGGCAGAAAAAACATCACTCGTGACGGACATGAGATAAAGATATATGCGAATATACTCAACTCTGAGGAGCTTGAATTGGCGGTAAAAAACGACGCAGGGGGGATAGGTCTTTTCAGAACAGAGTTTATGTGCTTTGACAGACCTGCTTTTCCTGACGAGGATTTTCAGTTTTACACCTACCGCAAGGCATTGGAGGCAATGGAGGGTAAAGAGGTCATAATAGGCACTTATGATATAGGTGCAGACAAGATACCAGATTGTGCAGACATGAGTGCTGAGAGAAATCCCTCTATGGGCTGTAGAGGCATACGATTTTGTCTTGAAAGAGAAAGCATATTCAAAACACAGCTAAGGGCGTTATACAGAGCGTCTGTTTACGGACAGCTTTCAATACTTCTGCCTATGGTCATAGACGTGAGCGAGATACTGAGAGTGAAAGAGCTTATCGTGCAGGTCAAGGCAGAGCTTATAAAAGAGGGCAAGAAATTTGCCGACAATGTTAAGCTCGGGGCAATGATAGAGACCCCTGCGGCGGTGATGACAAGCGATATCATAGCCAAAGAGGTGGATTTTTTCAACATCGGCACTAACGACCTTGAGCAGTTCACCTTTGCACTTGACAGGCAAAACCCATGTTATGACAGGGTATCACCGAAAAATCACAGGGCACTGCTTAGAATGATAAAAATGGTGTGCGACAACGCCCATGCAAACGGCATAAAAGCAGGCATCTGCGGTGAGATAGCAGGCGACCCAACGCTCACAGAGATATTTCTGGAGCTTGATGTGGATATGCTGTCGGTAGTTCCGTCAAGGGTACTGCCGCTGAGAAAGGCGGTAAGGAGCATAAGTCTTAAAGACCCGAAAAAGGCAGAGAATGACCTGAAGCTGTTTTTATAAAAAGGATAATTTTCCTCATTTCATATAGGCGGTGGAATACGTTATCGTGCGTGTTCCACCGCCTTTTTGCTTTGCTTGCAAATACGCTAATAAGGAGAGCGAACTGTTCACCACTACAGATATTTAAACAAAGAATGTATTTTATCTTATGGTCTGTATGGTTGTCTTATGAAAATCTTAAGCGTTTCTTAAAGCGGTTGACAGTTGGAACGGGCTATGATAAACTTATATACGCCACTAAAAAATACGTCTGAAAAAGATAAAACACAAGGAGGAGAAACTTTGAAACTAAGAAACATAAACAGAGGTCTGGTTCTTGGCGGTGTGCTTGCGCTGGGCGTTGTATGCTACACAGCGTATGATAACAACCAGTTCAAGACTTCCAAGCCTGAGATAGAACAGACCATGAGGGATTATATCGCAGACTTGACAAGTGCAAACGTTGGAAGCAGTGATAAGTTAAAAAGTCAACTTACAGATTTTGTGGATAAGCATTATGCTGACTACACCACTTCTGACAATGAGTACGCTTCGTCAAAGTCAGGACTTCTGGACGAAATAAACCAAGCTGAAGTTGCAACGCAAGGAGGAGATATCACCTCGGCTGAGTATGACATAAAAGAGATGTCAATAAACAAGAGTGGAGCTGACGGAGCAAAGGTCACTATGATATACAATGTGTGCTATGACGTATCAAAGGGCGACCCAACTTTTCTCACAACCAACGGCATAAACACCATGACAAGCGGTAACTACACAAATTCCGACAACTATGAACCCAGCACATCTTCATACAAGGCGATTTTCAGTTATGAAAATGCTGAATTTTATCTTTTGCGTACTTCTGACGGCTGGAAGATAGCAACGTCCAGCGACTACGGATATGGCGAGGATTACAACTTTGATGATAACAACAGTGACAGCGTGGCTGATGAAAGCAAGGCTGAGTCTGAGATAGTTCCGGACAGCAGTGCAGAAAATACCGACAGCGAGGGGGCAGACAGCGTTGAGTGATACTATTCTAAAGATAAAGGGACTTAACAAGACCCTTGGCAAAAAGCAGATACTTCACAGCATAGATATGGAGTGTTACAGTGGCGAGGTCTACGGCTTTCTCGGTCCTAACGGCGCAGGAAAGACCACAACTATAAAGATAGCAGTGGGACTTTTACAGCTTGACGAGGGGGAGATATCCATTAACGGAAAGGATATCAGAAAAGACTTTGAGGGCGCAATGGCGAACGTTGGAGGCATTGTTGAAAACCCTGAGATGTATAAATATCTCTCGGGACTTGAAAACCTACGTCAGTATGCTAGAATGAGAGAGGGAGTAACTGAGGAGCGTATCAAAGAGGTGGTGGAGCTTGTAAGGCTTTCAAACCGCATTAATGACAAGGTGTCGAAATACTCTCTGGGTATGCGTCAGCGTCTTGGCGTTGCGCAGGCTATCCTTCACAGACCAAAGCTTCTTATACTTGACGAGCCTACAAACGGTCTTGACCCGCAGGGCATAAAGGAGCTTCGTGACATACTCAAAGAGCTTGCCCACAAGGAAGGCACTTGCGTTGTGGTATCGTCACATCTCATGAGCGAAATGGAAATGATGTGCGACAGAGTGGGCATTATCGCAAACGGAAAAATGATAGGCTCATACACAATGGAGGAGCTTATCTCACAGTCTGACAGCTCAATTGCTGAATATGTACTTGAAGTTGACGACCCGCAAAAGGCTATGGGTCTTATAAAGCTCGCAGACGAGGGCAAGCGTATCGACAAGGAAACAGGTGCAGTTGTCCTTTCTATCCCTGTGGAGATAGAGAAGAAAAAGATAGCGTCGGTAAACAAGACGCTTATCGAGGGCGGAGTTTCACTTTACACTGTTCACCGCAGAGAGAACAAGAAGCTTGAGGACGTATTCATCGAGCTTACAGGTGGAAAGGAAGGGGGCGTACAGATTGGCTAGATTTTTCAGACTTGTGAAAAACGAGTACATAAAGGTTTTCAAAAAGCTATCAACAAAAATAATGATCGTGCTTATAATAATATGTGCGCTTGGACTTTCAGGCATTGCACTTTTTGCAAAGCACAATATGGAGAGCAATAACTATTCAAGCTATGACGCAACTGGTGATTATCAGGAAACCATAGATTGGCTCAAAAACACAAACGGCGACCCTAACGAGATCGCAATGTGGCAGTATCTTATAGACAACGATATCGACAGCGATGATTGGAGATATGATGTACTGTCAGCCGTGTTCGCAAACGGCACTGGTGATATGTCAGGGATAAAGAAATATCTTGACGACAACGATTGGCGTGGCTTCTGTCAATACAGGCTGGATAATGACATACTCACAGAGGGTGAAAAGTGGGAATATCAATACAGATTGGACAAGGATATTTCCTTTGACAAGTCAAACGAGAAGAAAAACGATCTTATCATGACAGTTGCAAACGCAAAAAACACCATTGCGACCATGGGCGACGCAAAGTCTGACGGACAGAACAGCAGAGCAAAGCTGGAGGATAATATAAAACTTGCACTCTATCAGCTTGACAATGATAAGCTCGACAACACAGCAAACCAAATGACGCTGTTTGAAACAAGCGAGCCTGAGCAGATAACATTCTGGACAGTGTTCCTCACAAGCACTTCCCTTGTAACAGTAGTCGCACTGCTTGCTATCGTTATCGCAGGCGGCATTGTATCCTCTGAATTTTCACAGGGAACTGTCAAGTTCCTGCTTATAAACCCTGTTAAACGCTGGAAGATACTGATGTCAAAATACTTCACTGTCATCACAGTGGGTTATATAATGCTTTGCATACTTTTCGTTGTGATGATACCTATTACAGGGCTTATGCTCGGCTTTGACGGCTTCTCAACGCCTTATATCTATGTAAGCGGCGGCGAGGTAAAGGAAATGCCTACACTGCTTTATGCGGCAGAGCAATATCTGATGAAAAGCGTTGAAATGGTGGTAATGTCAACACTGGCGTTTGCTATCTCGTCACTTGTAAGAAGCACAGCCCTTGCTATCGGCGTCAGCGTATTCACAATGTGCATAGGCTCAACGGTCACACAGCTTTTGGGTCAGCTTGGACAGGATTGGGCAAGATTCCTTGTGTTCGCAAACACAGACCTTGCTTCTATCTCAAAGGGCTACTCAATATTTGCCCAGCACAGCCTGACATTTGCCGTAGGCGTTCTAATAGCACACATGGTGGTGTTCCTACTCACCGCATGGGACGGCTTTACAAAGCGTTCAGTATAAAACAGAATAAAAACATCAAACGGGCGGAGAAATTTCGTCCGTTTTTTTGTTGCTGAAAAGGGTAAACAAATGAACAGATTATCATATAAACATAAGATTGACAAGGGTGAATAAATATTGTATAATAGTCGAGTTGACATAAAAACCGTTTTAAAACCATAGATAATTTACAGGAGATAGATATATGTTTGAAACTTTAGTTGACGTTTTTCTTGACGCATTAATAGACAGCCTTAAGATCCTGCCTTTTCTGTTCGGTGTTTATCTGCTTATAGAGTATATAGAGCATCGTTCTGCCGACAAGCTTGGAAAGGCTCTTAGAAAAATGGGACCTTTTGGTGCGATAGGAGGAAGCATACTTGGAGCAGTGCCCCAGTGCGGATTTTCCGTTGTGGCTTCCAACCTTTACTCAGGCAGGCTGATCACAATGGGAACTCTCATTTCGGTATACCTTGCCACAAGCGACGAGGCAATACCAATGATGATAGCAAACCCTGCGTTTGCCGGCAAGCTTTGGCAGCTTATTCTTATAAAGGTAGCTGTGGCTATAATAGCAGGTGTGCTTGTTGACCTTATCTTAAAGCTTATGGGCAAAAAGCAGGACGAAGAGCCTTTCAAGGAGATATGCGAGGACTGCGACTGCAAACACCACAGTATTTTGCACTCGGCACTTCACCACACTGTAAGCATAATACTTTTTATATTTGCGGTAAACCTTATTCTCGGAGCGGTAATGGAGTTTGCAGGAGAGGACACAGTAAAGACCCTGCTTATGTCTGACAGCATAGTTCAGCCGTTCATAGCAGGAATAATAGGCTTTATCCCGAACTGTGCGGCTTCTGTTGTTCTCACTCAGCTTTATATCGAGGGCGTTGTGAGCTTCGGCTCGCTTATCGCAGGACTTTGCACAGGAGCAGGAGTAGGACTTCTGGTGCTTTTCAAGACCAACAAGCACAACATGAAAGAGAATTTCGCCATAATGGGAATACTTTATGTTTTCGGTGTGGCAGCAGGCTTTGTGGCAAGTCTGTTCTAAAATATGATAGACAGATAAAAGGAGCAATTCGCAATGAACTGCTCCTTTTTATTTGCAAAAAATCTTCGTATGTATAGTGGGCTGTGATAGGCGGGCGACCCAAGGTTGCCCCTACACTACATCATATCCTCAATAAGATAAGGCAGGCTTATGCGGAAGCAAACGCCACCTTTTTTCATATCGTTTTCTACCTCAATGCTTCCCTCGGAAAGCTCGATTATCCTTTTTACAAGTGCAAGTCCAAGACCGTTGCCCTCTGTTGCACGGGAGCGGTCGCCCTGATAGAACTTATCAAATATCTTCGCCTTTACGTCAGGGGCTATAGACGGACCGTTGTCCCATATCTCCGCCGAAATATTCTTCTCGTTGCGGAAAAGCTTCACGCTTATCTTTCCGCCCTCCGGGGTGAACTTGATAGCGTTGTTGATGATATTCTGCCATATCTGCGCCATAAGCTCCTCACTGCCCACATACATGATATCCTCAAGGTCGATATCAAGGTCGATTTTTTTCTTCGACCACTCAGGTTCAAGCACAAGAAGTATTTTTCTTATCTGCTCGTCAAGAGAAAATCTTGTCTTTTTGCCCACTGTTTTCTGATTTTCAAGCTTTGTGAGCCTCAAAATATTTGACGAAAGCTTTGAAAGCCGTGATGTTTCGTCGATTATTATCTGCGTGTATTCCTCACGCTCCTGCTCGGTTATATCGTCAGATTGCAGAAGCTTTGCAAAGCCCTGTATGGAAGCCAGAGGCGTTTTGAACTCGTGGGAAACGTTTGAGATAAAGTCACCTCTCAGCGTTTCCGTACCTGCAAGCTCCTCAGCCATTTTGTTAAAGTTCTGCGCAAGTATGCTGTATTCAGGATCAGACGGCTCTCTTACTCTTACCTTAAAATTGCCCTTTGCTATCTCAGCCGCCGCCGCACTAAGATCTCGTATAGGCTGTATAATGCTTCGGCTCATGAATGCTGTTATAATAGTACCGATAACGATACAGACCATAAAAGCTATGATGACAACAAGGTTTACTACCCAGTAAACGCTGTCACTTGAAAAGCTGTCTATGATAACGAACTTATCATAGACCTGGGAGATTATAGTTGCGTTAGGCACAACACCCTCTGAGGACACATAATATCCCTTATGCACGATATCTGCAAAATGGTCGTGTACTCTTGAATCGTTTTTATCCACCACTGACAGACTATAGGCTGAATTGTTCACAATGGAAACTATCTCGTCCACAGTGAAGCCGCCCTTTTCTTCAAGCTGATCCATTGCCATGGAAAGCTCCACCAACTGCTGTTCGGCATTGCTTTTCATTACAGGACTGCACACCATTACAAGCACTGACACCGATATAGAAGCCGACACCAGCATCACAAAGAAAAACATAAGAGTCAGCTTGAACTGCAAACTTGTTTTATTTTTGGTCTTTTTCTTATCCAAACCCCTCACCCCTCAAGCTTATCCGTCACTGCTTTTTCACAGCCTTATAGCCAAGTCCACGAACCGTGACAATATCGAATGACTCACAGCTTCCGTAACGCTCTCTAAGCCTTTTAACGTGAACGTCAACAGTACGCTCGTCAACGTCCTTATCCATGCCCCAAAGCTCGTCAAGGAGCTGACGGCGTGTGAATATCTTGTCAGGGTAGCTGAGCAGTTTAAAAAGCAGTTTGAACTCCATTTGCGGTATCGTTTCCGCCGCTCCGCCGTCAACCGCCACGCTCATAGCGTCATAATCAAGCACGCAGTTTCCCACAGTAAGAGAATGTTCCGACGCCATTTTTGAACGCCTTAAAAGCGCACCCACACGGAGTATCATCTCATTTATATCAATAGGCTTTACCATATAATCGTCTGTGCCGGCAGAAAAGCCCTCCTGCTTGTCCTCGAAGGTCTCCTTTGCGGTGACCATAAGTATAGGCAAGTTGAAATCAGCCTTTCTGAGCTGTCTTGTAAGCTCATAGCCGTCCATATTCGGCATCATTATATCTGAAATTATAAGGTCTATATTCGTTTTTTCAAGAACGTCCAAAGCCTCCAGACCGTCATTTGCAAGAAAAGTCACATAGCCATGCTGTTTAAGTGCGGCAGACATGAGCTTTCTAAGGCTTGCGTCGTCCTCCACCACAAGTATCTGAAACATAAAATATCCTCCCTCGTAAAAAAATTCCCCAATAATGACATTATAGCTTATAATTGTGAACTGGTGATTAACATTTATTTTTTTCAAAAAACTCTCCGAAATCCCCTGAAAATTCATATTCGGTTCACACAGAACTGGTATTATATAATCACAGCAGAAGATACAAAAAAAGCTTTGGTAATTGGTAAAACTTAAAGTCAGGTTTTTGTCTTCTTTCCCTCTGCGATTCCCCAAGTCGCTGATACATTTCCTCGTCTTTAGGTTTTACCAAATACCAAAGAATCCCTTTCATAATTCTATAAAAAATTAATGCTCATTTCAGCCGATGGAAGTGGGTATTAATTTTTTTATTGCTCTTTTAAGACAAGATACGACAAAAAAACCGCAGAAGCCACATAAAATGACCTCTGCGGATATTTTTTGCCTTTATTAGCCGTTAGCTGCAAAGCTTTTCACGAAGCTCAGCCGCCTTTCCAAGAAGCGCACAGATGTAGCTGTCCACATCAGGCTTTGCAAATCCACCAAGCGCTGAGCCTTTAAGCTTTCGCTGACCTGTTTCTCCGGGGATAACAAAGTTATCACCGTTCTTTTTCTTTTCGATAGCCGACTCCAGCATATAGATCTCACTGGTTATGGTGTCGATATATTTTAATGTATCAAGCTTATCATAGCCGCCAAAAAAACACGTTTTCAGACTATCCATTATTCTTCCCCCTGCCTTACTGCTGTTTTGCACAGCAATTGTTATCAAAGCCTACAATCTTTATTTGATTTAATTATATCACAAATACTTAGCTTTGTCAATAGGTTTGAAAATGAATGTTCACATTTAAGTAATTTTATATGAATTTTCGTGGCGTTTTATGTTGAATAATTATAGATATAAAAAACGCAGCCCTTGCAGACTGCGTTTTTACGTTATATAAGTCTTTTGATTATAGTGATGTTGTTGTATCTTGAAAAATACTCAACATTTGAAATAACGATACCAGTGGCAGTGTTCTGGGCGTGTACCATTTTGCCGTCGCCGATATAGATAGCAACGTGGTAAATGCTCGAGATCGACGCTCCGCCAAAGAAGATAACGTCACCCTTCTTCATGTTGTTATATGAAACTGTAGTGCCGTATAAAGCCTGCGAAGCCGCATAGTGCGGAAGATTTATTCCCACCTGTGCGAACGAGAGCATCACAAGACCCGAACAATCCGTTGCACCAAACTGTGAACCGCCCCATACATACGCTCCGCCCACCATGCTTTTTGCATATGAAACAACAGTGTCTATTTTAGAACTGTTTGAATTATCAGGCTTAGGTGCAGGCGCTGCTGTTGTTGTGGTAGTGGTCTTTTTGCTTGTTTCAGGCTTTGGCTTAGCTGTTTCCTGCGGAGTTGTGGTAGTCTGAACCGTAGTTTCGTCAGGCTTTTCCGTCTGAGCCGGCTTCTTCGTGGTAGTGGTCTTTTCACCGCTGTTGCCACTCTTTTTGGTGGTGGTAGTCTTTTTCTTGGTGGTGGTCGTAGTCGTGGTGGTATTCGCCTTTGAGGACACCTCCGCATACTTATTGTCCACCTGCTGTGACTTATCTTCAAGGTCGCTCTTATCGTTCTTTATCTGCTCGATAAGCTTGCCCGACTCCTGCTCCATTTTCAGAAGCTCCGCCTGCTCGCCCGCCAAAGTTTTCTGCTCCCCGGCATATTCCTCAGCCTTTGCTTTGAGCTGTTTTATCTGCTCATCAAGCTCCGCCTTGGTCTTTTCAAGCTTTTTATACTGATCCAAAAGCTCGTTAAGCTCGTCATTATCGTGCTTTGCAACCCTCGTCACAAGCTCTATCCTCATAAGAATGTCATAAAAATCAGATGAATTTATCAGCACGTTTGTGTACGAATCTGCTCCTCCTGCAACATACATTGCACGAATACGCTCCATAAAATCGTCCTTGCCCTCGTTTATTGCAGTTTCCTGCAAGTCAAGGCTGTGCTGAGTGTCAAGCTGTTTGCCGTCAAGCTCTGCCATTTGATCTTCAAGCTCAGAGGAATATTTCTCTGAATTTGCTATTTTTTTCTGTATGGACTTATATTTTTTCTTTATAGCCTCAAGGTTGTCCTGCTCGTCGGCAAGCTTTTTGTCAGCGTCAGCTATCTGCTTGTCAAGCTCCTGCTGTTGCTTTTTTAGCTCTTCAAGCTGACTGCTGTATGTATCGTTATCCGCCAAAGCGATATCACTTACGCTTCCGTCAGAAAAACCAAAGGCGGCAAAAGCTATGCACAGAGCCATACAGCCTGCGGCTATTCTTTTCATGGGGTAAATTTTTTTCATAATATCAGTTCTCCAAAATATAAGCGTATTATATATTTCTCACGCTGTAACGTTTATGTAGTCCCTTTAATTATAACGCAAAACCCCGTTCTTGTCAAGAAACCAACCGCTAAAAGCCGTATTTTCGGCATTTTAAGACAATTCGCCGCACATATTTTGTGCGTTATTGCACCTATTCTCCTCCGAACATCTCACCCAAGGTCTTTCCTATAAGCTCGCCTGTATACTGTGCCTGAGTGATAGAATTGCCGTGGCTTCCCACCTCTATAAGAAGCGAGCCGGTGGTCAAGTCCTGATTATAGTGGCGATAGTCGAAAAGAACAGGCCGTGTAAGCCCCTGCCAATCGCTCTCCAAAGCCGACTGCAAAGCACAGGCAAAGTGAAAATTCTTCATATAGTCAGGCATACCCATAGTGCCGTCATCACACCCTGATATTATCATAAGCTGAGCCGCTTCTCTGCCATCTATCTCCGCCACAGGTGCGAGCCTTGTGCCGTCCTCACGCTCTATGCCGTCACGGTGAACGTCAAGACATACCTTTATAGAGGGGTACTCCTCCAATATCTGCTTTACCGCCATTCGGCTTGAATCGTAAGAGCCGTCATAGCTGGGATAATCATGCACAAGTGTATCGTGGATATACGCAACGCCTGCTTTGTCAAGCTGTTCGCATATCTTGTCCCCTACCGACAGCATATTCATTTCAGGTTCGGTGGTCTTGCAGGAAAAGGAGCTGTCATAGTGGTCTTTGTCTGTGGGCTCAAAGCTTTCCGTGGCGTGGGTATGATAAATAAGTATCTGCGGCTCAGAGGAATTTCCGTCTATTTGAAAATCATATGGCTTTGAGCTTTCCTCGTAAAGCTCATCATTTGAAAGGTCAGTGCAGTTTCTCACCTGACCGCCGCCGTCAAGGTCGAAATACTGCTCGCCGTCATATCTGCCGTAGGTGTATTTTTCTATAACACCGTCATTTCCCTCCATGCTTGCAGGATATGGTATCTTGTCCGTCACGTCCTGAGCAGGCAAAGGGCTTGGCACTTCTGAGCTTTTTGAGGGCGTTTGCTTCTCCTGTGGCGCCATATCCATATCCCATATGCTGTGCTTTGACACCACCGCCGCTTCAAGCTTGTTTGATACCACAGGCTTTGATGCCGTGTCCGTTTCACTTTCCATAGCGAAACAAGGCTTGTATTCTCCCATAGCCACCCCTGCCGCCACAGCCGCCACCCTGCCGAACCTGCTTGCAGATCTTGCATAAAGCCATATCCCCGTGGGCATAACGAACGCCACAATTATAACTGCAACACAACGCAGGCAGACTTTCTTTATATCCAATGCTGTCACTCCCATATACATCTTAGTATTATAAAGTATATGCAGGACGAGCCGTCATATTACCTGCCAAACTTCACCTTAACAGGCTTGCCCACTGTCATAGAGTCATGGGTCACGTTGCAGTCATAGCATAGTATCTTCACGCCCTTTTGGGAAGCTTTCTCCAAAGCCTCTCCGAACTCAGGGTGAGTGTCATAATTTGGAGTGAAATATTTCACATCGCTCATTTGAACGAGTATCATTATATAAGACTCATATCCCTCGTCAAGGCAGTGAGAAAGCTCCTCTATATGCTTCACCCCACGGAGGGTAGGAGCGTCAGGGAAAAGCACAACGCCGTCTTTCTCCAGCGTACAGCCCTTGACTTCCATGAAGATCTTCCTATCCTGCGACTCTAAGTAAAAATCAAAGCGTGAATTGCCGTATTTCTTTTCGGGATAGACCGAGAAGCCCTCGCCAAAAGGCATTTTTTCTCTCAGCCACTCCCCTACCGCCTTATTCGGGGCTTGGCTGTCCATGTTTATGAGCTTGTCACCTTTTTCCACTGCGACAAGGTCAAAAGCGGTCTTTCTTGACGCACTGTCTGAATGTTCAAGCCAAACTGTACACCCCTCAATCAAAAGCTCTTTGCATCTGCCCGTATTTTTCACATGACAGACCTCGGCTTTACCGTCTATCTCAACGTTGGCGATAAACCTATTCGGTCTTGATAGAAATTTGCCTTTATGTATATTATCGTATCTCATAATTCGCTCCTTTTATTCTTACTATTCACATTATACCACAAATATGTTTGATTATAAATACCTAAATCATGCATTCTTAGCTTTGCTGATTTGTGGTTCGATACGAAAAGGGAAAAATATTTCACAAAATCTATTGACGCTATTTGTGAAATATGTTATAGTTTTGAGTATAGGTTATATAACAATAATAATTTATTAAAATTTCAGAAAGAGGTATTTTTATGAAAAAAATAACTGCACTTCTCGTTTCACTTATAATGTCATGCGCAGTAATGGCAGGCTGTTCTGACAGCAGTTCTTCAAGCTCATCAAAAGCAGACAGCACATCAAAGGCAGAAACAAGCGCAGCCGCTGACGAGTCAACTGCTTCAGAAGCAGGCACAGCCACAGATCTCGAGGATACTCTCACAGCGCAGTATACAAAGAAGATACAGGGCGAGAGCCTTGCTATCGACATGACAGTGGCAAGCGAATATGACAATTCATCAGCTGTTGTTGAGATAGCAGGCGGCAATATGCACATGAAAATGAACTTTATGGGCGTGGATATGGACATCTATAATATCGACGGAGTTATGTACACACTTGACAGCGAGTCAAAAACGTATTACACTGTTGATATGGAAGAATCTATCGACGACTTCAAGAGTGAGATAGGCTACGGCATTAACGACAGCTACAAGTTCATAAGCTCTGAAACAACTGACGACGGTCTTATCTGCGAAACTTTTGAAAGCACAGAAGATCCTGATATCGAGCTTGAATCAGGCGTAACTCTCGACACAAGCGATTCTGACGATTATTCTTTCACAACAACATTCAAGTATTACTTCAATGCTGACACAAAGGATATTGTTAAGATAGAAACTATCTCTGACGGCTCAACGACTACTGTTACAGTAAACTCATTCACAACTGAAAACGTTGAAGTCAAGCTCCCTGACGATTTTGACAGTTGGACAGAGCAGTCTTTCGATAAGGACACTGAAGATATCCCTTATGACGCTGAACTCGATGTTGAGTCAGGCGCTGAGTCAGCCGAGTGATTCTTGTCATTTTTCGGAGGCAAAATATTATGAACAAGAAAATGGTAACTATTATTGCAGCTTTGGCAATGTGTACAGCAATGGCAGGCTGCACTGGGAGCTATACTGCAAGCTCTTCAAAGGCTGAAACAACTACTACAACAACGGCTGCCGCAGAATCTACCGCTCCTGCTGAAAGCACAGAAGACGAAAGCACAGCTGACGAAAGCACAGCTGACAGCACTTCCACAAACGCAGGCACAACGGATTATGACGTTGACGGCGATTTCAGAGCCTTTGAGCAGTTGAAAGACAAGTATCACGGCAACTATCTTGCGAACCTTACAGGTCAGATGTCAAACAACGGCACAAAGTATACTATCTGCATAAAGGACGGCAAGGCTTATCAGGCACTCACAGTTCAGGGCATGAAGTCATACACAGTTTGCCCTGGCGACGGAAAGCTTTACAACGTTTCAGAAGGCACGACCACCTACAGTATCGAGGACTTTGACGAAAACGAGTTGAAGGCAGCCGACATACTTTTCGGAGCGACACTCGATTTCGACCACGCATATATTGACACAACAACAAACGTTGTTCACGAGTATTATAACCTCGACAGCAGTGTTTCAGGCGGTGAGGGTCAGATAGTTTACGGCTTTGACGGTGCTACATATGACCTTAAGCAGGTAGTTATGCTCCCAGATGGTGCTGACGAATCAAGCGCAGTTTACTTCACTGTAGATTCCATAGGCGAAGCAGACGACAGCCTGCTTGCTGTTCCTGATCTTTCTGCTTATACAAAAGAATAATTTTATCTGATCTTTTTCCAACATCGGGCGGACAGACCACTGCGGTCTGCCCGCTTTTTTTGCATTTTCAGCAAAGTGTTGTGCAATATGACGGAAAAGAAGTTCAAATATTTTTGAAATTTGTGAGAAAAATAGTCTTAAACCCCTTGACAAAATCGTCAAAAGGGTATAAACTATACTTAGCACTCGAGAAGAAAGAGTGCTAACACTTAAATACAATAAGTGCTAACAAGTAGAACGGGTGGTGAGCAAATGGACGACCGCAAGCTGAAAATACTTTCAGCGGTAGTCAATGAATATATCGTAACAGGCGAGCCTGTAGGCTCAAAGGCGATAATGGCTCACGTCAAAGCGTCCTCAGCGACCATAAGAAATGAAATGGCAGAACTTGAGAAGCAAGGCTATCTCGAACAGCCACACACCTCCGCAGGCAGGATACCAACATATAAGGGCTACAGACTTTATGTTGACCAGCTCATGGAGCAAAACCAGCTTACAGCAAATGAAAAGAAAATGCTGGATTCAATGATACCGCAGGAATATGTCACAGAGGAAGACCTTGTGAACAAGGCTTCAATGGCATTGGCGGATCTTACGAAATGTGCGGCGGTGGTCGCAAACGCAACGCCAAAGTTCTCGCTTATCTCAAAGGTAGAGGTAATACCTACAGGAAAGAGAATGTACGTTATTTTGATGATAACGTCCAACGGCTCTATTAAGAATAAGGTTTGCCGATTGGAGTTCGACCTCAGTCAGGATCAGCTTGAGTTTTTTGATAACTTCATAAAGGAAAATCTCAACGGCGTGCCTATCGACAGTCTTTCGGACGCTTATCTTGAAAAGCTCACAGAAGCAATGGGAACGTACATGATGACCCTTTCACCGCTTGTTTCCGAGATAATGAAGATGACAAAGGAAATGAGCAGCGTGTCTATCAAAGGTCAGAGTAATCTTCTCACCTGCAAGGACTTCAACCAAAATGAGATAATAAGCTTTCTCGATAATCAGAAGGAGCTTAAAGGATTTATTGACGAAACGTTCTCAGGGCTTCACGTTATGTTCTCCCCTGAGCGTGACGGGTTTGTTATCCACAACTCCTCTATTATAACAGCTCCGTTCTCAAAGGACGGCAAAACAGCAGGTGCGTTGGGGCTTATAGGACCTATGAGGCTCGACTATGCGAAGTTTATCCCATATCTCGAGTATTTCACAGGAAAGATATCGGAAATGATATCCGAAAAGCCACAAGAGCAAAACAAAGAAGATGACGAAAACGAATAAAAAGAAAGGCAGGCGGCGTAAATTGAGTAAGGAAACTGAAAAGGACACCGAGCTTGAAAAAGAGGAAAACACCTCTGCTGAAAGCGAAGAAGTGAAAGAAGCGGCGGATACCGCAGAAAATGCCACTGAGGATACAAAGAAAAAGGCGGAGGAGAGCGAAACAGAAAAGCTGAAAAAAGAGCTTGCCGAAGCAAATGACAAGTATCTCAGACTTATGGCTGAATATGATAACTTCAGAAAAAGAAGCGCAAAGGAAAGACTGGAGCTTACAGACACAGCAAAGGGAAATGTGATAAACGGCTTCCTGCCGGTGTTTGACAACTTTGAAAGAGCGTTAGGCACAGAAACTCAGGACGCAGTTTATAAACAGGGTGTTGAAATGATCTTCAATCAGTTCAGCGACGCACTTAAAAAGCTCAACGTTGAGGTAATGGAGCTTGCAGGCAAGGAATTTGACCCAAACGTTGCAACGGCGGTCAGCACAGTTGACGACCCTGACCTTGGTGAGAATATTGTGGCGCAGGTGCTTCAAAACGGCTACACCATAGGCGGCAAGGTAATAAGACACGCAATGGTAATAGTAGCAAACCCATAAACAAAGACATCGGGACTTAAGGTCTTGATATAAATTAAGTAAATTTTGAAAGGACTTGATCTTATGAGCAAAATCATCGGTATAGATTTAGGTACAACAAACTCTTGTGTAGCAGTTATGGAGGGCGGCGAAGCCGTTGTTATCCCTAACAGCGAGGGTGCAAGAACAACTCCGTCAGTAGTTGGCGTTTCAAAGAACGGCGACAGACTTATCGGTCAGGTAGCAAAAAGACAGGCTGTTACAAACTATGACAACACTGTAATTTCTATCAAGAGACATATGGGCTCTGACTACAAGGCTCACATGGGCGGCAAGGATTACACTCCACAGGAGATCTCAGCTATGATACTCCAGAAGCTGAAAGCTGACGCTGAGGCTTATCTGGGTGAAAAGGTAACAGAGGCTGTTATCACAGTTCCTGCTTACTTCACAGACGCACAAAGACAGGCTACTAAGGACGCAGGTCAGATCGCAGGTCTGACAGTTAAGAGAATCATCAATGAGCCAACAGCCGCTGCACTTTCTTACGGTATTGATAAGGAAGAGGATCAGAAGGTCATGGTTTATGACCTGGGCGGCGGTACATTCGATGTATCTATCATCGAAATGGGCGACGGTGTTACAGAAGTTCTTGCCACAGCAGGTAACAACCACCTGGGCGGCGACGACTTCGACCAGAGAATTATCGACTGGATGATCGCAGAGTTCAAGAAGACTGAGGGCGTTGACCTCTCAGGGGATAAAATGGCAATGCAGAGACTCAAGGAAGCTGCTGAAAAGGCTAAGATAGAGCTTTCTTCTACAGCATCATCAACTATCTCTCTCCCATTCATCACAGCAGACGCTACAGGTCCAAAGCATCTTGAAATGACACTTACACAGGCTAAGTTCAACGAAATGACAGCAGACCTTGTTGAGTCAACAATGGGACCAGTTCGTCAGGCACTTTCAGATTCAGGTCTGTCAGCTAACGAGCTTCAGAAAGTCCTTATGGTCGGCGGTTCTTCAAGAATACCAGCCGTTCAGGAAGCTGTTAAGAAATTCCTTGGCAAAGAGCCATTCAAGGGCATCAACCCAGATGAGTGCGTAGCACTTGGTGCTGCATATCAGGGCGGCGTTCTCGCAGGCGACGTTAAGGACGGTCTGCTCCTCCTCGATGTAACTCCACTGTCACTTGGTCTTGAAACAATGGGCGGTATCTGCACAAAGATCATCGAGAGAAACACAACTATACCTACAAAGAAGTCACAGATATTCTCAACTGCCGCTGATAATCAGTCAGCCGTTGATATCAACGTACTTCAGGGTGAGCGTGAGTTCGCTAAGGACAACAAACAGCTCGGTATGTTCAGACTTGACGGAATCGCTCCAGCTCCAAGAGGTGTTCCACAGATCGAGGTAACATTCGATATCGACGCTAACGGTATCGTACACGTTTCCGCTAAGGATCTTGGCACAGGCAAGGAGCAGAACATCACGATCACTTCTTCAACAAATATGTCTAAGGACGATATAGATAAGGCTGTCAAGGAAGCTGAGGCATATGCAGCAGAGGACGCTAAGAAGAAAGAGGACGTTGACGCAAGAAACGCAGCTGATCAGCTTTGCTTCCAGGCTGAAAAGTCACTGGGCGAGTTCGGCGACAAGGTAGACGCTGCTGACAAGTCAGCTTGTCAGGCTAAGATAGACGCTCTTAAGGAAGCCCTCAAGGGTACTGATATCGAGGCTATCAAGGCTAAGCACAAGGAGCTTGAGGAAACATTCCAGGGCGTTGCAACTAAGGTATATCAGCAGGCTGCACAGGCACAGCAGACAGCAGGCGGTGCCGCAGGCTTTGACCCTAACAACATGGGCGGAGCAAACGGCGGCAGCAACGGCGGCGCTTCAAACAACGGTGGCGACGACGTTATAGACGCTGAGTTTACTGACGCAGAATAAATCATAACGGCTGCCTCTGCTCTGATTTTCCGAGCAGGGGCTATTGCCGTATTAAAAGGCTGTGTGAAAAGCGTGAAAGGACTATACTTACAAAAAGGAGGCAAGCCCATGCCCCAAGACTTTCACGATCTGCAGCTTACAGAGCATGGGCGTTTATATGGCTGAAAAAAGAGATTACTATGAAGTGCTTGGCGTTTCTAAAACTGCCACAGACGATGAATTAAAAAAGGCATTCCGTAAGCTTGCAAAGCAGTATCACCCTGACCTTCACCCTGGCGACAAAGAGTGCGAGGAGAAGTTCAAGGAAGTAAATGAAGCTTATGAGGTGCTTTCAGATAAAGATAAAAGAGCAAGATATGACCAGTTTGGTCACGCAGGCGTAGATCCGAACTACGGCGCAGGCGGTGGAGCAGGTGCAGGAGGCTTCGGCGGATTTGGCGATATGGGCGATATTTTCGATTCCATTTTCGGTGGATTTGGCGGAGGCTTTGGTGGCGGACGTTCTGCTAACCCTAACGCACCAAGACGTGGCGAGGATATAAGAGCGAACGTTGTTCTTGACTTCATGGAAGCCTGCAAGGGCAAGACTGTGAAAATTCGCATAAACAGAGCCGAAAAATGTCCTGATTGTCACGGCACAGGCGCAGCCGCAGGTTCTTCGCCTAAGACCTGTCCTGACTGCCACGGCACTGGTACAGTAAGGATAACACAGAGAACGCCTTTCGGAAACATCGCTCAGACCACGACTTGCAGTCGCTGTGGCGGTAAGGGTCAGATAATCGACAACCCTTGCCATACCTGCAACGGTCAGGGCAGAGTAAAGAAAGTATCTGAAAAGGAGATAAACGTTCCTGCTGGCATCGACGATGGTCAGACACTTAGAGTAGGCGGCGAGGGCAACTGCGGTATAAACGGAGGTCCTAACGGCGACCTGCACATCAACATTACAGTTCGACCTGACCCTATTTTCGAGCGTGACGGCTATGACGTGTGGACAGAGATACCGCTTACTTATGCACAGGCTACTCTCGGTGACGAGATAACAGTTCCTACAGTTGATGGCAAGGTAAAATACACAGTGCCGGAGGGTACACAGACAGGCACAGTGTTCCGTCTGAGAGGCAAGGGCATAAAGAAGGTAAACAGAAACGACCACGGCGACCACTACGTTCGTGTAACAGTTGAAGTTCCACGCAATCTGACCAAAGAGCAGAAAGAAAAGCTCCGTGACTACGAAAAGTCTCTCGGTGAAAAGAACTACGCAAAGCGCAAAACATTCTTTGACAAGCTCAAAGACAAATTCAAATAACAGAAAAAGGAGAACGGCACAAAGCTGTTCTCCTTTTTGTTTGCAATAAAAAATGCCGCAGGAAGGCCCACGGCAATTATCATCTTATCAAGCCATACCTGTGTGCTTTTTGATAGCCGCAAAGGACTCCGCACTGATAACGTGTTCCATACGGCAAGCGTCCTCTACTGCAACTTTCTCGTCAACACCAAGCTTTATGAGCCACTGTGAAAGCAACGTATGACGCTCATACATTTTCTCGGCTATCTCCAAGCCCTTGTCTGTCAAACGAATATAACCGTCCTTATCGACAGTTATATAGCCGTTCTCACGGAGATTTTTCATTGCCACACTTACGCTCGGCTTTGAAAACTCAAGTTCGTTTACTATATCTATGCTTCTTACCTCGCCTTTGCCCTTGCGCTGGCTGAGAATAAGTATCGTTTCGAGATAATTTTCAGCTGATTCTCTTATCTGCATTATAACGTCCCTCCCTAGAACAAGTTTGTCATCAGGTCATTACGACTATTATATCACATTTCAAACCGCATTTCAAGTGCAAGCACGCTTTTTCAGCGATTTTGATAAACTTTACATCAATGAATTGTGTTGATATACAAAGGCACTGCTCACAAAAAGCAGTGCCTTTAAAGCTGTCTGTTATTTACTGTATACCGCACTCCTCATAGTCTTTCCACTTTTCAGCATGCTCCTTATCCTCAAAATATTTGTATACAAAAAGCGCAGTTGACGCAACAACAAGTATCATCGCACCCATTAAAGTCCAGAACGACTTTTTTCTTGAATAGTTTGACATAACAAAACTTCCTTTCTTTCGCAATAGCATACAAAAACTTGCGGCTATCGCTCATAGCTTTGTTATAATTATACTACACAATGCTCTTTCTGTCAATTAATTTCACAGGATTTTCAGATATATTTTTCCGAGTAAAAGTGCAGAAATTCCTCAAGGCAAAGCCCGCCTGCGGCAATGATACGAGCGGCTTCAACGCCCACATAACGATAATGCCACGGCTCAAAATCAATGCCGGTCATCTGCTCTTTAAGGCGAGGATAGCGAAGGATAAAGCCGAAATCTGCGGCATTTGCACAAAGCCACCGTGATTCAGGCGTCTTGTAAAAATCGTCGCTCACATCATTGTCACCCTCTCTGCCGAGATCCACAGCAAGCCCGGTGTTGTGTTCGCTTGACCCGGGGAGAGCGAGAGTTCTGCCCACCTTTTCCACAGCCTTTTCATAACTCAGACCGCCCCACATTTCGTGAGATACTTCACGCTCCCAAAGCATCTGCTGATATTCAAAAGAGCGATAGGCAGAAATAATTTTCAGCTTTATGCCGTCAGCTTCCGCCTTTTTGAGCAGAAGCCTGAGCCTGTTTCCTGCCTGAGATTCCATAAACTTGCCGTTCACCTCTGTCAACTCCACACGATCGTAAAATCCCATATCTATGGGATTGAATTTATCCACAAGCATAAGATAATCCATATACTGACCTCCTTGTCCTGATGGGGAGAAATGTTTTAACTTAGTATATGCAGATGTGTGTGGAGAGTATACACACTGAATGAGGAATGAGGAGTGAGGAATGAGGAATTAGCATAGCTGACCAAAGTTGTGCACAAGCACCAAGCAAAGCGACTTTGCGGCACAACAAACTTGCCCGAATGATCTGTAGGGGCGACCTGAGGTCGCCCGTTCTCAGAACTTGTAAAAATTCAGCATTGTAGGGGCCTGGCTCAATTTCGGTTTCACCGAAATGCGACAGCCCGATATTTCTCACCCGTTGAATTGTTGAAAAATATCACACAATGTCACCCCAAAATAATTTGGCATCAAGGATATGGCAACCACGGCATCGCTCACCTACACATTTCAAAAAGCGGTGCAAAATTACATCATATCACAAATTGCAGCGTAAAATGCCCGTCACGGCGAGTGACCTATATCCAGCACCCGTCCACTCTGACGACCTGCCCGTGAATGTAATCTGCTCCCTCTCCACTGAGAAAACGCACAACATTCGCCACATCTCTCGGCTTGCCTATCCTGCCTGCCGGTATGTCATCAACTATCACACGAACATCTTCATCCGTCAGCTCGCCGTTCATTTTCGTGTCTATCATTCCGCAGGATACGCAGTTCACCCTTATACCGCTTATGGCAACTTCCCTCGACAACGCCTTCGTAAATCCTATAAGCCCAGCCTTTGCCGCCGAGTATGCAACCTCGCAGGAAGCTCCCTTTTCGCCCCATACGGAGGTTATATTTATCACATTTCCACTGTGTTCCCTTATCATCTCAGGAAGCACTGCCCTGCTCATACGCATTGCACCAAGCAGATTCACGTTCATCATCTCGCATAGCTTCTCGTCAGTCATGTCAGTGAAAAGCTCTATATCCGCTGTGCCTGCGTTGTTTATAAGAAGCGTAACAAAGCCCAAACTGTCCCTGACTTCCGCCACGCATTTATCTATACTGTCCTTGTCGCCAATGTCGCAGTAAAAAACCTCTGCACATAAGCCACGCTCTTTAAGCTCAGATACCAAAGCCTCCGCCGCCGCCCTGCCATTCTTGTAGCATACAGCCACCTGCCAGCCGTCCTCAGCAAGCACCCTGCATATCTCCGAGCCTATCCCACCAGAGCCACCTGTTACCAATGCTGTCTTTTTCATAAAAATACCCCCCGCAGATCATGATATACTGTAATTATATCACACCTGCGGAGGTTTTTCAACGGCTACTTTTCGTTCTCGTCTACCCATTTTCTCGCCCAGCCTGCATTCTGCTCCTGACGATTGTATACTCTGCCGTTTGGCGCAGTGTAGTTGTCCGTCACAACATATTCCTGATCTGCCGAGATAACGTCATGGGGCTTGTATACCTTCGTTCCGTCTGAAGCCTGCGGAAAACGGCTCTTGTCACGCTTTTTCATGGCTATCACTCTCCTTTTTATGTTATTATCCTGCCCGAAGCTTTTGTGATTATCAGATGAAAAATCTGCATAACAGTTGAAAATATCACGATAACGTGGTATAATCATTTTATACTATTTTTATCGGGAGTATTAAAATGGAAAAATACAACAAACAAAAAGCTATACTCACCGCACTGCTGAAATGGGTGGAAACAGAGTTCTTCGGAATTTTCGTATTCCTCTTTTTTATCGCAGTTGCAAAGCCTTTCGGTGCATTGGCAAATATAATTTTCGGTCTTACAGGACTTCTCACAGTGGTCTGCCTTATGGCTGACTTTGGTCTGAAACAGGGAGAGGAAGCCAGAAATAAGGTCACATTCCACGGTGAAAAGGATTGCCCTAACTATGGCTTCACACTTGGTCTTATTGCAAGCATACCATGCTACATAACAATGATACTGCTGATGATATCAAAAATCAGCGGCTCGTTCAACTTCATACACGCCAGTACAACGGGCGTAAGGGTCAGCAACTCGAAAGAAAGATACTACTCACGGCGCTACGTAGGGGCGCGCCGCGTACTGCAATAAACAGCCCCAGGCATAACGACATACCACAGCCAAGGACACCGCAACATGGCCATCTAAGCCACGACGGCAGTTCTTGGCTGTTTGTTTTACCGCATACCGTGACAACAAAGCATA
>OHYV01000173.1_pt1 | contig 32297 bp, 29 predicted proteins | sample 1580321 | NCBI WGS metagenome assembly OHYV01 (sample SAMEA3882529, study PRJEB24775) | human gut metagenome | biome: human-associated habitat; feature: intestine environment; material: feces | place: Netherlands | collected 2009/2010 | reverse complement strand
CCACCTGCGGTGCTAAGAAAAAGCCAAGGAGCATTTCTCTGTTCTGGTTAAGTGAACAACCAACTTCCTTGCCCATGCCAACGCAGGTGAGCCTGTCGGCACACTTTTCCACAAGGTCTGCTCTGCCGCAGATATATCCGCCTGTGGAGGCTATTCCGCCGCCCGGATTTTTTATAAGCGAGCCTATGATGATATCTGCACCAACGCTCAGTGGCTCTTTTCTTTCAACAAACTCACCGTAACAGTTATCCACCATGACGATTATATCAGGATTAGCTTTCTTTGCTGTTTCTGCTATCTTTCCGATTATCTCCACTGTCAGTGACGGTCTGAGAGAATAGCCTCTTGAACGCTGGATATACGCTATCTTTGCACCAACGGCTTTCTTTGCTATCTCGTCATAGTCAGGGTACATCTCGTCCACCAAGTCTACCTGCTCATACTTTACACCGAAATCAATAAGTGAGCCGCTGCCCTTTTCACCTCTGATACCGATTATCTCCTCAAGGGTATCATATGGCTTTCCAGTGCAGGCAAGCATTGTGTCTCCGCTTCTAAGCACTCCGAAAAGCGCTGTTGACAGTGCATGAGTACCGTTCACAAAAGTGTGTCTTACCAAAGCGTCCTCACCGCCAAGCGCCTGAGCGAACACCTTGTCTATAGTATCTCTGCCCATGTCGCCGTATCCGTAACCTGTTGTGCCTTTAAGACAGCCCTCGCTTACACGATTGTCGATAAAAGCTTTCAGCACTTTCTGTCCGTTATACTCGGCATTGCTGTCTATTTTTTCAAACATCTCCCTGCACTCATTCTCTGCCTCGGAGGCAAGAGATAAAAGCTTTGGGTCTATATCAAATATACATTCATTCATTTTCAATTCTCTCCAATACAAGATCTATTCCGCAGGCTTTAAAGCCTATCTCCTCATAATAGCTCACTCTATGGGGTCTTGCAAATAATCTGACCTGAAAGCCGTCCTGTGTGAGCTTTTCACCTATCCAATACAAAAGCTGTCTTGCATGGAACTTTCCACGCTCCTCAGGTATTGTTCCAACGTGTCCCACAAGTGCCACTCCATCTATGATATACTGTATAGTGGCGGTGGTGTAGTTTCCAAGCAGGAATGACTGTGAAAGTCCTCTCCTTACTCTGTGGGAAGTATCCGTAAGCCACAGCTCATAGGAATTTTTTATGGCAGGAAAGCATGGTGCAAGTATCCTGAAAACATCGTCAAGCTTAGGCAACTCATTCACATCAAGTGGCGGAATATCGTTTTTCGCAACAAAGCTGAACTCCGTCCGTTTGTCACCCTTATACTCTGCCTTAGTGAGTTCTGCAAGCTTGTCTGAATACTCCGCCTCGAACTCCACTGCGGCAGGCTTATTCATAAGGATAAACCCCGCAAGCTCGCCCAATACCTTATCGTCAAATCTCTTATCCTTGAAAGTCGATATCATCATAGAGGCGTTGAATACTGATATGATACCAAACTTTTCTCCGCTTTCCTCAACGGCATAGAAATGCAGAAAATCATACCCTGTGCCGTATGCCGCAAAGTGCGACTTTATACGCCTTGTATAATTGTTAGGTTTAAGACCGCTCAGCAGTTCTGAGCTGATCTCTTTGGTTTCATAGATCATTTGTTATAAGTCCTATCCAAGATCAATTTTGTAAGAACATAAGCGTTCTCAAAGTCCGCCTTATTTATCACGCAGCTTGGAGAATGAAGATATCTGCAAGGGAGCGACACTGCGGCTGTCTTTACGCCACCACGGGAAACGTGTATCGCACCTGCGTCATTTCCTCCTGCCACCATTGTTTTGGTCTGGCATGGCAGACATTTTTCTTCTGCCGCAGAAAATGCAAGCTCAAAAAGCTCACGGTCATACATTGTGTGTCTGTCCATATATGAAACAACAGGACCTTTTCCAAGCTCACAAACCCTTTTCTCTCCAGAAGCCGATGGGATATCCGCCGCAGTTGTGGATTCAAGCACAACTGCATAGTCGGGTGCAACGTTGAACGCCGCACAGGTCGAGCCACGCAAACCTATCTCCTCCTGCACCACGAAGGTGAAATATGTGTCATACTCCACGCCCTCTTCTATCATTCTGAGCATTATTGCACAGCCTGCTCTGTCGTCTATAGCCTTGCACTTCACGAAGCCCTCGCCGAACTCTACAAAATCGGAAACAAATCTCACACTGTCCCCAAGGTGCACAAGCTTTAAGGCTTCCTCACGGCTGTCAACACCTATATCTATGGTAAGCTTATCAAAAGGCACAGACTTTTTTCTCTCCTCGGCTGTGAGATTATGGATAGCCTTTCCGCCCACAACACCAAGGACGTTATTCCTGCCGACTTTGACACGTCTGCCGAAAACAACTCTTGGGTCAACACCGCCGACTGAGGACACTTTCAGCGTGCCGTCAGAATTCACATAGGTGACTATCATGCCAACCTCGTCCATATGAGCAGACACCATTATCTTGTTTTTAGGCGTCTTTTTGCCCTTGCAGAAAGCTATGACATTGCCAAGGTTATCCACCCTTATTTCAGCTTTATCGCCTATTTTATCTATTATATATTCTCTTACCGCTCCCTCGTCGCCTGAAATGCCGTCAAGGAGGCAGAGGTCTTTCAGTTTATCCAACATAAATATCTACACTCTTTTCAGATATTCTGCAATAAGCAGAGCCGTATTATCAATATCATTTATATCCACTATCTCAACAGGCGTGTGCATATGCTTTTCTGGAATAGATATGGTAACGGCTTTTGTTCCACTTCCGCTCACGCCGATAGCGTCAGCGTTTGTGCCTGTTTTTCCGCTCATGACTTCAAGCTGATATGGTATGCCCTTTTCTTCTGCAAGGCTAACAAAGCCATCTGACATCTCTCGTGAAAGGGACGGAGCAATGCCTATCATCGCTCCCTTGCCCATTATGCCGCACTCTTCCTCGCTCTCATAATGAGTCCTAGCAAAGGAAACGTCCACCACTATCGCATAGTCTGCATTGATATCAAAGGCGGCTGTTTTTGCACCACGCTCGCCAACTTCTTCCTGAGTTGAAAAGCACACTGCGATATTATAAGCTGTCTGCTGACCATTGAGAAGCTCCAAAGTCTTTAGAATAGCCGTACAGCCTGACCTGTCGTCAATTGCTTTAGATGTCACACGGCTGCCTGCCAGTTTTTCGGCTTTGTTTTCTATAAGCACTCTGTCCCCAAGAGAAACATACTTTTCTGCATTTTCACGGCTCGTGAAACCTATATCTATGAAAACGCTGTCAAGGTCAGGTGCTACAGAGCTGTCTTTTTCAAGGTGAGGCGGAGTTGAAGTCACGATGCCCGTGAGCTTTTCTTTGCCGTAAACTGTCACCTGCTGAGCCAAAAGGAGCCTTGTATCAAGGCCACCGCAGCCTGATATTTTCAAAAAGCCGTCCTCTGTGATGTATGTGACTATCATGCCTATCTCGTCTATATGGGCGTCAAGAAGCATAACAGGCTTGCCGTCTTCCCAGCTTCCAACCTTGCAGATAACACTGCCAAGAGCGTTATCCAAGGTGACTTCGCCATACTCTCCAAGGAGCTTTGCCGCAGCCTCAGCCGCTGAGCCTTCCGCTCCCGATACACCTGCCGCAGAGCAAAGCTGTGACAGTATCTCAAATGTATCCATAATACATATCCCTGCTTTTTATAAAATTAGAGTTCGTTCACAAGTCGCTTGAAATGTCTGCCTCTTGCCTCAAAGTTAGGATAGAGGTCAAAACTTGCACAGGCTGGTGAAAGTGTGACAACATCGCCCTTTTCAGCCATTTTCTGTGCTGTGAGGACTGCCTCTTCAAGGGTCTTTACTCTCACTATCTTAAGACCGCTTTCAGGATAGAGCGGGCTTTCTGTAACAGCCTTTTCTATCTTGTCTGCTGTCGCACCAAGAAGAATGAGTATCTTTACGTTCTTGTTCACAGGTTCTGCAAGAGGTTCAAAAGGTATCTTCTTGTCATAGCCGCCTGCGATAACAATAAGCTTCTGATTGAATGAATTAAGTCCTGCGATAACTCTTGTAGGGCTTGTTGCGATAGAATCGTTATACCACTTAACACCATCTATCTCTCTTACAAATTCAATTCTATGCTCAACGCCACCGAAGTTCTTTGCTACCTGAACTATGCTCTGGATAGATACCTCGCCCCATACTGCGGCGATAGCTGTGAGATAGTTCGCAACGTTGTGGATACCAGGTATCCTTATATCGTCCTTGTGCACTATCTCTGTAGTTCTGCCCTTTTCCGTGTAGCAAAGCATACCGTCGTCATTAAGATATGTGCCTGTCTGAACAGGGTGCTTTAGAGAGAATGTGACAAGCTTTCCTCTTACGAGGTCTGCAAGCTTTATAGTTTCCTCGTTATCTTCGTTGAGTACAGTTCTTGAGTATCCGTTCTGATGAGCGATAAGATTGGCCTTTGCACTGATATACTCCTCCATTGTTCCGTGAACGTTCAGGTGGTTTGGAGTGATGTTTGTGATTGCGGCAACGTTTGGCGACTGTCTCATTGAGATAAGCTGGAAGCTTGAAAGCTCAACTACTGCAACATCGCTGTCTGACATTGTTTCTACGATAGGCAGAAGAGCCTTGCCGATATTTCCACCGATATGGACACGCTTGCCCTCGGCTTTGAGCATTTCGCTGATAAGGGTAGTAGTAGTAGTCTTTCCGTCTGAACCTGTTACGCCGTATATCTTGCATGGGCAGAGGTCAAAGAAAGTTTCCATTTCTGATGTAATGGCAACGCCTGCTTTTCTTGCCTTTGTGATAGTTTCATCATTATAGTACATACCAGGTGTTCTGAAAACTATATCGCAATTAAAGATGATATCAAGATAGTGCTCGCCCAATGAGAACTCACAGCCCTTTGCGGAAAGCTCCTCATAGATAAGCTCATCAAATTCGTCCTCTGTCTTTTTGTCGCAGACAACGCATCTTATGCCCTTTGAGAGAAAAAGCTTTATAAGCTCAAGGTGACTTACGCCCGTGCCTATGAACGCTACTCTCTTATCCTTTATTTCCATAAAATATCTTTGTGCTTTTGTCATGTCATTAACTCCTTTAATAATTCTGTCAGTTGTGTGCAATATATTGCACACATACCTATTCTATTTTATTATATATCATTTTATCCAAAAACGCAAGGACTTTTTTATATATGCAAAAAAAGTTTACCTGTCGTGCGGTTAGCAAACGTTTACTTGATTTTTGTGTCTAAATGTGCCGCAGTAACAGTGTGTTTTTTGTGAAAAGTGAGAAAAATTTATTATTTGCGAAAAAACTATTGTAAAATCGGGATTTATAAAGTATAATATATGTATATTGGTATGTTTCGTACTGACCTGAGGTCAGACAACAATTAGTATTGGAGGATATGATAATAATGGGTAATGCTGACAATGTATTGTTCGACAATGACTCAAGAGTTGCACCGCTTGGTCTTATTGCTATGGCAGGCGCTTCCGAGCTTGGCAAGAAGGTAGATGGTTATCTTACAAAATGGGCTAATGAAAACGAATTTGTTAAGGATACTTTCCTTGTTGAGGCTGTTTGTCCTAGATTTTCTTCCGGTGACGGCAAGGGCCTTATCAAGTCATCTATCAGAGGCGACGATCTTTTCATTCTCTGCGACGTAGGAAACTATAGCTGCACATACAACTATTTCGGCAGGGAAAACTGTATGTCGCCTGACGATCATTATCAGGATCTTAAAAGAATAATCCAGGCTGCAGGCGGTAAGGCTCACAGAATAAACATCATCATGCCTTCCCTTTACGGCGGCAGACAGCACAGAAGAAACTACAGAGAATCTCTTGACTGTGCAGTTGCTCTTCAGGAGCTTCAGTCTATGGGCGTTTCAAATATCCTTACTTTTGACGCTCACGATCCAAGAGTACAGAATGCTGTTCCACTCATGGGTCTTGACAACATAATCCCTTCCTATCAGGTTCTCAAGGCAATGTTTAAAAACCTTTCAGATTTCAGACCTGACAAGGATCACTTCATGATAATCTCCCCTGACGAGGGCGCTATCAACAGAAATATGTACTACGCTTCTGTTCTGGGCGTAAACCTCGGTATGTTCTACAAGAGAAGAGATTACTCAACTATCATCGACGGCAGAAACCCTATCGTTGCTCACGAGTATATGGGTAATGACGTTGCCGGCAAGGACGTTTTCATTGCCGACGATATCATCTCATCAGGCGAGTCGATGCTGGATATCGCTGTAGAGCTTAAAAAGCGTAAAGCTAACAAGATCTACTGCTATGCTACTTATCCTATTTTCACAAATGGTCTTGAATCATTCAACAAGGCTTATGCTGACGGCATAATCGACGGCGTATTCGGCACAAACCTCACATACAGAACTCCTGAGCTGCTTTCAAGCCCATGGTTCTATGAAGTAGATTGCTCTAAGTACATTGCTTACTTCATTGCGTCACTCAATCATGACAAGTCAATTTCACAGGTCATCGACCCACACACAAAGATCGAAGCTCTGCTGAAGAAATACGGCATAAAGTAAATTCAATACACAACGATAAAGTTCGGGGCGGACGGCTGTCCCGAACTTTTTTTATATGAGGAGAAGATAAAATGATATTTGCAGGGATAGTTGCAGGAGGCTGTGGCTCTAGGGTAAAAAGTGCGGTTATACCAAAGCAGTTTATAGAGATAGGCGAAGTGCCTATTATCGTTAGAACAGTGAGAGCTTTTCTTGCAGTGGAGGAGATAGATATGGTTTATGTGGGCATAAAACCTGACTGGCACGAATACACTAACGAGCTTTTTGAACGCTTCGGGATAGACAGCAGGCGTGTGAAAGTTATAGACGGCGGAGCTGACAGAAACGGCACTGTAATGAACATAGCTGAGGCAATAGTCGCTGAACATGGTAAGAATGAGGGGGACATAATACTCACCCATGACGCTGTAAGACCATTTGTGACGGATAAGATAATAAAGGACAATATCGAGGCAATGGCGAAACATTCCGCCTGCGGAACTTATATGCCTGCGGCTGATACCATAATAAAATCTGACGGCGAAAAGGTCAGGGAAACGCTTAACAGAAGCGAGCTTTATCAGGCGCAAACTCCGCAAACTTTCAGACTTGGGGATCTGAGGAGAAATTATTATTCGCTTAGCGAGGAGCAAAATAAAAAGCTGACGGATACTTGTTCTGTGTTTACAGCTTGTAATGAGGATATATACCTTGTCGTCGGGGACGCAATGAATTTCAAGATAACCACAGATAGTGATCTAAAAATGGCGAATGCACTTGCAGAGTTAAGTGAGAAATGAGAAATTAATCAAGGCGGTGTTGGAGAACAATCTCTGCACCGCTTTTTTTCTATGCCCTACCATGCTTTGTGCGGTTTTGAGCATAAATAAGATCACGTCCAAAACGAATATTCTCACAAAGCTTGTCAATAATAACAAATGAAAAGTTTCGCAAAGCTTATCTGTTGTTCAAAAAGTCAATAGCCATGCCTGCAGGCAGTACACCTTTTGTGCATACCTATAAAATATATTAGATATGACTAACTAAGATTGACATACGGCTTCGCGCGTGGTAAAATAAATGTGGTTAGTAGCTACTAACCTCGTGAGAATAAATCATGCAGACTTCTCTATGATGACAAGAGCGAAATGTCATCAGCCCGAATGGTGGTGCGTTCGGGTAGTCTGCATAATATTAAAAAGGAGCTTATATTATGAACTATCTTGAGATCGTAAAAGTAATCGGACGTGAAATTCTGGATTCCAGAGGAAACCCAACTGTTGAAGCTGAGGTATATCTCGCAGACGGAACAGTGGGCAGAGGCACTGCACCAAGCGGTGCGTCAACAGGCGAGTTTGAGGCTCTTGAGCTGCGTGACGGCGATAAGGGCAGATATGGCGGAAAGGGCGTAACAAAGGCAGTTGAGAACATCAACACTGCTATCAACGACGCAGTCTGCGGACTTGACGCTTCTGACATCTATGCCGTTGATAAGGCTATGATAAAGGCTGACGGCACTAAGGATAAGTCAAAGCTTGGTGCTAACGCTATCCTCGCTGTTTCTATCGCTGCTGCAAGAGCGGCTTCTATCTCTCTTGATATCCCTCTCTACAGATTTCTCGGCGGCATATCAGGAAACAGACTTCCTGTACCTATGATGAACATTCTTAACGGCGGCGCTCATGCTGCAAACACTGTTGACGTTCAGGAATTTATGATAATGCCCGTTGGCGCTCCAAGCTTTAAGGAAGCTCTCCGCTGGTGCGCTGAGGTTTTCCACGCTCTGGCTACCCTGCTTAAATCAAAGGGACTTGCTACTTCTGTAGGCGACGAGGGTGGCTTCGCTCCTGACCTTGCAAGCGACGAGGAAGCTATCCAGTATATACTCGAAGCTGTTAAGAATGCAGGCTATGAGCCGGGCAAGGACTTCATGATAGCAATGGACGCTGCTTCAAGCGAGTGGAAAGGCTCAAAGAAGGGCGAGTACGTTCTTCCGAAGGCTGGCACAAAGTTCACTTCTGCTGAGCTTATCGAACACTGGAAGAAACTCGTTGAAAAATACCCTATCATCTCTATCGAGGACGCTCTCGACGAGGAGGACTGGGAGGGCTGGCAGCTTCTCACTAAGGAGCTTGGCGGCAAGGTGCAGCTCGTTGGCGACGATCTGTTCGTAACAAATACAGAAAGACTTGCAAAGGGCATCAGCCTTGGCTGCGGCAACTCTATCCTTATCAAGCTCAATCAGATAGGCTCAGTTTCTGAAACACTTGAAGCTATCAAAATGGCTCATAAGGCAGGCTACACTGCGATTTCTTCACACCGTTCAGGTGAAACAGCAGACACAACTATCGCTGACCTTGCAGTTGCTCTTAACACTTGCCAGATAAAGACAGGCGCACCAAGCAGAAGTGAGCGTGTTGCAAAGTACAATCAGCTTCTCAGAATTGAGGAAGAACTTGGCGAAAGCGCTGTTTATCCACAAATGGGTGCATTTAACGTAACCAGATAGTTTTTTGTCATATATGGATCAAGCTAAAAGCTTGAAAAAAAGCAGTCCACAGGGGCTGCTTTTTTTGTTGTATAATGCAGCGTAGGGGCAATCTGAGGTCGCCCGCTTATCATCATCTGTAAGTAGCATCAGACATAAAAAAATCACGCCCTAACAAAGTAAGGCGTGATCTTGACTAAGGATATCTCCCTAGTGGTGAGCTATCGGGGATTCGAACCCCGGACCCTTTGATTAAAAGTCAAATGCTCTGCCAACTGAGCTAATAACTCATATCGTCCTGCAACGACTTAATTATTATACCAATTTTCCGCCCATTTGTCAAGGGGTTTTCGAGAATTTTTTCACTTTTTCCAAACTGCACATATTTATTCCCCATTTGGCATACTTTTATGCGTTTTCTAACAAAAAAACGCCCCTGAAAATCAAGGGCGTTTTATCTGCAAAACTTTAAGATCAGTTTATCTTGTTGCCGCAGTTAGGGCAGAACTGATTTCCAGCCGGAACTTTACCTCCGCAAGTAGGGCAGAACTTTTCACCCTGTGGTGCGGCCTGAGCCTGTGGCTGTGCATATGTCTGCTGTGGAGCGTTCTGCTGTGGAACAGAACCTGCATACTTCTTGAAAAGTGCATAGATGCCGCAGATAACAAGAAGAACAAATGCTATCCAGAACAGTACATACATGAATGTGTAGAAACCGCCATACAGCTTGCTCATACCTGAAAGATAGCTTCCTGCCGCATATGTAACTGCAAGACCCAGAACAACACCTGCACCAGTAGTTACCGGCTTGAGGTACTTGTCAGCAATTTTGAAAAAATCGTTCATTAGAGAATGCCTCCTAATTTAATAATATATATTTATTATACAATCGTTATGTCATAAAGTCAATAGATTCGAGTAAAATTTTTCACTTGTTTACGTTTCTATTTGTTTGCTGTAATGACAGAAATAAGCATAAAATCGCTATTTTCTTTACCCTCTGTGTCAATAACTATCTCAACGGTGTGTTCTCCCTTTGCTCCGCTGTATATCTCATCAAGACAGCAAAGGTCTCCCCAATCCTCGTCAAAGTTTGCGTCAAGAAGAACCTTGTTCTGCCTGTCACCGTCTATGACAGCATATGCAACAGGCGCAGGCTTGTTGATAGTCTTTCTGTATTGCAGCATTATAATACTTCCACTCACGTTGAATTTAATACAACTTCCCTGCTTGTGAGCTATCCAACCGCCCTTGAATGGATCGCTCCACTGCTCTGCCCCATGAGTATCAGGCTCAAAGCCCTCCATAACGGGCGAACAGCTATAGTTCTGAAAACGCTGTGCGTCCTCATATCTGCTTGCTGTAAATGGCTCGGGAAGTGAAGGCTTCTTCTCTGCACCAAGCTTCTTATAGTATGAATATTCTGTATCAAGCAGATTGCAGATAAGATCAGCTATCATCTTGTGACCTAAGTCTGTAGGGTGGAGCATATCCGCTGTGTAGTCTGCAAGACAAACGTTTCCAAGCTGTATCTCAGGGAAAATGTAGTTTCTTACACTGACGATAGGCAGATCATAGTGCAGACCGATAGCATTATGTATACCCTGTGCATTTGTGCCTGTATCGTAAAAAAGATTGTTTATAAGCACAACCGCCTTGACACTCTCAGCTTTCAGCAGACGTCTTACAAGGCTCTCGTATGTTTCCATAAATAGGGGCGAACTGCTGTCGTTTACCGAAAACTCAACGAAAACAAGGTCTGGCTGTTTGTCAAGGACGTGTTCCTGCACTCTTGCCACCCCAAACTGCGAGGTAGTTGCACCAATACCTGCGTTGAAGTAGCTTATCTCAGCGTCAGGAAAATTCGTCTGCCACCATTTTGCACTGCGGTCAACATATCTTAACTCAGTTTTTGTAGCATTACAGCCCATTGTTATCGAGCCACCCAAATAAACAATGCTAAGCTTTTTTTCATTCTCTATCTTTTTGAATACCTGTGGAAGATAACCCATACTGCCGATATTCATGATAGATACGTTTTTGTCCGTCATATCCATTTCTCCTTTTATTTCTATAATGGTCTATTATAGTATTATAGCATTTTTCAAAACAAAAGTAAATCATAACGGGCAAAAATATTTTGCTTTAAGCTACAAAAAGCGGTAATGTTTTTTGTTAAAATCGTGCAATGTAGATGTTGACGAAAAGTAATGATATGTTGTATAATAAAGAATAAATATAAAATATGAAGAAAGAAGTGTTCATAATGCACGATTTTAAGGCACTCTGCCGTCAGGCACACACATTAGTAATATTCAAGAGCTTACATGAAGTTCCTGTCTTTGAAAAGCTACTTGACACACTTGCTGTATGCGAATCTGACAGCGACATGGCTATAGAAAAATACTCAGATTTTGTGGCTGAGCTTTTTGCATATTCGGATAATCTTACAGAATATATGCTCAAGCTGGTTCTTGAAAATGAAAACCTTTTTATGCTTAAAAAGGGAGAGGGCAAGGAGACAGGTGCGCTTTTGGAGGAATGTCTTGCAAACGAGCTTGCCGTTATCGAGGAGCTTTCACAGATACCAAGTGACGAGATAATCTCAAAGATAGACTATGACGGCTTTCTGCCGAGATATGCTACACAAAAGCTTGACTTCTCGCAGATATATGCCGACCGTATACACGCTATCGGTCAGTACGGTTATGGCATTTACTCACAGTATCATGTATTTGTCATAAAAGACGGCAAGATAGTTCCGGTTGAATATCCTGATGACATAAAGCTTTCCGACCTGCACAATTACGAACGTGAGCGTCAGGAGGTTATAAACAACACTCTTGCGCTTTTGAAAGGCAAGCCTGCCAACAACGTTCTGCTTTATGGTGACTGCGGTACAGGCAAGTCCTCAACTGTCAAGGCTATAGCAAACGAATATGCCTGCAAGGGTCTCAGACTTATCGAGCTTAAAAAGAAGCAGCTCCATGAGATACCAGCCATTGTAGAAACGGTAAGCAAAAATCCATTGAAGTTCATTATCTTCATAGACGACCTTTCATTCACAGAGGACGATGATGATTTTGCGGCACTGAAAGCTATCCTCGAAGGAAGCGTTTCATCAACTGCGGACAATCTTTGCATTTATGCTACCTCAAACAGAAGACATCTTGTACACGAGACGTTCTCCTCACGAGAGGGTGACGAGATACACTTCAAAGACACTATGCAGGAGCTTCTTTCACTGTCAGACCGTTTTGGACTTACTGTCACATATCAGAAGCCTGACAAGAAGATCTACCTTGATGTAGTTGAGAAACTTGCAAAGCAATACGAGCTTAAAACTCCTATTGATGAGGTGCTTCAAAAGGCTGAGGCTTATGCGCTTTCAAGAGCAGGACGTTCACCGAGAGTTGCAAAGCAGTTCGTGGAATACATGAAGGGCATGGAAGACTAATAAATATATTCTGACGATATTCAGGAGGAATTATCATGACAAAGCAACCACAGTGGCTTGACAACGCAGTTTTCTACGAGATCTATCCACAATCGTTCAATGACACAAACTCAGATGGTATCGGTGATATCAAGGGTATTACAGAAAAGCTTGACTATATCTGCGAGCTGGGGTGTAACGCTATTTGGATAAACCCATGCTTCAAATCACCTTTTGGCGATGCAGGCTATGACGTTGAGGACTATTACACAGTCGCTCCACGTTACGGCACTAACGAGGACTTGGTGGAGCTTTTTAATGAAGCTCACAAGCGTGATATGCATGTTCTCCTTGACCTTGTACCTGGTCATACTGCCGTTACTCACAAGTGGTTTAAGGAATCAATGAAAGCCGAGAGGAACGAGTTCACAGACCGCTATGTGTGGACAGACAGCATATGGGTAGAGCCTGACGGCATGGCTAGTATCCGTGGTATCTCCGACAGGGACGGCTCATGTGCCGTGAATTTCTTCTCACATCAGCCTGCACTTAACTACGGCTATTATAAGCCTGATCCTGATAAAAAGTGGCAGCAGTCTATGAATGACGAAGGTCCGAGAGCCACACTTGAGGCTCTCAAGGATATAATGCGTTTTTGGCTCAGTGCCGGTGCAGACGGATTCAGAGTGGATATGGCAGGCTCTCTTGTAAAGAATGACGAGAACGGCAAAGGCACTATCGCACTTTGGCAAAACGTAAGAGAATTTCTTAATAAGGAGTTCCCATATGCCGCTATGGTATCAGAGTGGGGCGAGCCTGACAAGTCAATAATTGGTGGCTTCCATATGGACTTTCTGTTGCACTTTGGTCCGTCACATTATAATGACCTTTTCCGCTGTGAAGAACCTTATTTCTCAAAGCGTGGCAAGGGTTCGGCTAAAGAATTTGTTCAAGCATACAAAACCAATTATGCCAAGACAGACGGCAAGGGTCTTATCTGTATCCCGTCAGGCAACCACGATATGGACAGACTTGCAAGAACCCTTGATACAGACGAAATGCGTGTTGCATTTGCTTTCCTGCTCACAATGCCGGGCGCACCATTTATCTACTATGGTGACGAAATAGGCATGAGATATGTGGAGAATCTGACATCAGTTGAGGGTGGCTATGGCAGAACTGGCTCACGTTCGCCTATGCAGTGGAACAAGGGGCTTAATGCAGGCTTCTCATCAGCTAAGGCTGAAATGCTCTATGTACCGCTGGACAGCAGTAAGGACAGACCTGACGCTGAAAGCCAATCCAAGGACAGCACCTCGCTTAGAAGCGAAGTCAAAGGTCTTATAAGCTTCAGGCAGAAAAATCCTGCACTGCAAAGCAGGGGCGAGATAGAGTTTTTGTCAAGCGGATATCCTCTGGTATACAGACGTAAGGGCGAGGGACAGAGCATACTGGCGGTCATAAATCCAAAAGACGAAACGACAGAGATCAAAAACGTCAGTGGCAAGATAATTTATACAGTAGGTCATGGCGCAAGCCTTGAAAACGGAAAGCTCATTATTAAAGGCTCGGCCGCTGTATTTGTTGAAGAATAAAATAACATAAAAGAGGTCAGGGACACGATTCCTTGACCTCTTTTGTTATGCCGTCTAAAGTTTATCCGCCGTTGTCAGAGCATACTCCGAAACTCCGTTGGAGTTTTTCCAAAGTGCATTTTAAACCGCTTCATAAAACCATATTCATTAGTATAACCGCACCTCTCAGCCACTTCCCTTACGCTGAGATTTGTCGTTGCAAGAAGCTGACTGGCTCTTTCCATTCGTGCGCTTATAACGTCTGTCATGACGCTCACTCCAAACATTTTCTTATACATATGCTGAAAACTTGATCTGCTTATACCCATATCCCATGCCATGCTGCCTACGTCTGCGATGTCCTCAGGCATTGCATATATGTATGCTCTGAGCTGCATAAAGCGGCTGTTCCTGTCAGTAATTATACAGGACTTCTTGTCTGTACACTTTAGCTGTCTTGCAAGCTTTAACAAAAAGATCTCCATATAGCACCGTGTTACTTCCTCATGCCCCTCTTTCATGAGCTGATACTCATACGCTACCGAACGCATTATCTGACTAAGCTCATCGATATTTCCAAGGTATACCAGTGTATCTTTTGGAACATCAAGCCTTTCAAATTTTTCATTATCGCCCTGCTCATAATTGAAATACAGCCAATCATCGGTATAAAACTCTTCTGCGGCATGGTATTTCACAGGGGTATCCGGTGAAAGCAGGATAAAAGAATTTTTCTCCGCCCTATGCTCGATACCATTTATAACGAACACCGATGGTTCTTTTATGAGCAATATAAGGGGACAGCCCACCCCGTGAGGGCAATCCATAATAAAATCTTTTCTATGGCGATAATTATAGCCGACCGCACCCACAAGCATTCTGATTCCTCCCTGCTTTTATCAACTTTATTTTACCACACCGCTACATTCTTGTCAACGAAAAAAGAGCAGACGCTTTGTTCTGCTCTTCTTTCACATAATTCTATAATAGTATTACAATTATCCCCAATAGGTTCTCCAAACATTGAAGTAACCCCAAGGAATTTTAAATGAGTAAGCTATCTTGCTGCTGTTTGTCTTGTAGCTTCTGTTGCACCAGAAGTAAACATTATAGTCATTAGCAATACCGTTAAGGTGAGTTTTGCCATATACTGCACCAAAAACAGCCTGCTTTACTCTTCTGGAAACGTTTGAATAATTTGCTCCGTCCCTTGAGAGCTGTGCAGATGACATAAATCCACCGCTCCTATAAATAATATCCTGAACATTGTTATATCTTGCATAGTAGGATCTCCACATTGCATTCTTTGTGTACTTTGCGGCAACATACTGGTTTGCAACACAATCTGCAACATAAACGATAGGCTTATCCCACTCTGAACCTGACATCTTACCAACCTCATGATAAACTATACGGCACATTGCTTCCCAGCCTGCCTTGTTGAAGTCCATTCTTGCTGTCTTTATTGTCTGTGTCTTTGAGTAAGCAGAAGCGGCAGAGCCATTTACAGCCTTTACTCTGAACTGATATGAAGTCGTTCTCTGAAGACCTGTAACAGTGCAGTTCGTATCCTTGACTGTCTTGTATTTCTTCCAACTCTTATATTTGCCACCCTTGATGTATAGCTCATATTTTGAAGCACCTTTTACCTTGCTCCAATGCACCTTGATAGTGTTTGTCTGCTTGTTATACGGATGAGTGAACTCACTTCCATAGTTAATCTGAGCTGTCATCTTAGGAGTCGAAAGCTTTGCCGCAGCAGCATCGGCACTAAATCCCTCTGTCATTACCAAAAATGTCATAAGTGCTGCAATGAACATCACTATAACTTTCAGTGACTTATTCTTTGCTGAAATAAAACTTGTTGAATGATCCATTAATAATACGGCTTTACAACGCATACACGCTGCATTGCCAATTCACACCCTTTCTTTTAATTAGCGGCAGTCATGTCTGTGCCGCTATTTAATTTTATTACGGTCGATTAAAATTATGTATCAATCTGTAACGATAACGGTTAAGAAAGTTACAAACTGATTACAAATTACTACACTATTGTAACACGCACAATTGCATTTGTCAAGCTTTTTTATAGTTTTTTTGATTTTTGTTTATAATTTGAAGCAAAGAATATAAAAATTGTACTAATATTTCAGCACATTGAATATTAATTTACTGTATCAGCAAGAGTTCACGCACAATTATCACAAATAAAATATGTGCAGAATATGAACAAAATCAATGGATCAACCACAGAGATCCTGCTGTTTTAAAAAAATCTGTGGGGAAAGAGGCAAAATAATGAAAAAATATTTACCTGAGGGCAAGATCTTCAATAGCCCTGAAAACCGATATTATCTTCAAAGCGAACGAACAATGGCTGAGGCAATGGCTCAGGGATTGATACTGGAGGGTCATGCTGTGCTTTGTGACAGCGAACACAACATAATAGTAGAGCTTCCCTTTGGCAAAGGAATAATCCCAAGATCAGAGGGAGCGATCGGAATACAAGAAGGCAAAACAAAAGACATAGCATTACTTTCTAGGGTAAACAAAACGGTATGCTTCAAGGTGACAGATATTGTTCACGAAAAGGGCGAAGTCATATGCAGGTTGTCAAGGCGTCTTGCACAAGAAGAGTGCATTGAACGATATATAAGTACACTCACATCAGGGGACGTTATACCGGCAAAGGTAACACACCTTGAGCCTTTCGGGTGCTTTGTTGACATAGGCTGTGGTCTTCCTTCACTTATACCAATAGACGCCATATCCGTCTCACGTATCACCCACCCCAACGACAGATTTTTCAACGGTCAGGACATATATGCTGTGGTAAAAAGCTGTGACGAGGACAGGATATGCCTTTCTCACAAGGAACTTTTAGGCACATGGGAAGAAAATGCAGCATTGTTCTCCACAGGAGAAACTGTAGGCGGGATAGTACGCTCCATTGAACCATACGGTATTTTTATAGAGCTTGCTCCGAACCTTGCAGGGCTTGCAGAACCAAGAGAAAATGTGCGTGTGGGGCAGGCGGCAAGTGTTTACATAAAAGCTCTTATCCCCGAAAAAATGAAAGTCAAGCTCATTATTGTAGACGTATTTGAAAACAGCGTTTTTCCCTCAAAGATAAACTATTTCATCACCAGCGGCAGGCTCACAAAATGGGTCTATTCCACCAATGAATGTTACAAAAATATATGCTCTGAATTCGTGTGATAAACGTACATATTTTTGTACTTGTAATTTATTTGTACTATAATTTGTACTTGTTTTCACAGCAAAGCAAGAGATAAAAAAGGCATTGGCTTCCAATTGAAGCCAGTGCCTTTTGACTTGTTAGAATCATTAAGAGGATATCACCATAGCTCATTTGGGCATTTAAGTCCCCATTCTTTTCTAAGCTTTTCCATTTCGTTTGCGATAACGCCACAGCCGATAACAGCCCAGTTCAGTTCTCCCTTTTCCATATGTTAAGCTCCTTTCAGAACGTCTAAAATACCTTATAACCTTCTTTGATATCTCCAGAGCGATAAGCGTCCAGCAGGTCACGGAGATCGTTTATCTGCAAAAGCAGTTCCCTTCCCTTGTCGGTATCTGAAATGTTTGCCCGGCGGTCAAGTCTTTCCACCATATGTATCTCAGGAGTATGCTCACTCTCTCCTGCAATAAACGGCTTATGCTCCGCAAGATTAAGGCTGTGGGAATCATAAATAAGAGTGTAGCCTGCTATACCGGTGGCTTTTTGATAAGCCTTTGAGATACCACCGTCAATAACGAACAGCCTGCCGTCTGCCTTGACAGGGCTTTCGCCATTTTTTATCTTCACAGGTACATGACCGTTTATGATATGACCACGCTGTGGGTCAAGCCCAAACATTTCAAGTATCTTTCCGCATATCTCAGGCTTCTCTGAGAAGTGATAATAGGCATTATAATTTTCCTTGTGAAGCTTTTTATCTTCAAGGAAATATCGCTCAAAAAACGCCATTTTGTCCTTGCCATAAAGGGGCGAACGTGCGCCGCTCCACAGATACCACAAATGGTCTGCGCAGTTGCTTTTCTCCTCACAAGGCTGTAAGAAATACGCCTTGTTGGCTATTTCGTCAAGCTTATCTAGCATTGCCTTACCCGAATACTGCTCTCCTGCTATACTTAAACTCAGAAGCTTTCCATTTTCATCAAGAGGGATACAGCCGTGGAAAAGCAAATTGCCGTTTATGGTCTTATACATTGAGCCTTTTGAATATAAAAAGCGCATATGTGTGTTGAGCCTATCGCTGTGCATAAACGAGTTTGCAAGAATCGTCATAAGCTCATTTTCGCCTTCGGTGAGCGCAAGAGGATCAGCAGGATCAACTGTAGGAAAATTGCCGTCAAGAAGCTTATGAATTTGCCCGTCTATTGTTATAGTGCCATTTGCGAAGTCCACCATGCTGAAAAGGTCACGGTGAGATAGTTTCCATTCAGGGTGCCGCCTGATAAGCTGCCCCTCTAGCTTTAGCTGTATAACTGTGATAGCCTTGTGCATTTTTGCCACAAGCTTTGCATCAACTGGGTCATAGATATTATCATCAAGTGTCTGTGGCATGAAAATTGCGCACTCATCGTTTTTATATGTTTCTCCTGCAAAGACCGCCAGCGCACGAAGATTTAATCCATAGCCGTCCTCGAGAACATCAAAGTTATTGTATCGCATGGATATACGGATAACATTTGCAATAAGAGCGAGATTACCTGAAGCCGCACCCATCCACGAAATGTCATGGTTGCCCCACTGTATATCGACATCGTGCATTTTCATAAGCTCGTCCATAATAATATCTGCTCTTGGACCACGGTCATATATATCTCCGATAATATGCAGCTTGTCGATAGCAAGAGATTGTATAAGCTCACAAAGGGACTTTATAAAGCGGTCTGCGATTCCAGTGTCAAGAATTGTGGTTATTATCTCGTCATAGTAATATTCCTTTACCACATCATCAGTGACATTAAGCAGCTCGTCAAGTATATAGACCATATCCTTTGGTATGCTCTTTCGCACTCTCGAACGTGTATACTTTGCCGACACCGCCTCGCAAACAAGTATCAGACGATAGATAGTAAGTCTGCGCCACTCGTCTGAAAGCCCGTTTTTATCACGCAAACGCTTTAGCTGCTTGTCGGGATAATAGATAAGATAGGCAAGGGCTTCACGCTCTGCCGAGGAAACTGCTTTTCCTAAGGTCAGGTCTATCTTGTTTTTTATCATGCCAGATGCGCTTTTTAGCATATGCAAAAAGGCTTCATACTCCCCGTGGATATCGCTGAAAAAGTATTCTGTACCCTTTGGCATACTGCGTATTGCAGACAGATTTACTATCTCGCTGGCGGCACTGTCTATAGTAGGAAATTTTTGTGCAAGTAGTAAAAGATATTTTTTGTCCATATGTATTTCTCTCTTTTGGATTTTTTACAACGTCATATTACTCAGAAAGACCGCAGTTTACGCTACGGTCTTGTCTGAATTTTTTTGGAGATATAAGGAATTATTCGCCGAAACCGTCCTCAAACATTTTAACGAACTCGTCAAGCACAGCCTGCTCGTTTTCGCCTGTTACGATTATCTCTACCTCAGTGTCCTTCTTGATACCTGCTGCCATTATCTGCATAACAGCCTTAGCCTTGATGTCCTTGCCGTTTGCTTTCATCATGATCTCGCACTCAGGATGATCCTTAGCAGCCTTTGCAACGATACCTGCCGGACGCATATGAAGTCCCTCTGCATTTACTACTTTTACGACCTTTGATACCATAATAGATCTCTCCTTTTCTGAAACTTAATTTATTTATGATTGTTAACATTATTATATTATATTTTCTTATATTTGTAAAGACTATTCTGTAACTTTCCTAAGGAAACCTGCAAGCAATGCGCCAAGAAAGCCTAATGGAACATTTCCGCCAGAAGCAGTAAAAGTTGCACCTGAAACTGCCATTGCTCCGCGTCCCTATATTTTTTCAGAGAGTTTCAAGAAGCTCTGCGATTTTTTCTTTTTGAGCAAGCCCATCAGAAAAAGCAGTCGCACCGCCAGCGGCTGTGCCAAGTTTAAGAGCATATTCATAATCGCCATGCAATATACCAGCGGTAAAGCCTGCCACCATTGAATCGCCTGCACCAACGGAATTTTTCACCTTACCATTACATACTCCACAGCGATGTATTTCACCGTTTTCGTCAATAAGCATTGCGCCGTCCCCTGCCATTGAGATAAGCACGTTCACAGCACCCATTTCTTTAAGCTTACGTGCGTATTTTTCTATCTCCTCATCATTAGTGAGTGTCACTCCGAACATCTCGCCAAGCTCGTGGTTGTTAGGCTTGATAAGGAAAGGTTTATATTTAAGCACATTGAGAAGCAGGTCTTTTGTTGCGTCTACTACTGTTCTGATATTCTTGTGCGCGAGCCTTTCGAGTATCTTCTCATAGATATCAGAAGGAAGCGAGGCAGGTATGCTTCCTGCGAGTATAAGCGTATCTCCGTCCTGAAGCTTATCAAGCTTTGCAAAAAGCTTATTCACAGCCTCATCATCTATATCAGGACCCTGACCATTTAGCTCTGTTTCCTCAGCAGATTTTATTTTCACATTTATACGGGAATTACCGTTTTTGAGATGAACAAAATCTGTATCAATTCCCATTTCCGCTAGTCCGTTTTCGATAGCTTCACCTGTGAAGCCTGCAGTGAAGCCAAGTGCCTTTGACTGAATGTCCAGCTCTCTAAGAACTATAGACACATTTATACCCTTGCCACCGAAATACATCTCTTCCCTATCTGAGCGGTTGGTAGACCCAAGCTTCATTTCCCCTGTATGAACAACATAGTCGATAGCAGGATTGAATGTTACAGTATATACCATTTCACATTGCCTCCTTGATATTTGCTTTTGTAAGATATTTTTTGTCTTGAAGCTTGTGGGTGATCGTCACTTACCTTCTGCTAATTTATCGTCGTCGCTTCTTAAAATGCAGAGTGCGATAACAAGACCTGTCAAAGCAACAAAAACCGCTTTAGTTTCAAGCAATTCTGTGACAAATGCACCCACTGCCGCTCCACTTATAAAGCAAAGGATTATGCCATAATACTGCATTGCATTACTAAGCTTTAGCTTATCCTTAGTTTTCAAATACTGAAACAGATTATCCGTACCGCTTCTAAGATTGCCAGTACACATCGTGGTAGCGAAAGGCTTTCCGTCCATTTTTCTAAAACCCTCGACCTGCATTGCACAGGTAAAAGAAACTAGGATATTCGCCAATGTGTTAAGCGTACCGGCTGGGATAAATCCCACAATAGTCAGCACCACAAGCTCCACACCGATTATGATCCTATGCCAATGTATCCTCGGGTGTTCATTGAATTTCAGCTTCACAGCTTCCACTATCAGCACGCCAAGCATAAAGGACAGTATAGGCATGAGATAAAGAAAGACCTTCAGCCAGCTTCCCTCTTTGATATTGATAGCCAACAACACCATGTTACCTGTCTGTGCATTTGCAAAAACGTGGTCACGACTGATGTAGGTATAAGCGTCAAGATAGCCACCCACTATTGCGAGCATTACTCCAACACCGTAAAACTCAGCTATATGTCTTCCGTTCTTCATTGTGCAGTCCCCAGTGGCTCAAGTTCGTTAAGATCATATGGCGTTTTCTGATAAATGCAGTAGTTGAGCCAGTTTGAATAAAGCAGATTAGCCGAACAGCTCCAATTGAAAATAGGCTTGTTTTCTGGATCATCGTCAGGAAAATAGCTATATGGTATCTGTATAGGCAACCCCTTTTCCTTATCTCTGAAATACTCTTTTGCAAGGGTCTCACGATCATATTCCCAGTGACCGAACAGAAAAAACTGTCTTTGTGTCCTATCTGAAACAAGATGCACACCCGCCTCGTTTGACACTGCCACCACTATAAGGTCGTCCACCTTTTCAATATCTTCACGACGCACCTCAGTATGGCGTGAGTGCGGACAATGGAAAACATCTCCAAAGCCTTTAAGAATAATGCTTTCGGGATAGTCGATATGGTGCTTGAAATTGCCAAACATCTTCTCTTTCAAAGGATATTTGGGAACACCATAATGGTAATAAAGCCCAGCCTGAGCGCCCCAGCATATGTGGATAGTTGAGAAAACATTGGTCTTTGACCATTCAAAAACTCTGCAAAGCTCGTCCCAGTAATCAACGTCTTCATACTCCATTTGCTCAACAGGCGCACCAGTGATTATAAGACCATCATAACGATTATCACAAACCTCGTCAAAGTTCTTGTAGAAAGCGAGCATATGCTCCAAAGAGGTGTTTTTTGACATATGACTGCTCATCTGAATAAGGTCGATGTCAACATGAAGAGGTGTGTTGCTCAAAAGACGCAGAAGCTGCGTTTCTGTCGCAATTTTGTCAGGCATGAGATTGACAATAGCGATCTTCAAGGCACGAATGTCCTGATGAGCGGCTCTGTCATCGGGAATAACGAATATATTCTCATTTTCCAACGTTTGGAACGCAGGAAGGTCATTTGGTATTTTAATTGGCAAAGTATATCCCACCTTTTAATTATACTCTAAAAAATTATTATAACACGATCTCTGTTAAAAATCAACCAAAAGAGAGATTTATTCATATATTATTGAGAAAAAGGGAGCGACCTAAGCCGCTCCCTTGGTGTATCAACAGTATATAAATCCGTACAATTATTCGTAAAGTGGATATTTCTTGCAGATAGCGTTTACCTTTTCTCTGATCTCATCAGCCTTATTGTCAAAGTCTGTTGCTGTGAGATACATACACTCTGCAATAACGTCCATATCCTCCTCAACAAGTCCCCTTGTGGTAACTGCCGCTGTACCAACTCTTACACCGCTGGTTACAAATGGCTTCTCAGGGTCGTTAGGGATAGCGTTCTTGTTTACAGTGATATAAACCTCGTCAAGCTTTTTCTCAAATTCCTTGCCTGTGATGTGGAAAGGTCTGAGGTCAACAAGCATAAGATGATTGTCTGTGCCACCTGATACGAGATTGAATCCTCTGTCAAGAAGTCCCTTTGCAAGAGCCTGTGCATTCTTTACGATCTGCTCACCGTATGCCTTGAACTCAGGCTTGAGAGCCTCGCCAAAGCAAACTGCCTTTGCAGCGATAACGTGCATAAGAGGACCGCCCTGTGTGCCTGGGAAAATAGCAGAATTTATCTTCTTAGCTATATACTCGTTGTTTGTGAGGATAAGTCCTCCTCTTGGTCCTCTCAGAGTTTTATGTGTTGTTGTTGTAACAACGTCAGCATATGGTACTGGTGACTGGTGGCAGCCTGCGGCAACAAGTCCTGCAATATGCGCCATATCTACCATAAGATATGCACCAACAGCCTTTGCAATCTCAGAAAGCTTCTCAAAGTCGATAGCTCTTGGATAAGCACTTGCACCGGCAACAATAAGTCTAGGTCTGCACTTGTTAGCCTGCTTGTAGAGAGCCTCATAGTCGATATAACCCTCGTCATTTACGCCGTAAGGAACAAAATTAAAATACTTACCTGAAAGGTTTACAGGTGAGCCGTGTGTAAGGTGTCCGCCAGCGTCAAGGCTCATACCCATAACAGTGTCGCCTGGCTTAAGAAGAGCAAAATAAACAGCAGTGTTAGCCTGAGCGCCGGAATGTGGCTGAACGTTAGCATACTTAGCACCGAAAAGCTTGCAGGCTCTTTCAACAGCTATATCCTCAACAACGTCAACGCACTGACAGCCGCCATAATATCTCTTACCAGAATATCCCTCAGCATACTTATTAGTAAGCACAGAACCCATTGCAGCCATAACAGCAGGTGAAACGATATTTTCGCTTGCGATAAGCTCAAGATTTCTTCTCTGTCTTGCCAGCTCGGCTTCCATTGCTTCGCCGACTTCTTTATCGACATTTTCAACAAAGCCGATAGTATCCATTATTTTCATCGAAATTACTCCCATCATAAAATTTTACGGACATTCCGTTCTCTTTTATTATAGCGTATTTTTCTTTTGATGTCAACGAAAATTTTTTTGTAGTGAGGAATGAGGGGTGAGGAATGAGGAGTGAGGAATTAAGGTATCGCCTGCGGCGATTAATTTTTTTGTGGAGAATAGGTTTTACTGCCGCAAAGCCACTGCACTCTTTACGTTTTTTCCATTTCTCACTTCTTTATCTTCTCCCAATACGCTTTCGCCATTTGCTCCGTCTTATTCTCACCATACTGATAATAAGTCCTCCCCACAAGCTTATCAGGCAGATACTGCTGTTTCACCCAATGGTTTGGATAGTCATGAGGATAAAGATAGTGCTGTCCTTTCACTTTTGCGCCCTCGCCGTCAAAATGTTTATTCTGCAAATGCCGTGGATAATCTCCAAAATCACCATTTCTCACATCTGCTAAAGCTGCGTCTATTGCTGATTCAGCAGAATTTGATTTTGGAGCAGTGGCAAGAAGAACCACAGCTTCCGCCAATGGTATCCTTGCTTCAGGCAGTCCCAACTGCAATGCCGAATCAACGCAGGATTTCGTCACTACCGCCGCCATAGGATACGCAAGTCCTATATCCTCGCTTGCGATAACAAGCAGCCGTCTGCACAGAGAAATGATATCCCCTGCTTCAATAAGCCGTGCGGCATAATGAAGTGCGGCGTTCTCGTCAGAACCTCTTATGGACTTCTGCAAAGCCGACAGAATATCATAATGCTCATCGCCTGCACGGTCATAGCGCATATTGCTACGCTGAGTAAGTAGCTTCACATTATCAAGGTTCACGGTGAGCTTTTCACCGTCATTATCTGCCGAAAGTATGCAAAGCTCCACTGTATTTATTGACTTTCTCACATCACCACCACAGCCCCTTGCGATATGCTCCAACACACCATTTTCAAGACGCAGTTTCAGCCCCAACTCATCAGCCATAAGCTGAAAAGCACGCTTTATTGCAGGCAAGATCTCCTCCGAAGTCAGCGGCTTGAACTCAAACACAGTTGAACGGCTGATTATAGCATTGTACACATAAAAATACGGATTTTCAGTGGTAGAAGCGATAAGAGTTATCTTGCCGTTTTCAATGTATTCAAGAAGCGATTGCTGTTGTTTTTTGTTAAGATACTGTATCTCGTCAAGGTAAAGCAAGATACCATTAATGCCGCTGAGTGTCTCAGTTTCAGCAACTATCTGCTTGATATCAGCAATAGAAGCACTTGTGCCGTTAAGCTTATGCATAGTCATATTAGCATTATTTGCTATCATTCTTGCGACCGTAGTTTTGCCAACACCTGACGGACCATAAAAAATCATATTCGGTATTTTACCGCTTTCGATAATACGCCTGAGAGGTTTATTTTCGCCTAACAGGTGGGTCTGTCCCACAATATCATCAAGGGTTTTGGGTCTAATTCGTTCAGCCAAAGGCACACTCATTGTATGATCTCCTTAAAATGCAATTAGTCTAAAATGTTCTGAATATCCTCTAAATGAAGCTGATAAGCCATGCTATTTATCTTTTTGAGCAGGTAGTTTTTTGCAACAAGAACAGCTTCCTGATATTTGGTGTTTTCCATACCAAGGCAAATACGATAAATAATGAATTGATTAGAGGAGATTTTCATGATAATGTGATTATTGCCCTCGAAAGTACCACGGCAAATGGAGTTGGAGTTGACGAAGTTCCAAAGGTCGGAGTAAGTGAGAGCAGTGACTTCGTCAGTAATAAACTGTTGGATAAGTTCATTCATATGGATACCCCCTATAGTGTATTTTCTTTAGTATAGCACATATTTCCGCATAATTCAAGGGAAAAAGCGGTCAAAGTGGGGAGTGTCGCCCGTTAGCTTCATGACCTCGTATCGTAAACAACAAAATGTAGGGGACGGCGCCCCCGACGTCCCGATATCGAAGCGTCGAATTTTTTTGATTGTGACAAATTTATGCAAGCGACCGAAACGAACGAACAATGCTCGTCCCTGCCACAAATTGTGCGTTTTCTCAAAGTTTGTGCAATAAATTACAAGATGTTACGTCCAAAAAAGCGGGCTGTCGAGGGCGCCAGCCCCTACATGGTTTGTTAAACAAATAAATAATGTGCGGATAACGCAGAAATGCAACAAAAAAAGAGGCAGAATACTCCACCTCTCATTTATCTGTACAAAGATTTGTACTATTATTTTTTTCTGGCCGAGCTTACCGCACGAGTTATCTCAGGCTCTGCTTCGCCGCGAACACATTCAGCCGTTATCTTTATGCCAACTATCTCATCATCAGATGGTGCTTCAAACATGAGCTTTGTGAGTATCTTCTCAACTATCGCCCTAAGTCCTCTTGCTCCTGTCTTTTCTTCAATAGTCCTCTTGGCTATCTCTCGCTTTGCATCCTCTGTGATCTCAAAATCGATGTTATCAAGCTTGAAAAGCTTCGTGTATTGCTTGATAAGCGAGTTCTTTGGCTCTGTCAAGATCCTGCAAAGTGCGTCCTCGTCAAGCTCGTCAAGAACCGTGATAACAGGAAGTCTGCCCACAAGCTCAGGTACAATACCGAACTTAACAAGATCGTGTGGTACTACCCTCTTCATCACATTGTTATCATCCTCCTTGCTCTTGACCTTTCCGCCAAAACCAAGTGATGATGACTCTGTACGCTTCTTGATAACACTGTCAAGTCCCTCAAAAGCTCCGCCACAGATAAACAAAATATTCTTCGTATCTATCTGTATGAACTCCTGATGTGGGTGCTTTCTGCCACCCTGTGGAGGCACATTGGACACACAGCCCTCTACTATCTTAAGAAGTGCCTGCTGTACGCCCTCGCCGCTTACATCTCTTGTGATAGAAACGTTCTCCGATTTTCTTGATATCTTATCTATCTCGTCGATATAAATAATACCGTTCTGAGCCGCTTCAACATTATAATCTGCCGCCTGAATAAGCCTTGTAAGCACGTTTTCAACATCATCGCCTACATAGCCTGCCTCTGTGAGCGTAGTAGCGTCAGCGATAGCAAAAGGCACGTTCAGAAGCCTTGCCAAAGTCTGTGCAAGCAAAGTCTTTCCTGTTCCTGTTGGTCCAAGAAGCAAAACGTTACTTTTCTGTATCTCTACGTCATCATCGTCATTAAGTGACAAAATTCTCTTGTAATGATTGTAAACAGCTACGGAAAGTGCCTTCTTGGCATCATCCTGTCCGATCACATACTCATCCAGGATACTGTGGATCTCTTCCGGTTTCAGAAGGTTGATCCCTGTTTCATAATCTGCCTCATGATCATACATACTGAATTCTTCTTCCATGATCTCGGAGCAGATCCCGATACATTCATCACAAATATACGCTCCATCCGGACCTGCGATCAGTTTCCGTACCTGGTCTTCGGTCTTATGGCAAAAGGAGCATCTTACCTTTCCTTCTCTTACTTTATCTGCCATATCTTTTTGTTTCCTTTCTAAGCGTAAATGTCCGTCTCTCGCAGACATTTAAAATTCCTTTTTAAAGCAAGATAAGACTCCTGTGTCTTTACAGGAGTCTTTTCTTACGCATTATTTGTGGATCACAACACCGTCGATCAGGCCGTATGCCTTAGCTTCTTCCGCTGTCATATAGTTGTCACGGTCAGTATCTTTTTCCACAATTTCAAGAGGCTGTCCGGTATTCGCAGAAAGAATCTCGTTCAGCTTCTTTTTGGTTTTTGCGATCTGGTCAGCTACGATCTGGATCTCTGTAGCCTGCCCCTGTGCACCGCCTGATGGCTGGTGGATCATGATCTCAGCGTTAGGAAGAGCATATCTTTTTCCCTTAGCTCCACCTGAAAGAAGGAAAGCTCCCATACTTGCTGCAAGTCCGATACAGATCGTGGATACATCACATTTGATGTACTGCATCGTATCGTAGATAGCAAGTCCTGCGCTTACAGAACCTCCCGGACTGTTGATATACATGTGGATATCTTTTCCCGGATCTTCAGCTTCCAGGAAGAGAAGCTGTGCAACGATCAGGTTCGCACTGACATCGTTTACCTCTTCTCCAAGGAAAATGATTCGGTCCTTAAGAAGTCTTGAATAGATATCATAACTTCTTTCTCCTCTGCTGGTCTGCTCAATGACGTAAGGTACTAAACTCATTTTACCCTCCATTTCCGAGGTTTATTACGCCTCTACAGCTGCATCGGCAACTAATGTAACAGCTTTCTGAACAGCCATATCTTTCTTCATCTGCTCCATCTCGTTCTCACCGATGAGATCTTTTAATTTGTCTGCTTCCATCTTGTACATCTCTGCCATCTTGGAGATCTCTTCGTTAACCTCTTCCTCTGTTGGCTGGATGTTCTCTACCTCAGCGATCTTCTCAAGAACAAGTCTTGTCTGGATTCTCTTAAGAGCCTGTGGCTTCATGTCTTCCATCATCTTCTCAACGCTCTGGCCTGTAAACTGGAAGTACTGCTCCATGGAAAGACCCTGGGACTGCATTCTTCTTGCGAAGTCGTCAAGCATCTGACGTGTCTGAGTCTCGATCATTGCCTCCGGAATATCCATCTGTGCATTCTCGATCACTTTATCTACTGCTGCATCTTCTTTTGCACGTTTTGCTTCGTCTGCTTTCTTATCTTCAAGGTTTGTTTTTACATGCTCTTTGTACTCTGCAAGTGTATCGAACTCAGAGACATCTTTTGCAAAATCATCATCCAGTTCAGGAAGTTCTTTTGCTTCGATCTTCTTAACATCACACTGGAATACAGCTTCTTTGCCAGCCAGCTCTTTTGCCTGATACTCCTCAGGGAATGTTACTTTAACTTCTACATGGTCACCAGTCTTGGCACCGACAAGCTGCTCCTCAAATCCCGGGATGAATGTGTTGGAACCAAGTGTCAGCGGATAATCTGTTCCTTTACCGCCCTCGAATGCCTCACCGTCTACGAAGCCCTCGAAATCGATAGTTGCTGTATCGCCGTTCTGTGCTGCACGATCCTCAACTGTAATGGTTCTGGAGTTTTTCTCCTGCTCTTTCTTAATCTCAGCCTCAACTTCCTCGTCTGTTACCTCTGTCTCAGACTTCGGAACCTCAAGTCCTTTATAGTCACCAAGAGTTACCTCTGGTTTAGTAGCTACTTCTGCTGTAAAGATAAATGGTTTGCCAGGCTCAACCTGTGTTACATCGATCTTAGGCTGGGAAACGATCTCAAGATCACACTCAGCAAGTGCTTTGCTGTAATGCTCAGGGATCAGAGCGTTTGCAGCGTCCTCAAGGAATACTCCCTTTCCGTACATCTGCTCGATCATTTTTCTTGGAGCTTTTCCTTTACGGAATCCCGGAATAGAAATTCTGCCTTTTGCTTTCTGATATGCATTCTGCATTGCTTTGTCAAGATCCTCGGCGGAAACCTCGATTGTAAGTTTCGCCATGTTTTTCTCCATTTTCTCCACCTGTAAACTCATGTTTCTTGTTCCTCCTTAATTATATCGAGTAAATACCTTATTATATAAATAGTTAACACTCGCATTTTATATATTTACAGTCATTTCTGTAGTATAGCATAACCACTGTAAAAACGCCAGTATTTTTTTCAGTTTTCCATATGCCCCCACAGGGCATTTCTCAGCTGCCCACGTCCTCAATGTTAAAGTAATTTTCTGTCTTTCTTATGTTGTTAAGACAAAATGTAAAAATCCTTTTATAAGTTTTAGGCGTATAATGAACACCATCGTCTGTACCGTCTCCCGTATTGGATACAGTACCATATCCGGTCCGCATCAGATAACTGTAAACATCAATATAGTGGTACTGACTTCCAAGCTCACCGGCAAGACCGCTGTTAAAAGTCCGGACATCCTCACATTTACGATTCTTGGTACTTCCCTTTTCCCCTCCATTGATCGGATTCACAGACATATAATACAGACTGCAGTTTTTCATGGAAAGCTTTGTTCCCAGCTTTTTCATATAAGACACGTACTGTGAGAGTCTATCATTCAGATCCTGTTTTCCGTTAATATCTCTGAGATCATTGATACCATGATTAAACACCACTGCGATCTTTGCGTATTTTTCATTTTTACGACATTTTTCTATTTCTTTCAAAAGAGCCTGTGCGCCCGTTGACTTCAGCCAGCCCAGTTCCGTATTAGAACGGCATACAAAGCTGACATGGCTGTCCACATACTCCTTTCCAAACTGTTCGTACAATACCTTCTGAAGACCATATGTCCTGGAATCTCCCACAAAGATGATCCTTTCATAATTCTCAGGATAATGAAAGCTGTTCCTGACCAGATTCGGTTCCTGATACCGCCAGAATCTCACCGCATAGAGATGCATGGTTCCACTGACTGTGATCACCTGTCCGGCTTCATACCTTGGTGCGGTCTTCTGACCTGCCCTGGTAGACCATCCAAGGAATGTATAATTCTCTTCATTGGCCATCACCGGTAGTTTCAGTTTTCCGCTTGGAGCCTGGATGATCTTGTAGATATCTCCGTCATTCCTGTGCAGGATCAGTTTGGGATTGTTCTTCTTTTTTATCACTGCATAAAACGTTACATTTCTTTTTACAAAATATTTTTTTCCCGGCTTATATCCTGCCTCCGCTCCTCCTTTTTTCAGAGACCATCCTTCTGCCTGATATCCTGCTGGGACCTGCGGCACTTTGGGAATCGTGATCATGGAACCATATTTCTGTTTCTTTTCCAATTTTTTATATATAGCAGAGGAGGCTCCTCCGCCTGACCTGAAAGATACGGAATACACTTTTTTGCAAGCATTCCCGAATGTATCATCCGACCAGTCAAAGCCGGCAGCTGACACCAAATTTCCTGTGCCTGTCATCAGTATAACAAAAAGCGCCACTACCCACAGGACCTGTTTCATCTCTTTTTTCATGCTCTTACATACACCACCGATTCAGCGATCTCTTCTGCCTTTGCGCTTCCCTCCAGCTGTCCGATCAGGGAAAGGCTGAAATCGATGGCTGTTCCAAGGCCTCTGCTGGTAGTTACATTTCCATCTACCACTACAGGCTCCAGAGATGTTCTGGCACTTTTAAGCTGTTCCATAACAGATGGGTACGATGTAGCATTTCTGCCTTTCAGGAATCCAAGTCTCTCGAATATACCTGGTGCCGCACAGATAGCTGCTACCTTGCCGCCATTCTGATAGAAATCTGTCAGAAGCTCAGTCAGCGGTTTATATTCCTCCAGATATTTTGTTCCTGGCATTCCTCCCGGGATCACAAGCATGTCCGCATCAGAGAAATCACACTCTGCAAATGTGCAGTCTGTAAGAATATTGATTCCATGAGAGGTTCTGATCTCTTTTGTCTCTTTGATAGATACTGTCTGGATGTCGATCCCGGCTCTTCTCATCAGATCTACCACGGTCAGTCCTTCAATATCTTCAAAACCATCTGCGAAAAAAATATATACTTTACTCATGATCCTGTTCATCCTTTCTTTTATAAAATCCATAAATATTTTCTGTATTCCCCATTCCCTTCCATAATGCTTTTTCCATCTGAAAATGTCAAGAAATTTCAACAGATATGCCATTGCAAATCCTGTTTTTTTCCTGTAGACTGAACATAATATCTTTTCATTTCACAAATCCGGAGGTTTTTTATATGGAGATCGAACGTAAATTTCTGATCCGGAAGGATGACCTTCCGCAGGATCTGGCTTCTTATCCCTGCCACAGGATCGAGCAGGGGTATCTTTGCACTTCCCCTGTCGTCCGCATCCGCCGGCAGGATGATGACTATTTTCTTACTTACAAATCCAAGGGTCTCATGAGCCGTGAAGAATATAATCTTCCGCTCACCGCTGAAGCCTATGAGCATCTGAAGCCTAAAGCAGACGGTATCCTCATTACCAAGGACCGCTATGTGATTCCGGAAAAAGACGGACTTTTTATTGAACTGGATGTGTTCCACGGAGAATACGAGGGAGTTCTTCTGGCTGAGGTGGAATTTCCTACAGAGGAAGCCGCCAATGCCTACACTGCGCCGGACTGGTTCGGAGAAGATGTAACTTATTCCACCAGATATCATAACAGTACCATGAGCCAGGGCTGGCAGAGCGATCACTGTTCACTCCGTTCTCAGTAACATGCTTCGCGATGCACACAATTTATGCTAATCGCACTTGTATTTCTTATTTCAGGTGCTATAATTAGTAATGCAGGCAGATATAGTTCATCGGTAGAACATCAGCTTCCCA
>OHYV01000090.1_pt1 | contig 57526 bp, 58 predicted proteins | sample 1580321 | NCBI WGS metagenome assembly OHYV01 (sample SAMEA3882529, study PRJEB24775) | human gut metagenome | biome: human-associated habitat; feature: intestine environment; material: feces | place: Netherlands | collected 2009/2010 | reverse complement strand
GGAGCAGGCGCCGTTCTGACCGGGGTCGCCCTTGTCACCTTTATCTCCCTTGTCGCCTTTATCTCCTTTTTCGCCGGGGTCGCCCTTATCGCCCTTGTCGCCGTCAACACCGTCTGTGCCGTCAATGCCTGCGGCTTTTACGCCGGTGTCGGTTTCTCCAATCCACCAGTTGCCGTTCTCGCCGATAAACGGGGTGTTTCCGTCCACACCGTCAGAGCCGTTTTGTCCGTTTGTTCCGTCCTTGCCGTCGGCTCCGTCTTTTCCGTTTATACCATCCTTGCCGTCAAGACCTTTCAAAACCGAAAGATCGTACAGGTTCAGCCATATTTCATCGCCGACATAGCGCCACTGCAGGGTGTTTTCGCTTACACGGAACTCCGGTGTCTTTCCGTTTGCTCCGTCTGCACCTTTCTGCCCGGTGGGACCTGTGATGTCGGCTATCGCCACAAGGTCCTGCCACTCATCGCCCTCGTAACGCCACTGTATGTGGGTTTCAGCTCGCTGCACCTCTATGCTTTTGGCATTAATGCCGTCTTTACCGTCAACTCCGTTAATGCCGTCCTTGCCGTCGGAGCCGTTAATGCCGTCTTTTCCGTTTGTACCGTTTATTCCGTTCTTGCCGTCAGAGCCGTCTTTACCGTTTTTACCGTCTGTTCCGTTTTCTCCGGCAGCGCCCCGCAGCTCAGTAAGCGCCACAAGGTCGTGCCAGTCGGCTTCGTCGCTGTATTTCCACTGAATCGCCGTGCCGTTGTTTCGCACCTCCGGCAGTGCGTCGCCTGTTTTTGCCGCCTTGCTCCATCCTATTGCAAGCACGCTGCAAAGCACCAAAAGAGCGGTGCAAAGCGCCAAAAGTGTACCTGTGAGTAGTTTTTTTTCTGTTTTCATCTTTTTTCCTCCGTTCGGAATTGTTTATCACGGCGGAGCTTTGCACCGCTGCCCACGCCGTAAATGAGCGGCGGTCGATAGGCTTATGCTTGGTTTGCTTTGTACTTATCCACAAACAGGGCGACCCCCTGTTTTAAGACCTCCATCTGGGTTTTCAGATAATATTCATCCTCAAACATCGCATAATGAACGCAGGCGCGGACGAATATAAAGATCAGCGGCGTGATGACCGTATATGGAATGCCGATCTTCGGCTCAAGCCGCTTGGCGTACTCGGTATAGCGTTCGTTCACGCCCTCAAAGAATTTCTTGCCGTGCTCGATATACTTCGGGTGCGTATATATCTGATACATCAGGCGATATTTTTTTCCGTGCTTTTTTGCTGTCCAATACGGGACCTCCTTCACAAAACGGACAACATCCTCGGGGTCGGTGGGTGCCATCTCCATAAAGTCGTCCTCAACCTTTTCCATACAGTATGCCGTTGACTCAATGATCAGTTCATCAAGGTTTTTAAAATACGAATACAAATTTGCTTTCGTGCATCCGCACGCATCGGCTAGTGCTTTAATTCCTGTGCCTGTGAGCCCGTTTTCAGCATAGCACTCGAAGCACTTTTCCATTAGTTCACGTTTCCGCTCATTGTGCTGTTGCTCAGTTGTTTTCATGTTGCTTCGCTCCTTTTATGCGTACCGACCGTTCGTTTATGATTAGTATAACACAGATTTGTAACAAAGTCAAGAATTATTCAAAAAATGAAGAAAATAAAGTTTCAACATGATCTTATAAAAAAGTCCTTACAGCAGAAAGAAAATAGCGGCTTACCTCAACGATCAAAACCGTACTAATAAATATGTCCATAAGACTTATGGAAAGATGGGATAGGCTTATTGACTTTCCATGTTCTCATATGATATAATAAATTCATATTAACACAACATTTCTGTTCAGGGGGTATATCAAATGAAAAAGCAAAATGCAGGGCTTATCGCTTTGAGTATCGTTTTTATTCTTATGGGTGGTTTCTCTACTATCTATAATCTCAGCAAGTATGTTTCAAACAGGGTTTTCATGTCAAGTGCTGAGAAAACCACAGGCTATGTGAAGTGGATAGACCATGAGTTGAAAACTTGGGGACATAACAAAAAGGCAAGCAACAAAGCTGAAACATATTACATAACTGTCGCTTTTGATGTTGGCGGCAAGGAGTACACAAGAGAGATCTTCACAGGCACATATTATGTGAGTCAGAACGAAAAAGTGAACGTGTATTACAACACTGATAAAAACGGTGAGCCTGATAAGGTCGTGACCGATATTGATAATGATAAAAGACCGTATCTTACTTGGCCGCTGATACTTTTGCTTGGCATTGTGCTACTTGTGCTTACTAAGAAAAATATTATCTCAGTGGGGAGAAAAAGACAGAGCTAAGTTTGTATTTGCTCATTTGGCAATTTACAACAAAAATAAGGCTATGAGATCAAGTGAGGTCTCATAGCCTTTTGCTATATCTTGGTGAATTTCGATGCTTATTAGCTTATGTATTTTGATTTATCCATTAATATCAATTTTAAACATCAATATCCATAGTCACCATAATCGTAATCATCATAGTCATAATCATAATCATCGTAATCATCATAACCATAGTCATCATATCCATACTCATCGTACTTGTTGTTAAGATAATCATTCCATTCGGTTTCCCAATCGTGTTCATCAATAGCGCCGTTTCCGTCATTATCTCCGACTACTCCGTCAGTCGTCCGCTGGTCTCCCTCAATATTATTGTCATCAGGGTCACATGAATGACAATAAAGATCTGTCGGACTTGATGTTTTGTTGTGGCAGGTGTCACCCTTGCCCATGCACCAATACTCACCTTCAGCAAGATCATCATCGTTATCGTTTTTCTTGTAGGTGTAGTTGTCATTTGTGTTGGTATCCACTGAGTGTTCATATGTAGTGGTCGTCGTGGTGGTCTCATCGGTGGTATAATTATCGTAGTAATTGTCATCACCGCAACCGCACAATGTAGCCGTCATTCCGACTGCTAGGATGGAACAGAGTATCAACTTATTTTTCATAATAATCATCTCCGTAATGTAATTATATCACTTTATTCTCAGTATTTGTTAAGCTGGCTGCTTAGGATAATGATTACATTTTGTAAATAAACCGTAAACAATATTATTTGATATTATTAACTTTACTTTGGGCGAATTATGGATCAAATGCATAGAAAAACGAGCTTGACTTTAGGCTTATAATATCATATACTTATAACAAATAAATATTAATTATAAATTTCAAATTCTTTTATAAATGCACACATTGCATAATTGCCATAGCCAAGAAGACAAGTGGGAGTCTACCATTTCTGTATTATATAGTATACACAGATGTAGTTAAAAGCTGAAATTTATGTACATAAAAGTGATAATCAAAAGAAACTTTGTGCAACTAAATAATCTAAGATCAGAAAGGAGATCTTTATGAAGGTGATCTATAAATGTGCCGCCATTTTGACGGCGGCGATATTGTCAGTGCAGTTTCCTTGCGCAGCTTTTGCGGATATGGAGCATGGCGGAGATAATGACAGCCCGAAATTCAAGATGGGCAGGATAATTTTTACTGATAATGGTTATGGCTATGAAAAGGAAGGCCTGGAAAAATCGGAGATCGCTGATGAAGATCTGGCCGATACGGACGACGGGGGTTCAGCTTATGCACAAAAGGCAACGGCATCGCTGCCTGCGAAATATGACCCCAGATCTAAGAATACTCTGACGACTATCAAAAACCAGTTCCAGACAGGCACTTGCTGGGCGTTTGCGGCACTTTCCTGCACTGAGAGCAATCTTATTCAAAAGGGGCTTGAAAATCAAAACGTGCAGTTTTCTGTGCCGAGCCTTGCCCTCTCTACATATGCTAACGGCGGATTTGACGAGTCAATATGGGATTGCGGCGGAACGTGGATGGATTCGTCCCTTGCAATGGCGGCTCATAGAGGACTTTGCTATGATGAATATGAGCCTTTCGTGTCCGACGGAACGGAAGCCACTATCGTATCTGAGGAGAAAAAGGGCGTTTGCGAATATCAGCTTAATTACGCTTCCACTATCACAGGCGGTCGAAACGCCATTAAAAACAAGATAAAAGAGCTTGGCGGAGTAATGGTGAGCTATTATGCAGACGACCTGTATATGACCTTTGATAACAAAAGCTATTACGATCCGGAAACTACAAAATATAGTGGAATAAATCATGCCGTAAGCGTAGTGGGCTGGGACGATAATTACAGCAAGACAAATTTCCTTGCAGGCTATCAGCCAAAGAAAAACGGGGCATGGCTTGTGAAAGGCTCTTGGGGAGTATCCAGTGGCACAGACGGTTATTACTGGATATCCTATGAAGAGGCAGAAATGACCGATTGGGTGGCGTTCGACCTCACTGAAAGCTGTGATAATAATTACCATTATCCTGCTAATAAGGATAATTCTATATTTTATGTTAGCAATGAAAATAAAATGAGCGGTGCTGATGTTTTTACAGCAAAAAAAGACGAGCTTCTTGACAAAGTGGGCTTTATGTATCTTGGCTACACTGGAAAGTCTGACTACACCGTGCAGGTCTACACTTCTGTTTCAGACAGCACTCCTGTGGGGATACTTGAATGTGAGGTCAGCGGAAAGGTGCAGAGCGATGGCTTTTATACTGTGGATATCCCTGATGTTGAGCTTGACGAGGGCGAAAGATATTCTGTCGTGATGACATTCAGCGGTGATGACGGCTCAGGCTATGTGACCGTTTATGGCTATTCAGACGGGGTCATGAAGCCTGGTCAGGCGTATATTTCCAATGACGGCGACAGTTGGACGGACGTTACCGACAAGGACGCTTATACTGGTCAGCCTATAATATTTGCTTATACCGATGATATAGATAAGTCTGATAAAAGCGAGCTTGAAACACTTGTGGCAAAGTATGAAAAGCAGAGCGGTTATGAGCGTGAGGTCAACAACGGCAAGAAAGTTATTGCAGATGAAAACGCTTCAAAGAACGATATTACCAATGCCAAGCTTCTTATAAAGGCAAAGGCGAAAGAGATAAAGGAACAAAGCCTTGTTATAAAGACGGCGACGGATTGGAAAAACTTCGCAAAGCGTGTATCAGGCGGTGAAAGCTTTGCAGGAAAGCGTGTTGTGCTTGAAAAAGACATCGACTTCGGTGGTGCAAAGATATCGGCAGTAGGAACGGCTTCAAAGCCTTTTTGCGGATATTTTGACGGAAACGGACACGTTCTGAAAAACGCTGTTATCAAAAACAATTCTTATGCAGGTCTGTTCGGCTATGCCGAGGACAGAGCGCAGATAAGAGATCTCAGTGCTGAGAAAATAACTGTCAGCGGTAAGTACGCAGGCGGGATCGTTGGTGAATTTGATGCTGTATCTATTCAACGCTGTACGTTCAGCGGAACTGTAAAGGGTACAAGCTCAGCAGGCGGAATCGTGGGCAAAGCAGGTGGTCTGACCCTGACAGAGTGTGCCTCAGACCTTGCAAAGTCAAGCAGTTCAAATGCTAAAGCTATGGTGGGCAGCATTGATAATGACGCTTTTTATTATGGACAGCAATATGCCGATTGCTGGTATAACGGCAATTTTTCTGACAGCAAGGTAAAGAAAACGGCTTTGTCTAACGTTACAAGCTCTGCAGCTTATTCACTGAATACCGTTGGCGGAAAGCAGACAGACAGCGGCAGGTGGACAATGGCAGGCGGCAAAGCAAGGCTAACTCGTCCAGGGGAGCAGGCTTCCCACAAGATAACATTTGAAGCCCCTGACAGCAAGCATTATGCCTGCACTGATAAAGACGGCAAGGTGAAATATCCTGCTGTCAAAGTGCAAAGCGGTTATGCTCTTAAATGGTACAAGAACGGCATTGCTGTCGATGCGAACACAGTTTATACTGCTGACAGCACAGTAAAGGCAAAGCTTGTTGAAGCAAAATTTGTCACTATAGACTATGTTTTAAATGGCGGCACTAACAGCACAGGCAATCCAGAATACCTCAGCAAAGGCGAAAGCGTGACGCTTTCCGAGCCGACAAAAGAGGGTGCAGACTTTGCAGGCTGGTATGATAACGCTGCACTTTCAGGTGAAAGAATAGAAAGCATCTCATATTCAGGCGGTGCAAAGCCCCTTTATGCCGCATGGAAGCCTTATACATATAACGTTACGTTTGTGGATAAGGACGGCAAGGTGATAAGTCAGCAGACAGTGGAATATGGTAAGTCTGCAAAAGCTCCGAAAGCCCCTGCTATAAAGGGTCTGCGTTTTACAGGCTGGGACAAGGACTATAAAAACGTCACGGAGGATATGACTGTCACAGCGGAGTATTCTGACAGTAAGCTCATTGCAGACTGCGAGATATCAGGCTTCAAGAACAGCTTTACATACACAGGAAAGAATATTGAACAGCCTGACGTAACGCTCACCTATGAGGGCAAAGAACTTAAAGAGGGCGTGGATTACACTGTTTATTATAAGACCAATCTTAACGCAGGACCTGCAAAAATGACCTTTGTTGGAAAAGGCGAATACAGAGGCTCTGTTGCAAAAAGCTTTACTATCCAGCCAAAGGACGCTTCCAAGTTCAAGCTTTATTATGCTACACCGCTGTCGTTCACCGGCAAGGCGATAACACCTGATGTGCTTATAAAGGACGGCAATAAGACCCTTGAACGTTATGTTGATTATATGGTGATGTATTTCTCAAACGTGAATGTTGGCACGGGCAATATATCAGTTGAATTTTACGGCAATTATAAGGGCAAGCAGACCGTTTCCTTTGTTATAAATCCTGCAAAACAGCAGATACAGGTGCTTGAAACAAGATACAAGGGCTTTTTTGTGGATTTTGTGCAGAAAGGATCTGCAACAGGCTATGAGGTCCAGTATGGCACAAGATCTGATTTTTCAAATGCTTCCACATACAGATCCACCACCAACAAGACGGATAAGATGACGGTACTTGGATTAGGGGCTTCAAAGACATATTATGTAAGAGTTCGCTCTTATACTGTCAATGGCGGAAAGACCTATTACGGCAATTGGTCAGACGCTAAAAGCATTGTGACGGCAAAGACTAATTTTGCAAACGCAAAGGTCAGCGGTATTTCTTCAAAAAGCTTTACCGGCAAGGCGATAACGCAGAAGATCACAGTAAAATACGGCTCAAAGGCCCTTAAAAACGGCACAGACTACACTGTGAAATATTCTGCAAACACCAAGGTCGGCACCGCAAAGGTGACTATCACAGGCAAGGGCATTTACGGCGGAGTTATCACCAAAAGCTTTGCTATCTATCCTGCAAAGCAGGTGATACAGAAGCTTTACGGCACATATGCAGGCTTCTTTATAGATTATGCACAGAAAGGCTCTGCCACTGGATATGAAATATCATACTCACAGCGTTCCGACTTTAAGGGAGCAAAAAGCGTAAAGGTAACAAACAACCGCACCGATAAAAAGACAGTTTCCGGGCTTGCAAGATATCAAAAATATTACGTCCGTGTAAGAAGCTACACTGTCAAAGGCGGAAAGACTTATAACGGAGCGTGGTCCGATAAAAAATGGGTCTATACTCAATGATATGACAGACGATAAAAATGCCCCTGATCATTTTCTGGTCAGGGGTATTTTTTGTGTGCCTAGAAAAGCTCTGCTTTGTACTTGATAGAATCCTCCTCAGTTATTTCACGGATAACTCTGCATGGATTTCCTGCCGCAAGAGAATTTGGCGGTATGTCACGGGTGACAACGCTTCCTGCACCGATAACACAGCCCTCGCCTATGGTAACTCCGCCTGTGATGACAACATTGCTCGCTATCCAGCAGTTGGAGTGTATGGTGATAGGCTTGCCGTATTCATCATCATAAACAGTGCCGTCAGACTTTTTCTTCATGTTACGCTCCTGCCATCTGAATGGGTGAACAGGTGTGGCAATGGTGCAGTTGGGACCGAAAAACACGTTGTCGCCAATCGTCACAGGGCAGGTGTCAAGCACTGTCAGATTGAAGTTTGCATAGCAGCCTGAGCCGAACTTTGTGAAAACGCCATAGTCAAAATACACAGGGCCTTGGAGAAAAAATCCCTCGCCATGGTCGGGCAGAAGCTCGTCAAGGATAGCGTTTCTTCTCTCATCATCTTCATACAAACTGCTGTACTGCTGTGAAAGCTTGTGAGCCTTTGTCCTCAATTCTGCAAGCTCCTTGTCGGAGGAGTCATATATCTTGCCAGCAAGCATTTTTTCTTTTTCAGTCATTATAAAACGCCCTTTCTGCGTGTAGTGTCATTTGATTTTGTTGAGAGTATAGCACAAGTTTCGGGCTGTGTCAATAGTTTTTGGGGGTCGAGTGGTAGAATAAAAAATGGTATACCAAAAGTGGAGAATGCGTATGGGCAAAGCACTCTCCACTTTATTATACTATATGAAAAGCTTGGCAGGGTAGAAAAAGTTATAGGTAAAATCCCTGCATATAATTTGTGTACATAAATGTGTCCTCGTCATCAGCGGTATTGTCACCAGCAGGCTTTTTTATGTCACTAACACAAGAAGCCAAAAGTATCAGACCTCCTAGAACAATCGCAACGCTCACTCCAAGGGCTACCAAAACCGCACAGAAAATTTTTACTATCATAAACACCGCTCCAATCATATTTCTCATACTTCGCCATAATTACTATTATGATTATATGCTGGTTTTGCCTGATAATCAATAAAAGCCGTGTAAAATGCAGATAAAAATCAAGTCAGCTTTTGTCTGGATCAAAAATCTGTGGTAAAAATATTTTTCAAAACGTTTCATGATTTAACAATTTTAAATGAAGAAAATTATAGCTTTCAGCTTAGTATAAAATTGCACAAACTGAGCTTTTTGTAAATGGTTAGCATTGTATATTACACTGAAAATGTACGATTCTTGAAAAAATATACATAAGTATGGGGCAAATACTTGACTGGATTAAAACTTTGTGATAAAATTATTAACGTGGATAAGTGTAATTATGGTTACTTATATGAAGTAAATATGGAAGAGGGAAAAATAATGGAAAAAATAGAACCCTTTAAACAAAAAGTATGGCTTGCGTCACCTACAATGCATGGTGAGGAGCTTGAATATGTTGCTGAGGCTTATAATACCAACTGGATGTCTACAGTCGGTAAGAATATAAATGAGGTCGAGAAGATAGCGGCGGAGAAGTCTGAAGTCAAGTATGCTGTTGGCCTTTCATGCTGCACGGCTGCGCTTCACTTGTGCTGTAAGCTTGCTGGTGAGAGGCTTTATGGCAAGCCTGCTATATCTCATGGCGCTCTTGAGGGCAGGAGAGTTTTTTGCAGTGACATGACCTTTGACGCTACTCTCAATCCAGTTGTTTACGAGGGTGGTATCCCTGTTTTTATCGACACTGACAGAGATACTTGGAACATGGATCCTGTGGCGCTTGAAAAGGCTTTTGAGATGTATCCTGAAGTCAAGCTGGTAGTAAGCGCTGAGTTATACGGTTTTCCTGGAAGAATGGACGAGATCAAGAGAATATGCGAGAAGCATGGTGCGCTTTTGATCGAGGACGCTGCTGAGGCTATGGGTGCTACCATTGACGGCAGACAGTGTGGAAGCTTTGGCGATTACAGCGCCGTAAGCTACAATGGCAATAAGATAATAACAGGTTCTAGCGGCGGATGTTTGCTGACGAACAGCCTTGAAGATGCAAACAAGGCTCGTAAGTGGTCAACGCAGGCTCGTGAGAATGCGGCATGGTATCAGCATGAAGAGGTCGGGTACAACTATCGTATGTCGAATGTTATTGCAGGAGTCGTTCGTGGTCAGTATCCGCATCTTGAGGAGCATATTGCGCAGAAAAAAGCAATATACGAGAGATACAAAGAGGGTCTTAAAGGGCTTCCTGTTAAAATGAATCCTATCGTTGAGGGTACAGAGCCGAATTATTGGCTGTCTGCACTTATCATAGATAAAGACGCAATGTGCAAGCAGGTCAGAAATGACAGCGAGGCTTTGTACATCAAAGAAGCCGGCAAGACTTGTCCTACTGAAATTTTGGAAGCGATAGCAAGCATAAATGCAGAGGGAAGACCAATATGGAAGCCAATGCATATGCAGCCTATGTACAGAATGCACGAGTGCGTTGGTCGCAACGGCAGTATCAGATGCCGCACAAATGCTTATATTGCAGGCGGTGCAGAAGATGTAGGCGCTGATATCTTTGACAGAGGCGCTTGCCTGCCTAGCGATAATAAGATGACTGAGGAACAGCAGGAGAGAATTATTCGAGTTATCAGGAGTTGTTTTGAGTAATGTATGCGAAATACATAAAGAGGGTACTTGACTTTGTTTTGAGTTTAATGGCACTTATCGTGCTGTCTCCGCTGTTGGTGATACTGATAATTCTTGGTGCAGTGTTTATGAGGGGCAACCCGTTTTTTACTCAGGCACGACCTGGTAAGAATGAGAAGATCTTTAAACTCATAAAGTTTCGGACTATGGACAATCGCAAGGACAAGGACGGAAAGCTTTTGCCTGATGATGTGCGTTTGAATAAGTATGGAAGGATACTTAGGAGTACTTCGCTTGACGAATTGCCAGAGCTTATCAATATTTTGATAGGGGATATGAGCATTGTGGGTCCGAGGCCGTTGCTAGTGAAGTATCTTCCGAGATACAACGAAGAACAGCGTCATCGTCATGATGTTAGACCTGGTTTGACGGGATATGCCCAGGCACACGGTAGAAATGCTGTTACTTGGGAAGAAAAGTTTAAAATGGATGTTTGGTATACTCGCAATATTTCGTTTATAACAGATGTAAAAGTTATAATTGATACAGTTAAAGTTGTATTAAAAAGGGACGGTATTAGTTCTGATACATCGGCTACTATGGAAGAATTTATGGGAACTAAAGAGGTAAGTTAATGAAACAATTACTTATAGTCGGTGCTAGTGGGCATGGCAAAGTTGTTGCGGATATTGCAGAATTGAATGGTTATGATAGCATCTTGTTTTTTGACGATAACGAAACTTTGAAAAAGTGTGGAAAACATACAGTTGTAGGTTATTCTTCTGAGATAGATAGGTACGAAGGCGATATCATAGTAGCTATAGGCAATGCTGAAATCCGCAGTCGTATACAAGACAGCGTGGCTAGCAGAAATTTTCCGACTTTAATACATCCAAGTGCGGTCATATCGCCGTCTGCTCAAATAGGGAGCGGAACTGTCGTTATGGCAAATGCGGTTATCAATGCCGACGCTGTTGTAGGAAAAGGCTGTATAATAAATACCTGTGCCTCGGTTGATCATGATTGCGTAATCGGCGATTATGTGCATATATCAGTTGGTGCTCATATTGCTGGTACGGTTGATATCGGCAATAAGACATGGATCGGTATAGGTGCGACAGTTAGCAATAATGTTAGTATTTGCGGGGGTTGTATTATCGGTGCAGGTGCTGTTGTTATTAGAGATGTGAATGAAAGTGGTACTTATGTTGGGGTGCCAATAAAAAGGTGTTTGCTGTGAAGAAGATTTGTTATGTGGTAACAATTCCAGGTACTATTCGTTCGTTTTTTATTCCACAGTTGAATTATTTGGCAAAGAACGGATTTGATGTTAGCGTTATATGTTCTGATGATGGAATGATAGGTAGTGTGCTTGGTGATTTAGTCAAATTCATTCCTGTAGATATACCACGTGGTATTTCTGTTTTTGGATCTATAAAGGCAATAAAAAAACTTAGAAATATATTTAAACGTGAAAAATTTGATGTTATTCAGTATTCTACTCCCAATGCTGCTTTGTATTCTTCGATAACTGCAAAATGGGCAGGTTGTAAAATAAGAAATTATCATTTAATGGGTCTGCGCTACTTAGGTGCACATGGAATTGGAAGAAAAGTATTAAAAACATTAGAGAAAATCACATGTAATAATTCAACTTCAATTGAGTGTGTTAGTAAATCTAACATGAAATTGGGTGTTAAAGAAGGCTTATTCCCAAGTGATAAAGTTACTGTTGTTTGGAATGGAAGCACTGGTGGAGTAGATCTATCAAGATTTGATTTTTCTCAACGGAAGAAATGGCGTAGCGATGTTAGAAAAAAATTAGGTTATACAGAAGATGACTTTATTTATGGTTTTGTTGGTAGAATAACTAGGGATAAAGGAATTAATGAATTGTTGAAAGCTTTTTTTAGTTTGAATAGTGATGCAAAACTTCTTTTGATTGGTCGATTTGAGCATGAAGAAGATTTGGATCAGGGGTTGTTGACAACTGCAAAAGAAGATAAAAAAATATGCTTTCATGATGCAGTTACTAATATAGAAGAGTATTATGCCGCTATTGATATTTTGGTTCTTCCTAGTTACAGAGAGGGATTTGGTAATGTTGTTATTGAGGCTGGCGCTGTAGGTACCCCAGCAATTGTGTCAGATATTCCTGGCCCGATAGATACTATTATTCAAAATGAAACGGCTTTAGTTGTTCCTGTAAAAGATGTTCATGCGTTGACTGAGAGCCTTGAACAGGTACGAAAAGTTGATTATAATGCTATGGGAAAAAAAGCTGCGCAATTTGCCAGAGAAAAGTTTGATAGTAAGATTTTGTGTGAGAAGATTTTGGAAAGAAAGCAGTTATTAATTGATAAAGTTGTTGTATAAAATGGTGACGATTTAATAGGAGTTTAGTATTCAAAAAAGAGGTGTAGTATATGGATGACTTGATTAGTGTTATTATTCCGGTTTATAATGCCGAAAAGTACATTGAACGTTGTGTTAAAAGTATTCAGAATCAAACTTACACCCATTTTGAATTAATTTTAGTAAATGATGGCTCAACAGATAATTCACTGAACTTATGTGAAATTCTAGCATCTAATGATGAAAGAATAGTCGTAGTGAATCGTGATAATGGCGGTGCTAGTGCTGCTAGAAATACTGGTCTTGCCCATATTCGTGGAAATTATGTCATATTTGCCGACAGCGATGATTATGTATCTCCGAGTTATTTAGAAAATTTATATTTTGCAGCAAAACAAGGTAATTATGATATTGTACAATGTAATTTGGAAAGCACATCTGATACTAATAAAAAACTTCAAACAGTTGCCTTTGATTCTTCTGATGTAAAAGAAATTACAAAAGTTCAGGCTTTAAATGAAAGAAAGTACAAGGTTTGTGTATGGGGCAAAATTTATCGTTCTCATATTTTTTGTGATTTCCATTTTCGTGAGGGCATTATATACGAGGATGATGCATCTTATTATATTTTTGTTGATCGAGCAAAGAAACTTTCTATATTAGATGAAACACTTTATTTTTATTATATGTCAGAAAACAGTGTAATGCGTAATAATCAAAAAGATAAAAGCACTGCATTTGTTAGTATTTACGAGGATAGAATCAAGTATTTTTCTGAAAGAGATGAAAAAGCTCTTTTAGAGGGTACGTATGATCGATTTTGCTTAGTATTAATGCTGAGTTTTTCGTCATCATTGGAGCATGAAAATAATATTAATGATAGGAAACATTGGTTGAATTTATTTAACAAATATTATTCTTTGGTAATAAAAGCCAAGTTTGTTAGTGTTAAAGATAAGGTAATGTTTACGTTATTTAGGCTTTCACCTAGAATCATAGGTCGAATAATCGGAAAATTAAGGTGATAAAATAATGACTGTAAGTTATAGTGGTATCACCGTGGAGACAGTGGGAGAGTTTCTTGTATATTTGCACGGATTAGAGCTAACACAAAGATAGGTGAAGGCTATGTTGTGACATCAGATATTATGGATAATGTTGCAGTTATTACGGATAAACAAAAATTTGTTATTTATAAGGGATAAAGGGTCTTAAACACTATGAGAGTTTTGCAAATAAATGCAGTGTACGAAAAATTTAGCACAGGGCGCAATGTGAAAGAAATGCATGAAGTCATGCTTAGTAAAGGTATTGACTCGTTTATTGCGTGTCCTGATCTTGATAAGCTTAAGAAAAATGCATACAGGATTGGTAATAAAGTTGATTGGAAATTGCATGCATTATTGTCGAGAGTCAGTGGAAAACAAGGATATTTTTCATATTTTGCTACAAAAAAATTATTAAACTATATTGGCCAAATAAATCCAGACATAATATGTTTACATAATCTGCATAGTAATTATATAAATATACCTTTATTGTTGACATACATTGCTCAAAATAACATAGCGACTGTACTTGTTCTACATGATAGTTGGTTTTATACTGGAAAATGTGTTTACTACATAGAGTGTAGTTGTAATCGTTGGAAGAAACATTGTGGGGATTGTCCTGCTTTGAAATTAGGAAATCCAAGCTTTTTCTTTGATAAAACTGAAAAAATGTTAGCTGATAAAAAGAAGTTATTTAGTTCTATCGAAAGATTGGCTGTCATTGGCGTTTCACAGTGGGTCACAGAAGATGCAAAAAAATCGATTTTGAAAGATGCTCGTATAATTCAGTGTATATACAATTGGATTGATTTAGAATGTTTTCGACCTAGGGATTGCAGTGAATTAAAGCATTCTATGAGATTAGATGATAAATTTATCGTATTTGGAATTGCAATGAGTTGGAATTCTCAAAAAGGCATTAACCTTTTTCATGAACTTGCAGATTTATTACCTGATAATTGTAAAATTGTATTGGCTGGAGATGATTCTTCAATACAAATAAAGCACTCAAATGTTACATATTTAGGAACAATCAAGGATATTGATCTTTTATCAAAACTATATTCGATGGCAGATGTTTTTGTAAATCCTACAATTCAGGAGACTTTTGGTAAGACAACAGCTGAAGCAATGGCTTGCGGAACACCCGTGGTCGCATATAATGGGACAGCAACGCCAGAATTAGTTGGACTAGATGGTAGTTGCGGTTTTTTAGTTGACGAAAATGATCCAAAACTTTATTGTGAAAAAATCTTAAAAATACAAGAACATGGTCAAATGGCATTTGGGAAGGCAGCTCGTCAACGAGCTGAAAATATGTTTTCAAAGGAAAATAATATTCAGGCATATTTGGATGTTTATAAGAAATTATTAAATAATGAGTGGAGTGTGTAATAATGAGGATACTAGTCCTTTCAAATGAAGTTTGGAATGACAGGATAAATGGAAATAATGTTACAACAAACTGGTTTGAGGGGATGGATGCGGAGTTTGCTAATATATATTTAAGTCCTGATGCACCGTATAACAAATGTTGTGAAAAATATTTTCAAGTTACAGATACTATGATGTTAAAAAGCATTTTATGTGGATTGAAAGCTGGAAAGACTGTGGAACAACTTGGAACTGGTGATGATGGAGTTCAAATGAGTTCCGCAGAAAATGAGCCTAGAAAATTGTATCAATTTCTAAAATCCATTAGTGGAGGATTTTTAAGGTTGGTGAGGGAGTTTCTTTGGCTTTGTGGAAAATATAATATTGAGTCTTTAAGAAAATTTATCAGTGACTTTCAGCCAGATGTTATTTTTTCAGAGAGAATGGCAACTTGCAAGATGCTTCGATTGGAAAGACTTGTTTGCAGTTTAACTAAAGCCCCTATATTTGCTTTTACAGGAGATGATGAGTATTCATTGAGACAGTTATCTTTTTCTCCCTTTTTTTGGATAAATAGGTTTATGGTTAGAAAGATGCTCAGGAAAAACGTAAAAGAATATAAGGTGTATTATACTTTGTCATTGGAACAAAAAAAGTATTATGAAGAGGTTTTTGGCTGTCAATGTAAATTGTTGCAAAAATGCGGAGCTTTTGGTGCTATTGCCGAGAGAAAAAATGTTAATCAGCCAATAAAAATGATTTATGCTGGTAAATTTTATTGTAATAGATGGAAGGTGCTAGCAAAGATTGCGGATTCAATTCGCAGAATAAATAAGGATGACGTGAAAGTAGTCCTTGAAATCTATACAAAAGATATTCCTACAAAGAAGCAAAAAAAGTTGCTCGATGATGGACGGAATGCAATAATTAAAGGTGCTGTTTCTCAGGAAGAATTGATGAAAATATACCACCAATCTGATATCGCATTACATGTAGAATCTAGTGATGTAAAGTATAGACTTGCGACGAGATTTTCTTTTTCTACTAAAATCATTGATTGTATTTTTAGTGGTTGTGCCGTTATGGCGTATTGTTGGGATCAACATTCTGGGTACACTTATCTAAAAAGAGAGAATGCTGGAATCTGTGTATCATCAGAAAAAGAGTTGGATTTGATTTTAAGTGAAATTTGCACTAACACAGATATTATTCATGACTATTCATATAAAGCATATTTGTGTGGAAAAAGAAATCATAGTAGAAAACAAGTTCAGAAAATGCTACTTGATGATTTTGCAAGGTACAGTTAATGCGGGAGGATATATTTAGTAATGGAAATATACATTGTAACATTAATAGTATGCTTGTTTTTGTCTGTATTTGCATATCAATCGGTATATGTCGAACGGTTAGGTGTTTGTGATTATGAAAAACTTAACGATAAATATAAGAAGCTTTTTATATTAATTGCAGTCTTTATGTTATTAATTGTTGGACTAAGAGCTGACATAATAGGTATTGACACTCTGAATTATAAGGATACGTACTTAAATTTCGAATATTATGATTTTTCCTTATTAAAAAAATATAAATGGTATGAGGAACCTGGTTACGCATTTGTAAATCTGTTGTTTAATAAATTTGGTCTGTCGTGGCAGGTTTATGCTGTGTTTATGGCGTCTTTGTTTATTATTCCAATAATGGTTTTGATTTTCAAAAATAAGATCAACTGTTTTTGGGCAATTACTATTTTTATTATGAGTGGATTGTGGACATTTTCAATGTCCACAATGCGACAAGTAGCAGCAATTGGGATAACTGTTATTGCATTTTTGTTTGAGGATAAAAAGAAGAATTTTTGGAGTCTTGTTTTTATTTTTATTGCTTCATTATTTCATGTGTCAGCAATGTTAGCATTATTATATTTCATTGTTCGAAAAATACCAGTGACCAAAAATCGTTTTTTATGTTGGTTTGGTGTTGGATTTTTAATAGTTGTTATAGGCATCGGTCCGTTGCGGAATGTTTTGGTTGGAGTAATGATCTCGTTCGGTCGCGATTATCAAGTGGATAGTGCAACTGGTGGCTTATTAAAAGAGGTATACTTTATATTAACATTGTGCGTGGGTTGGGTTTGTGGCACAGATAAAGACGATAGGTATTGGAAGTATTATAAGGCGATATTTCTTTCTGCGGTACTTTTGCCAATTATCAGAATTAATCCAACGCTATTTAGGGTGTACATGTATTTCTCTATATATGAGGTTGTTTTTGTCCCTATGATGCTTTCTAATATAAAACATAACAAATTTAAAATAATAGGTTACATTGGTTATGGAGTTACGTATACATATCTGTTTTTTTCACAAAGTATGGTAAGTTCACTGAAATTAATTCCATATAAGTTTTTTTGGTCTTGAGGTGTTTCATGAAAAAATTGTATTATATTGGTTATTATAGCGATTCCAAAAGTGAGCGTAATCGTAAAACTGCCCCAGCAGCAGATACAAAAATGGATTATATCGTCAGTACTTTGAATAAACTGGGATATGCGGTGGAAGTACTTTCTTTTTGTATTGATGATGACAGGAAAAGTGTTTTAAAAAAGAAACCAGGTTATAAAACTACAATTAAAGGTACTCGTGTTACATACTTTACTAACTATGCATCTAAGTTTCGTTGTATCAGAGTTTTGGGTAGGTTTATATCGTGGTTGAAAATAAAGAGATATTTATGTAAAAATTGTATGGGAGAAGACAGCCAAATTTTAATCTATCATTCTTTAGGACTATTAAAAGTTTTAAATCTTTTTGAGAAGAAAAAGAAAAAATTTGTTCTTGAGATGGAAGAAATATATGCAGATGTTATAGGGAAAAAAAGTCTTCGAGATAAAGAGATATCAGTAGCGCGTAAGGCAAGTGCTTATATTTTTCCGACAAAACTACTTGATGCAGAAATAAATGTTGAACATAGGCCATTTGTTATTGTTCATGGAACATATCAAGTTGAAAAAGATAGACGGTGCAATGTTTTTAAAGATAACATACAGGGTATGACAGATAAAGTAGTGCATTGCGTTTATGCAGGTACATTTGATCCAAGAAAGGGTGGTGCACTAGCAGCGGTATCAGCTACTGCTTTCCTTCCGTCTCAATACTGGATTCATGTTTTAGGATTTGGATCTGATGAAGAAATCAGAAATATGAAAAAACATATATTAGAGATTGATGAGAAATCAAAGGCTCATGTTAGTTATGATGGGTTGCTCTCTGGAGAGGAATATATCAGATTTATTCAAAGCTGTGATATAGGTTTGAGCACGCAAAATCCTGATGCGGCATTTAATGCTACATCATTTCCAAGTAAGATTCTTTCGTATTTATCTAATGGATTACGAGTTGTAAGTATCAGAATTCCTGCTATAGAGGGTTCAGATGTAGGAGACAAGCTTTTTTACTATGATGAGCAAACACCTAAACAAATTGCAGATGCCATTCTATCGGTAGATATGGCTCAAGCTTATGATAGTAGGTCAGATATTGTTGATTTGTCAAATAAATTTCAAAATGAATTGATGTTGATGATGAAGGAATATTAGTCATAAGAGTATTGCTTTTTTTCTTTTAAATAAAAGAAGGGGTGAATTTTCCTGAAAATATTTAAACGAATTTTATATTTATACAGAAGCAATGTAGAGTGCATAAAATACAGACATAAGTAGGAGAAGTGTTTAATGAGCAGAAAAATCGGTGTCATATTGTCTTATGCTTTAATGATTTTTGAAGTTCTATCAACTTTATTGTTGACACCATTTATTATAAGTACATTAGGACAAGCTGAGTATGGTGTATACAAGCTAGTTGTTGCTATTAATGCATACCTTCTTTTACTGGATCTTGGCGTTGGTAATGCTATTATCAGATATATAGCCAAGTATAGGGTAGAAAATGATAGAAATAAAGAACGAAATTTTTTAGCTGTTGCTATAATTTTCTATTTAATAATTGCGGTTATTGCAATTATCATAGGGTGTGTTTTGGTTGTTATTTTTCCTAAGGTGTTTTCCAAGGGCTTGTCTGATTCAGAGATTAGATTGGGGCAAATTTTGCTTGGCGTTACGATGTTTAATTCTGCTGTAACTCTTGGTACAACGGTTTACAATAATATTTTAATTGCATATGAAAAATTTGCAGTTTCGCGAATAGCATCTATAGTACAAATTATAGTTAGAATGATTCTTACCTACGTTGTATTAGTAGCTGGCTGGGGAAGTATTGGAATTGTAGCTGTTAACTTATTAATGACAGTTTTATGTCGTTTGTACTTTATTGTATATGTAAATTTGATAATAAAACTGAAACCTTTATTTAGGGGAATTGACTTTTCGTTTGTAAAAGAAATAGTAGCATATTCCTCATTGATATTGCTCCAAATGGTTGCGACACAATTAAATTCTACGGTAGATCAAATATTGATTGGCTCGCTTGTGAAAGCTTCTGCTGGAATTTTAGCGGTTTATGGTGTTGGTACACAGATTGTACAATATTTTCAATCCATTGGTTCAGCGTTTACCGGTGTATTGATGCCAGGCGTTGTAAAGGTAGTTGAGGAAAGAGCGTCATCGTCTGAGTTAACTAAAGAAATGGTTAAGGTCGGTAGAATTATTTTCATGATGCTTTCTTTAATTCTATGTGTGTTTATAGTAAATGGAAAGGAATTTATCATTTTGTGGGCTGGAAATGATAATTCTCAGGCTTATGTTGTTGCAACTATTTTAATGGCAGCGTATATCTTTATATTAACTGAATCAATTGGAACACAGATTTTGTGGGCTATGAATCAGCACAAAGAGCAGTCTGTACTAAAAATTGTTATTGTCATATTGAATATTGCTCTTACTGCATTATTGATTAGTTGGAATCCTTTGATAGGTGCTACGATTGGAACATTTATTTCTCTTATACTTGGAGATGTAGTGGTTATGAATGTTATATTTAAGAAAAAGCTTGATATAAGTCTTAAATTTTATTATTATGGTATTTTTAAAGGCATAGTACCTTGTTTGGTAATCGCATTTATAGTTGGCATTATCTTTAAAATATTTATGCCTGTTGGTTGGGTATGGCTCTGTGTAAAGATATCTATAATGATGTTAGTTTATGGAGTCTTACTTATAAAATTTGGAATGAATACATACGAAAAAAACATAGTATGTTCTGTACTAAAAAAAATTAAAGCAGTTGGAGGAAAATAACATGTCTTTATTCACAAACAAAACCCTAATGATAACCGGAGGCACAGGATCATTTGGAAACGCAGTATTAAACAGATTTCTGGAAACAGATATCGGAGAGATCAGAATATTTTCGAGAGACGAAAAAAAGCAGGATGATATGCGTCATGAGTATCAGGCGAAAATGCCTGAGGTAGCGGACAAAATCAAGTTCTACATAGGCGACGTAAGAAATTTGCAGTCCTGTAAGGACGCTATGCACGGCGTAGATTACATATTCCATGCGGCAGCACTCAAGCAGGTCCCGTCTTGTGAGTTTTTCCCAATGGAAGCCGTAAAAACTAATATTATCGGTACGGATAACGTCCTGACAGCCGCTATCGAGGAGGGCGTTGAAGCAGTAATATGCCTTTCAACTGATAAAGCAGCCTACCCTATCAATGCCATGGGTAAGTCAAAATCTCTTGAAGAAAGCGTCGCTATCGCTAAAAGCAGATATAGCGGAAAAACTAAAATCTGCTGTACTCGTTATGGTAACGTAATGTGCTCCCGTGGATCTGTTATTCCTCTGTGGATCGATCAGATCAAAGCAGGCAACCCTATTACTGTAACAGAGCCTAATATGACTCGTTTCATTATGTCACTTGAAGAAGCTGTTGACCTTGTCCTCTATGCTTTTGAGAACGGTGAAAACGGCGACCTGCTTATCATGAAAGCCCCCGCTTGCTCTATCGGTCTTCAGGCTGAAGCCGTTACTGAAATGTTTGGCGGCAAAAAAGAGGATATCAAGGTCATTGGTATCCGCCATGGCGAGAAAATGTACGAAACACTTCTTACCAATGAGGAGTGCGCAAAGGCAATAGACCTTGGCGGCTTCTATCGTGTCCCTGCCGATAATAGAGGCCTGAACTATGATAAGTTCTTTAGAGACGGCGACGCAGATAGAAATACTCTCACTGAGTTCAATAGTAATAATACAAAGCTCCTTAATAAGGAAGAAATAAAGGAAAAAATGCTTAAGCTTGCATATATCCAGGAGAGATTGGCTGAGGATTGATATGTCAAAGAAGTTGGTCATCCTCGGTGCGGGCGGATATGCAAATACTGTTAAGGACGTTTCAGAACAGCTGGGTTATGATGTGATAGCTATGCTGGACGATAGATTTGCCGACCGCACGCTTGATTCTTTTACTAAATATATTGCTGACGATACGGAATTTATTCCTGCCTTTGGAAATAACGAGTTTCGCTTGTCCTGGTGCGATAAAATAACTAGAGCAGACGGCAGACTTGCCACTGTTGTGCATCCTACAGCTTATGTAAGTCCTACCGCTTCTATCGAAAAGGGCGTTGTGGTGCTTCCGAAAGCTGTTATCAATACAGATGTGACAGTGAAACGTGGCTGTATCATCAATCTGGGTGCTATCGTGGACCATGGCTGTGTGATCGAACAAGGCTGTCATATCTGCCTTGGAGCAATAGTAAAAGGAGAAAATAGGATCGCAGCGCTGAGTAAGATAGAAGCCGGAGAAGTTGTGCAGCTTAGACAGTATCCTGTGAATAAATGATTTTACCAAAGGTCGTGTCTGACCTCGGGAGGAAAATATATGGAACATAATTTTAAATGGAAAAATGACGGCAGAACAAAGGTAATGATCGGCTGCGGCACCCGCCCTGAGATCATTCGCCTGGCGGCTGTAATAAGAAGATGCCGTGAGTATTTTGACACCTGCGTTGTGTATTACAATCAGAACTGGGACCGTAACCTCAGTACAGTTTTCTGGGAGGATTTCGAGCTGAAAAACACTTTCGGCGAGTTCGGCCCTGATATTCTTGTTCCTGTAGTAGGCGATAATCTGGGCGTTACCTGCGGAAATATTCTCGGCAGAAGCTATGAACTGCTTTCAGAATTGCAGCCTGATGCCTATCTTGTCCTTGGAGATACAAACAGCTGTTTGTCAGCTATCTCCGCTAAAAGACTTCATATACCGCTTTTCCATATGGAAGCAGGAAACAGATGTAAGGACGAGTGCCTCCCGGAGGAAACAAATAGAAGAATAGTCGACGTTATCTCTGACGTAAATCTTTGCTATTCCGAGTTTGCAAGAAAGTATCTTGCTGATACCGGACTTCCAAAGGAAAGAACATATATGACAGGCTCGCCTATGGCGGAAGTCCTTCGTGGTAATCTGGATAAAATTCAGGCTTCTGACGTTCTTGAACGTATTGGTCTTGAAAAGGATAAGTATATTCTTCTTTCTGCACACAGAGAGGAGAATATTGACACAGAAAAGAACTTTACAAGTCTGTTTACTGCAATAAATGCACTGGCTGAAAAGTATGATATGCCAATATTGTATTCCTGCCACCCGCGTTCAAAGCATAGACTTGAAAAGAGCGGCTTTAAGCTCGACCCTAGAGTAAGAGTAAATGAGCCGCTGGGATTCAATGACTATAACTGTTTACAAATGAATGCCCTTGCTATTGTTTCAGACTCAGGTACACTTCCTGAGGAGAGCAGCTTCTATCTTTCAATAGGTCACCCTATCGCAGCAGTTTGTATCCGTACTTCTACCGAGCGCCCTGAAGCACTTGAAGCAGGGGACTTTATCCTTGCAGGAATTACAACAAAAGAGCTGCTCAATGCTACAGATATGGCTATCGAAATGAAGCAGAAAGGCGTTCTCGGCAAGCCGTGTCCTGACTATGTGGACGAAACAGTATCAATGAAAGTCGTAAGGATCATTCAGGGATATGTTAATGTAGTCAACAAAATGGTCTGGAGAAAAGATCAGTAAGGAACGTGAAAATATGAAGATATTGGTTACAGGTGCAAAGGGCATGGTGGGAACAGCCCTTGTGAATAATCTGAAAAATATCAGAGATAACAAAAATCGAACAAGACCGAATATTTCTGTTGAAGAAATATATGAGTATGATATAGATTCTACCAAGGAACAGCTTGACGAGTATTGCAAGGAAGCAGACTTTGTTTTCAACCTTGCAGGGGTAAACCGTCCTGAGAATACCGAGGACTTCATGAAAGGCAACTTTGGTTTTGCGTCACAGCTTCTTGATACTCTGAAAAAGTATGATAACAAGGCAACTATCATGCTCTCGTCTTCCATACAGGCAACGCTCATAGGACGATATGACGGAGAATATGGCAGAAGCAAGCTCGCAGGTGAAGAGCTTTTCCGGAAATATGCCGCAGAAACAGGAGCAAAGGTCGCAATATATAGGTTTCCTAACCTTATGGGTCATTCAAGACCAAAGTACAATTCTTTTGTATCAACACTTTGCTACTGCGTGGCTAATGACGAGCAGTATTCCATAAACGACAGAGCCAGTGAGCTGGAGCTTCTTTACATTGATGACCTTGTTGAAGGTATGTTTGATCTTCTTGAGGGCAAGGAAAAGCATTGCGAGTTTGACGGCGTAACGCCTGTCGCAAATGATAAGGGCAGATATTGTTATGTGCCTGTTACTCATAAGGTAACTTTGGGCGAGGTGGTAGATCTTCTTGAAGAATTTAAGCAGCAGCCTAAGACCCTGCTTATGCCTAAAATGCCAAAGGGCTCTTTTGCAAAGAAACTGTATAGTTTGTATCTGACTTATCTCCCTGCAGATAAATTCAAGTATGCTCTGAAAATGAATGTAGATAACAGAGGCAGTTTTACTGAGCTTGTTCATACAGAGGATTGCGGACAGGTAAGTATAAATATAAGCAAGGCGGGCATCACAAAGGGTCAGCATTGGCACAACTCAAAATGGGAGCTTTTCATAGTTGTCCACGGTCATGGTCTGATACAGGAACGTAACATAAACACAGGAGAGAAAGTTGAGTTTGAGGTCAGTGGTGATAAGATCGAGGCTATCCACATGATACCTGGCTGGACCCATAACATTATCAATCTCAGTGATACTGAGGATCTTGTTACTGTTATGACCTGCAATGAGATATTTGATCCAAGTCACCCTGATACTTTTGGGGAGCCTGTGTAATGTCAGAATACATAAAATCCCTCCGCCAGCACCTAGGTCACACCCCACTCTTGCAGGTGGGAGCAAGCGTAATAGTAATAAACGAAGCAGGTCAAATGCTCATGCAGCAGAGAACAGACTGCGGAAGCTGGGGATATGCAGGCGGCTCGGTGGAACTTGGAGAGTCTGTTGAGCAAACAGCTGAAAGAGAGCTTTTTGAGGAAACAGGTCTTAAAGCACAAAAGCTCGAACTGCTTGGCGTCTATTCAGGCGAAAAAATGCAGTATACTTACCCCAACGGCGATAAGGTGTCAAATGTAGATATCGTCTACACCTGCCACGAGTATACAGGCGAGCTTAAAATGCAGGCTTCTGAGGTGTCGCAGCTTAAATTTATTGATATCTGCGACCTGCCGGAGGATATTTTTCCTCCAAATAGACCTGCTATAGAAGATTACATCGATAAAAATAAAACTTAAAGGAGACACTGTTATGTGTGGAATTGTTGGATTTACTGGAAATAACGAGGCAGCCCCGATACTCTTGGACGGCCTGTCTAAGCTGGAGTATAGAGGCTATGACTCTGCCGGTATCGCTGTAAGAAACGGTGACGCAGAGCCTGAGATCGTAAAGGCTAAAGGTAAGCTGAAAGTCCTAAAGGAAATGACTAACGACGGAAAAGCTGTAAAAGGCGCCTGCGGTATCGGTCATACCCGTTGGGCTACCCATGGCGAGCCGTCAACTGTAAACGCCCACCCTCATTGCAGCGACGATGAAAATGTTATCGCCGTACATAACGGAATTATCGAAAACTATCAGGAGCTTCGTGAAAAGCTTATCAAAAAAGGATATACCTTTAAGTCTGAAACTGATACAGAAGTTGCCGTAAAGCTTATCGACTATTATTACAAAAAGTACCTGGGTACTCCTGTTGACGCCCTTAATCATGCTCTCGTCCGTATCCGTGGCTCTTATGCCCTCGCTGTTATGTTCAAGGACTATCCCGGAGAAATATATGCCGCAAGAAAAGACAGCCCTATGATAATAGGAGTAACAGGCGGCGAAAGCTACCTCGCTTCTGACGTTCCAGCAATTCTTAAGTATACAAGAAATGTCTACTATATAGGCAATATGGAGCTTGCAAAACTTACAAAGGGCGCAGTTGCTTTCTACAATCTCGATGGCGAAGAAATACAGAAAGAAATGAAAACTATCGAGTGGGACGCAGAAGCTGCAGAAAAAAGCGGATATGAGCATTTTATGCTCAAAGAAATACACGAACAGCCAAAGGTGATAAAGGATACTATCAATTCTGTCCTTACAGATGGAAATATTAGCTTTGAAAGCGTCGGACTCTCTGACGAGGATATGAAAAATATCCAGCAGGTGTATATAGTTGCCTGCGGCTCTGCCTACCATGTTGGTATGGTGGCTCAGTATGTTATCGAAGAGCTGACTTCACTATCTGTCCGTGTGGAGCTTGCTTCTGAGTTCAGATACAGACAAATGAAGCTTGCAAAAAATAGCCTCGCTATTATCATCAGCCAGTCGGGCGAAACTGCCGACAGCCTCGCAGCTCTCCGCCTTTGCAAAGAAAAAGGAGTAAAAACTCTCGGTATCGTAAATGTGGTTGGCTCATCGATCGCAAGAGAAGCCGATAATGTCTTCTATACCCTCGCAGGTCCTGAAATATCTGTCGCAACAACTAAAGCCTATAGCTGTCAGCTCGTTGCCGCATATCTCCTTGCAATGCAGTTTGCAAAAGCAAGAGGGGAGATATCCGACGAAAGATTTGCTCAGCTCGTTGAGGAGATCAATACTATCCCTGAAAAGATAGAGAAAATTCTCGAGGATAAGGAACGCTTGCAGTGGTTCGCTTCAAAGGTAGTGAATATAAAGGACGCATTCTTTATCGGCAGAGGTATCGACTATGCAGTAGGCATGGAGGGAAGCCTTAAACTCAAGGAGATAAGCTATATCCATTCCGAAGCCTATGCAGCAGGCGAGCTTAAACATGGCCCTATCAGCCTTATCGAGGACGGAACTGTCGTGTTCAGCGTGGTAACTCAGTCTGCACTTTATGAAAAGACCATAAGCAATATGGTCGAGGTAAAAAGCCGTGGAGCAAAGCTTTTCGGACTTACTACCTATGGGAATTATGCTATGGAGGACGTTGCTGACTTCACAGTTTACACTCCAAGGATAGATAACCTTTTTGCGGCAAGCCTTTCAGTAGTACCGCTTCAGCTTTTGTCATATTATGTATCAGTAGGAAAGGGCTATGACGTTGATAAGCCGAGAAATCTTGCAAAGAGCGTTACGGTGGAGTAAAAAGAGAAAAATACTTACAGCGCTGTTTGCAGTGTATATCTTTGCCGTCCTCTGGCTCACACTCATAGACAGACAGTGGGGAGAACGTCAGGCGGAACTTGTGCCCTTCTGGGAGGTGCGAAACCTTTTGGAGAACATAAGCATCAAGTATCTGCGTGATTTTTGGCTGGTACAGATATTCGGAAACATTGCAATGTTTATACCCTTGGGAGTTTTGCTTCCGTATCTTTGCGGTATCACGAAGTTCAAAAAAGTTTTCCTTATGTCCCTTGCCTTTTCAGCAGGTATTGAGATAACTCAGTATATCACAGGCAGAGGGCTTTGTGAATTTGACGATGTTTTCAACAACACTCTTGGGGCTTGCGTGGGGTACACATCTTGGCGGCTAAAGATGAGATACAATAAAAAATACAAGAATGAGCAAAGTCCGTGGTGAATGGGCTTTGCTCTAAGGCAATATATTTTAGTATTGCCTTTTTGCAAGCATAGTACAATGGTCAGTATACAAGCTTCCCAAGCTTGGGATGCGGGTTCGATTCCCGTTGCTTGCTCCAAATAGCTGAGCAGACGTTTTGCCACGTCTGCTTTTTCTGTATTCGGTTATTGATTTTTTACAGATTTTATAGTATAATTAGGATTGTAAAAATAATTGCTATCAATAACTTGGTTGGACTTTAGCACGTTCACTTCGTGCAGGCGATGTACTTGTTCTCAGCAATGGTGAACTTGTAACAGTTGAATGGGTTCAGCACGAGATTCTCGAATCACCTATCAAGGTTTATAACTTTGAGGTTGAAGATTTTCATACTTACTTTGTGGGCGAAAATGGGATTTTTGTTCACAATGGGTGTGGAGATGAAATTCCATGGTCTTCAAAAGAAGTAAAATCTGGTGCTGAAGATTTAGAAAAAGGTGCTTTATCAGTAACAGTTACAAATCGCTCTCAGGCAGAAGAGTTATTCTTGGGAATGTATCAAGGTGATGGATATGTCAATACATCTGGTTGGTCATCTAAAGAGGTATCTAATTTTTACGGCAGTAGAGGAGGTACATATCATTGGGATGATACTTTTGACAGCAATGGAGTATTGCAGTTCCATAGTGATAAGAATCCAGATAGTAAAACTCCTCATTTGCAAATACACCCTGAACGTGGAAAAGTTATAAGAATCTTCTTTGGAGCGTGACAGGTATGGATGCAAAAATGTATTTATTTTCTGGTGTTACAATGTCAGCAGAACTTGAAGCAAATGCTAAAACTGAAAGACGATTTATTACGGTTGGTGGGTATATTGATATAGGTGGTAGAACCTTTTCAATATCAAATTACAGAAAGAAATATCCAATTAATAAAGAAGATATAAAATTCTATTTTCATATATATTCTATTCCAAATTATTTTATAGATGATGATTTGGACGTTCATGAAAATGATTGCATTGAATATATTTATGTGGGAGATATTAATGGTTATGAGAATTTAGAGTGTGAAATCAAAAAGCACATTCCACAATTTGATGTTGATAGTTTAATTCCTATGTGGAAAACAGATGCTCCTATATAAGTAGTTTTAATAGTATAACGGCGAACTCGGCGTAGCTACGGACAGCAACGGTCTGTACTACATGAGGGCGAGGTATTACAACCCCGAGATCAAGCGTTTTATCAATCAGGACGTTATGACGGGTTCAATCGTCAATACCCCGACTTTGAACAGGTACGCATATGTCAACGGCAATCCGATAAGTCTGAACGACCCGTTCGGACTAAGTCCGTTTCTTAACTGGCTTGACGGAATTACGGGACATGATATTCTTGATCTGCTTGGAATGCTTCCGGGTATTGGATTTGTATTTGATGGAATCAACGCTGCTTGGTATGCCCAAGAGGGAGATTATTACAACGCAGCTTGCAGCCTTGTGTCAGCATTGCCAGGAGCGGGCGACGCATTAGGTGTGTTTGCGAAAACAGGAAAGTCATGTAAACTTGTAACTGCATTCCATAAAACAGGATCAGCAGGAAATCTTATGATTGGCTCATATGAATTGGGAAAAACGGCTGATAAATACATAAGTGGAGATGCAAGTTTCACCTGGGAAGAGATAAAGGGCGACTTATTTAAAGTTGCAATGACAGGAACGTCAATGTGGGGTTCTGCAAAGGACTTTGGCACTTCGTATTGCTTTGTTGCTGGTACACTTGTGACTACTGAGGACGGACAAGAACCGATTGAAGAAATCGAAGTCGGCGATAAGGTTCTTTCGGAGGACGAAACAACTGGTGAAGTAGCAGTTAAAACGGTTACTGAAACCTATATCAATGAAACTGACGAACTTGTCCATATTGGTGTAAATGGCGAAACAATTTCAGCAACACCAAGCCACCCGTTTTATGTTGATAAGCTTGGCTGGACACTTGCAAGAAGTCTTAAAGCCGGAGATGTTCTTGTACTTTCAAATGGTGAACTTGTAACTGTTGAATGGGTTCAGCACGAAATTCTCGAATCACCTATCAAGGTTTATAACTTTGAGGTTGAGGATTTCCATACTTATTTTGTTGGCGAATCTTCGGTACTGGTACATAACGATTGTATAGTTGGATCTTATAAAGATTTGAAAAATGATAATAGTTCAGGTCAAAGACATCATGTAAGTCAGGATGCAGCTTTTGGTAGTGTTATACCAAGAAATGAAGGTTTATCAGTAAAACTTGAAGGAAATATTTTCACGGATACTGGCAGCGCTCATTACAATGCTCACAAAACATTAGAGGGATTTTGGGATGAATATAGACCTGGTGGTCAAAAATTTGGTCAAACACCTACGGTAGGACAATATAATAGAGCAAGTTATGATTCGCTAGTAAGTGCTGGCGTATCAAAAAGAGAAGCAGCATCTATTGTTAGAAGTGCATATGAACAGCAAGTATCATATGGTTTAACTAATAAGTCCATGGTTCCACGAATACCTCAAAAAATTCGGGGAATATAATAGGAGATAATTATGAATCTGAACAAAATGATAATTGATCATCTTATGAATATTAATTGGTTTGAGAATTGCACACAAAATGCAGTGCTTAATATTCGTTATGGTTACGAGTTTGTTTCTATTAAGAAGCTAGAGCAGTCGTTGTTAGGTGTGAAATGGCAGAATATAGAACTTGAGGAGGTTAATAAGTTAACAGAATATTTATTTCATAATTATTCTGATTTATATCAAAACAAATGGAACACTTTGGTTGTTGAATTTAAAGATAAACACTTAAAAAATTTTGATAGATTATTGTTAGCAAAAATAAATGAGGTCTTTGGTAATTTATCTACTTTGGTTATAAATTATGTTCATTGGGACATTTTAGAAATAGTAATGGCTTATACTTTTGAGGATTGTTTAGAACCGACTTTTTATTCTGAAATTCTAAAAATATATCAAAATGGTTTTTTTCCTTGTGGCTGGAGAGGTAAATTTCCTCATGGAAATATGCTGATCTATTAATTTACAACAAGGGCAAGATGGTTGTTGCTTTATTGCCCTTGTTATTTTTAAAATTAAGGAAGCTAATATTAGGCTTGTAAAAATCGTTGTTACTTTTTTGACTTCGGAACTTCATACTGCTTTGTTGCGGGTACGCTTGTAACTACCGAGCAAGGACAAGAGCCGATTGAAGAAATTCAAGTCGGCGATAAGGTTTTGTCTGAGGACGAAATAACAGGCGAAGTAGCAATTAAGGAAGTTACGCAGACTTATGTCAACGAAACTGACGAGCTTATTCATATTGGTGTAAATGGCGAAACTATTTCTGCAACGCCGACACACCCATTCTATGTTGATAAACTTGGTTGGACTTTGGCGAGAAGTCTTAGAGCTGGAGATGTTCTTGTTCTCAGCAATGGTGAACTTGTAACAGTTGAATGGGTTCAGCACGAAATTCTCGAATCACCTATCAAGGTTTATAACTTTGAGGTTGAGGATTTTCATACTTACTTTGTGGGCGAAAATGGCATTTTTGTTCATAATGGGTGTGGGGATAATTCTTGGAATGATTATCAGAAAGAACATGCTGGTGAAGGTAAGAACAGGTCAGAACTTGCAGCCGAATATAATGCTACTAAACCTGTTAAATCTACTAATAGTAAAGGTAAAGTTCATGGGAACTCTCTTGATTATGAGGGTACTAATTATGGATATGAATTAAAGGATAGGACTACTGGTGAAACTTTGAAATATGGAGAATCCATTGATCCGCAAAAAAGATATTCTCAAGCTGAATTGGATCGTTACAACGCAGATATGTATATACAAGTTCAAGGAAGTAAAAGAGAAATTCATAACTGGCAACATGAAAAAATATTAGATTACATGTATGTGACAGATCAACACCCTCTATTAAATAAATCTTTATGGTAAGGTGGTGAATAACTTGAGATTATTTATATCTACTGAAGCTCAATCATCATCAGGACATATTATTTCAAATATACGCAATCAGATTGAAAGTAGAATTGGAAATATAGAAGTTACAAATTACACAAATGATTTAGATAGTATTGGTATAATAATCAACTGTTTTGATAAAAACTTTTTGTCAGTTGGTTTTGGGAAGACTAGAAAGTACATTAGTTATAAAAATCGTTATGCTGATATTAGATTAAATATCCCGTTCGAAGAGTTTATGGAAGCTGATAAAGATAAAAGAATTGATATGGTCAAAAATAACATATATGAATCTATTCGAATTATTGATAGTAAGCTAAATAAGAAAAATGGATGTAAATTTGATGGGGAACGAATGATATCAGATATAGAAGAAAAATTGAAATAAAAAGAAACACTGTTTACAAAGGTATAAGTTAGCTAGTATCTGTTACTTTTCAACAGATACGCATATGTCAACGGCAATCCGATAAGCCTGAACGACCCGTTCGGACTAAGTCCGTTCTTAAATTGGATTGGGAATATTACGGGGCATGATATTCTTGATCTGCTTGGAATGCTTCCGGGTATTGGATTTGTATTTGACGAGCTTGTTCATATTGGAGTAAATGGCGAGACTATTTCTGCTACGCCGACACACCCATTCTATGTTGATAAACTTGGTTGGACACTTGCAAGAAGTCTTAAAGCCGGAGATGTTCTTGTACTTTCAAATGGTGAACTTGTAACTGTTGAATGGGTTCAGCACGAAATTCTCGAATCACCTATCAAGGTTTATAACTTTGAGGTTGAAGATTTCCATACTTACTTTGTGGGTGAAAATGGTATTTTTGTTCATAATGGGTGTGGGGATAATTCTTGGAATGAATATCAGAAAGAGCATGTTGGTGAAGGTAAGAACAGGTCAGAACTCGCAGCTGAATATAATGCAGCTAAACCTGTTAAATCTACTAATAATACAAACAAGGTTCATGCAAATTCACTTGATACTGGTTTACCAGCAGAGGGTTATACTCTTAGAAATAAGGACACAGGGGAAATATTAAAATATGGTGAAACCACCAGAGGGAAGCAAAGGTATACTCAAAAATATCTAGATAATAATGCTGTGTATGTTTCAGAAATTCGTGGAACCAAGAGAGAAATGCATTATTGGCAACATGAAAAGATAATTGATTATATGTATGTTGCAGACCAAAGGCCACCATTGAACAAATCAACATGGTAGGAGATGGTTCTATGAAATTATTTATTTCAGTCGAAGCTAGTAATTCTGCTGCTTTTATTATTAACGATATTAGGAAAATAATCGAAAATAAGATGGGAAAAATTGAAGTATGTGATTATACAAATAATATCGAAAGTATTGGCATTATAATTAATTCTTGGAATCAAAGCGATTTAAATTTTGGACACGGCAAAGAAAATACATAAATTACAAACAAAGATTTGCAGATATACGACTTAATATTCCTTATGATGAGTTTCTTTCGGCTGATAAACAAAAGCGTTTTGAAATGGTCAAGAAAAATATTTATGACTCTATAAGAGTGGTAGATGAACGCATTAATAAGAAGAAAGGTTGTAGTTTTGATGGAGACAGACTGATAGCTGATATCGAAACGAAATTGAAAAATCTTGAATTATAGATTGCGTATTACAATCTGGCCTGCGGCTATGATTCAGTATTGTCTTTGGTAATAGGTGTAGTGGAGTTTTCGTCAAGAGAGGAAAAACATGTAAAATTGCAACTGCGTATTTTTAAGTTGCATAGCAGGATAACAAAAAATAATTAATTATTAAAACCGTAACCGAAACCTATATCAATGAAACAGACGAGCTTATTCATATTGGTGTAAATGGTGAGACTATTTCTGCAACACCGACACACCCATTCTATGTTGATAAACTTGGTTGGACTTTAGCTGGTTCATATACAAAAAAAGCAAAGCCCATAATGAACAGGCTTTGCTTTTTGCATATATAAGATGTTATTTCACCAAATAATGCAAGATAGTAGTATCTGTGCGGAAGTGGTGGAGTATGAACAAGCTCACATACATTGCTGCTACTCGATCGTAGACAATTGGCTTGCCTATTGATAATGCTGCTTCTCTGTTATATCCTCGAAGTCGATAAGGTTTGTCGAGATTCTCTTTGAGTTTTCTACCGCAACGTTTAAACTCGTCCTTGATTTTCTGAATGTATTCTGCACGCTTCGCAGGATCATTTTCCATTTCCTGCAAAACGGCATTATATGTAATCTGTGCGCACATAGCCCTGCAATAGTGGAGTCCATCTGGGACGCGTGCTTCTGCCTTTGTCAACAAGAAATCACTACCTTTCTCCTCTGCTTCTCTAATGTATTCTTTTAGCTTCGAAACTGCGACTATACCTTTCAATACAGTGCGATTATGCTTGCCACCCTTACCGATACTGAAAATGTGGACAGTTTGGCAGTCAATGAATTTTATATCATCGACTTTTAAGTGCCCAAGCTCACGGCGTCTTAAACCTGTGGTCAATCCAACATCACGAGTTGTTTCACCCGTTTCAGTATTGTATTTTGTCGGATCATTCTTTAAATGAGCTCCGTGGCGTGGAGGGTGTCTAAATTCAATTGTCCTTCTTCCGAAAACTTTACAAAGTGCAGAAAGATCAGTGTTGAGAGTATCAGCTGATAACCCCCTTGCTTCTCGTACATCAATGTACTCCTGTATATATTTTTCAGCCTCGAACATTGTTAGGTGACTTGTCTGAAATTTTGCAGCAAGATATTTACAAAATCGTTTTATTACTTTAAGATATCTATTAAAGCTGCTTTCTGTAAATATTCTCCATTTATAGATAACTATTTCATCTAAAAACTTTTCAATTTCTTCATCTGAGAAACCTTTGTGTTTTAAATTCTTAATATTGGCTCTCCTGATACTATTTTTGATTTTTAGTTTATGTTTCTTTGTACCAAAAAAACGCATTCCAGTTAATCTTTTTGTTAGGACGTACTGCAACGTATTGTGACCAATTTCTATCTCAATAATTTTACCATCAATTATTCTCTTTATTCTTTTGAATTTACTCATCGAAATACTCCTCTTTATGGTTCTTGCTTTGTGTGTGGGTGGGGTCAAGTGCGGTTGATACTAACAGTATAAAGGTGTTATTTAGCAGCACCAAAGGCCAGTGAATCGGATTATAGACCGACCACCAAATGAAGACGCATGTCTTTCGAAAGACATGCTCAGTGGACACCTTTATAGTGTTAGTGGCTCTCTTACGCCGAACCTCGCGCTACTGGTCAGGTAGACTAATTGATCTAAAAAACAATTAGTGGAACCATTTTGGGAGTATTATATTTTTTTATTAATAAATTTGTAAAATGCCAAAAGCTTCTACAAACCGTATGATTTATAATGCAAACTATAACAAAGTGGGTCAGTGCATTTATAATAAAGATCTATGGAATAGACCTTTATTAGATTTTGAATGGAATAGGTTTCATATATGCCAATATTTTAAAAAACGATCATATATGCTATACAAGACGTTATTAGTCTTAACTGTTTATTCAACTACATATTTTTTACAAAACTGTTTTTTGCGTTTCCGAAAATCAGGAATGCAATGTTGGACTTTTTTAAACAAGTATTACCTGTTGGAATTGCTGAGGTGATTTTTTTGCCACATTTAGCAAAAACCACAAAAAAGCAAAAAGAGAGCCCACATTCTTTTTTTAACGAATGTGAGCTCTCTATTTTTTGATACAAAAAAAGAGCATCTAAATGACTTAGATACACTAAACTTATACTTCTTTTAACAATTCAATTTTATCATATTTTTATTCAAAAGTCAATGCATTTTATCAATAAAATAAAAATTTATCTGAAGTTTATGCGTTTTCAACAAGGAATAACAAGCGTATTCGGATATAATGTACAAACTGATTGGCGGAAAATATCAACTATCTAAGTTGAACACTCATTATATAATAAGAAAGACAGTGAATTTCACTATTGATAGTATCTTTGTTATAAGCTTGAATAAGTAAAGATACCGAGTAACTTATTATTCTATTTTATTATGAGCAGTATAAGAAAAGAGATAGATATAACATATAAGTCAATTACATCTTTTTTATCTTGCGGCTAATTATAGGTGCTTTGTCAATAAAAAACTGAGCCACTTCGCTAATAAAAAAGTGAGCCAGTTATGATAAAAAATAATGAAACACTAACATCCTTATTTCTTATTTATTTGCTTACTTATTACAGTTTTACGTTTATATAAATGAAAACTTGTTATTTTATAATGCATTATCTTTAAGAATTACAGCAATACCGCCAATGAAACATTAACATATTTGTGCGATCCGCTGATTTTATCTTTAAAACTACTTGAGCTATTGCTTTTTTAGGGCAAACGTGATATGGAAAATAAACAACTATTACTTGCATTAAAACGATAAATCTTCTTTCTTTGTAATATAAGATGTTGTAATATAAGATGTGTTGTTTTTTCTTATTTTATCTTATAACAATAACAAGTAAACATACTGAGTATATATGATCAAATAAAACTGAGCCACTTATCCTTATTTCTTATTTATTTGCTTACGTATTACAGCTTTATGTTTATATAAATAAAAACTTGTTATTTTATAATGCGTTATCTTCAAGCTTTGCAGTAATATTACCAATTAAATGTTTGCGCATTTGTATAAAAAGCTGATTTTATCTTTAAAACTTCTTGAGCTATTGCTTTTTTAGGGCGAACGTGATATGGAAAAGAAACAACTATTATTTGCGTTAAAACGATATATCTTCTTTATTTTGAATATATAATATGTCATTTATTTTCTTATCTTATAAGTTGAACAAATATATCAAGTAATACAATTTTATTTATAATTATAAACAGTGTTATGGTGATCTGTCGTGGTGCTGCTTGTATCTTTTTCTGGGAAATATATATGCTTTCTTTTTTTGCTATGTCAAAAAGTTTTTTGCAAGAATTCTTGGCTATCTTCAAATATCACTTTTTTTGCGTCTTTTTAATTAATTCTCTTTTTTTATATTCCAGAAATCTGTATGCTTTATAGGATGTGTATTATACAAAAGTGCAACTGTCCGAATTTGTTCGCTTTTAAATTTGACAGATCATTTTGATGTGTGATACAATATATTTGGCAAATAAATGTCAAAATGTAATGAAGTAAACATTATATAAAGAAAGGGGTTTTTGAATGAACAATTATTGTTTAACAATGTTGGCATAAGAACCGATAAGATGCAGTGAATGTGGAAAAGATATTGGGTGGGAAAGAGTAAGTATTGAACAAACACCTGTAAAGATCGTTCCTGAGTTACTGCGGTGAGTGGTTTTGATTGCTGTCATACGCCGTAAAGAACGGGCTTTTCCACCCGAACTGCCGTCATACAATGACGCAGTACATACACGGCAGAACGCAGATACCTGAGCAGATACCGGCGGAGAAGATAAAAGAGCAGCGAGAGCTTGAGCAAAAACAGCGTGCAATGGAGCGAAAGATACGCAAGTTCAAACGCTTTGCGGCAGGCACTCTCGACCCCGACACAGCAAAAGCCTACCGCAAGAAAGTAAGGCAGGCACAGCAGAAATTGAAAGCCTTTATAAACGCTAACAGCGAAGTTCTGCGGAGGGATTATTCTAGGGAGAAAGTGTATGGCGGCTTGACAGAAAAGGAAAAAGATGATAAAATTGAATTAACAACATCTAACGGAATTGGTGTAACGAAATTTTCAAAACATATGGAAGAGCGAGCTTCCGAAAGAAAGGTTTCTGTAAATGATATAAAAGATGCACTTATAAACCCGCTGTATATTGATGAAATTAAAATTGATAGTTTGGGCAGACCAAGCCAACGATTTATTGGTGAGAAAGCAACTGTTAATGTAAATCCCCAAACTGGAACTATCGCAACTATATGGAAAACAGGCAAGAACAAAATCAACAAGTACAAAAGGAAGTGATTATAATGTCAGAAAAACAAAAAGAGTTTCTTGTTTCTATTGGTATTGACCCAAATGATGAACTTGATGTCATAGAAGATAAAGTTGGTGATTACCTGACTTTGAACTGTTTGGATGAAAATTATAATCCAAATGAAGAAGGCTTGATGTGCGAAAGTATTTTGGATTATATCGGTCAGTTATAAATCTAACCGCTACGCTACGGCGAGGCGGTATTTTTATACCCAAACATCGGAACTAAGCACCTTAACGGGTGCTTTTTTTCATACACAAACTAGCCATAAGGGACTCTATCGACAATGGCATAGATCTTCATTGTCACAAAAAATGTTCCGCTAGGTCAGATGCTATGAATATAACAGAAATTCACGAAAGGTGAGAATGAAATCCACCACCCCACAAATATCAACTATTTAGCAAAATATCAAACCATAGCAAAAATAAGAACAAATTCGTAAAGTATATCTAATAGTATTGTATTTTATACCGTCTTGTAGTATAATGTACATATGACAAAAGTCGTAAACCAACTAAAAACAGGACAAACATATGAAGAAAATACTCATTACTATTTGTGTGGCAGTGGGTGTATATTTTGCATTTAGCAATACAATTGATGAATTTCTGTATCCAGAGAAAAGACCGGGATTGAATACATACGACACATACACCACAACAACACAGCAGACCACTACCACAGTTACTCAGCAAACACCCATAGTCACTGATGAGGACGGATATGAGCCTCGTGATGACCGAAAGCCTGACTATGTTCAGCCTGCAGACCCGACATGGTCAAAAAGGACTTTTAACTGGACGAGCTATGACAAACAATATACCTTTGAAATATCAATGAATATTCAGGACGATATGTATGAATATTATCATAGTCTTTTGAGATACTCATATGTGAAAGATTATCATAACTATGTAAGTGACGACAATAATCATAAGCTCGTAAAACAGCTTGCAGATGAAATAAAAAGCCTTTGCGACCAATGCGGTTATGGCGAATCTGAGACTATAAGAGAAACTGCAAATTTCGTGCAGAGTATAGAGTATGTTGACGATATGACCTCAACGGGATATACTGATTTTCCTAAATATCCTCTGGAAACGCTTTATGACCAGTGTGGTGATTGTGAGGATTCTTCTATACTTTTGGGCGCTTTGCTCAAAGAGCTTGGCTATGGCTGTATTTTTATCGAGCTTCCTGAACACGTTGCAATAGGAGTAAAGGCAACAGACGATGCCCCCGGCACGTACTATGATTACAACGGAAGTCATTATCTTTACATAGAAACTACCAACTCCGGCTGGGATATCGGAACGCTTCCTGATGATTACAACGAGGAAAAGGCTAAGATATATGATGTGTGGTAAAATTTCAAAAGCCCACAGATGCGATCAATGTAATCGGGTCTGTGGGCTTTTTTATTATGTTGGATATCAGAGATTTATCTTATTACAAAATGAATACCTTGTATCTGTTATTTTCTATCCTTAAAGAAATCCGCCCATTCGGGATTTTCTTTATCAAAAATCTGTTTCTGCTCTTTTGTTAATTTATAAGGATAATCATGGAACATATTAAATTCAGTGGTTTTGTCAAAGCTGAATATCCACACTCCGATAACTGTAGGGTCATCTTTCCACCAAATAGTATCGGTTTCTTTGTTTTTGTACCATATGTTTGGCACTGCACTCGACCTCTTTTCATAAATCACATTCTCTTGCAATTTCAGTACATTCAATCTCAAGCTGAATTATCAAGTCTCAATTATCAACGCTGAAATACGTGGCTTCAAAAATTCAAATGCCATATTAATTTTGGCAAACTATTTTTTCTATCCTGCAACAATGTCTCTTATTATCATCATAACTGATCCTCTCTTCTTGTCGATTTTTTTGTTGCTTTTATTATATCATTTTTCTGTAGCAAAAACAAGGTGTAAAAAAAGTTTATTGTATGAGAAATACACTATCAAATATCTCGCAAAAAAATATAAGAAAAAAAGAATATATCATAATTGTGCCGAATTGGTTCGGTAAACTGTACTATATGGGCGTTATAATATATACAGAAGCTTGAAAAGGGAATAAATTCAAAAAACACACCACAGACCATTTTAGAACAGTAAACAGAACCTTAAAGGTGCTATAATAAGCACATAAGGTCAAGACAGAGTTGATACGGAGGTAAGGCTATGAAAAAGAGCACAAAGATTTTTAACACAGAAGTCATTGAGAGATTGGCATTGTCAGATAACATTCCACCATTTGACGAGCAAAGAAAGGGTACACAGGTCATCATGATCGAGGAGGGCAAAAAGACGGTGATATATGATGATTATTCTATGTACTGTGACGCTGACGCAAGAAAGTGGAGAGTAGACGCATACAACAGAAAAGACGGCAGAAAGTATGATAGATTGTGTATGTGCGGGGGCGTTTATCCTAACAAAAACGATTGGAAAGCCGAGCGTGAGTGCCTTGATATGAAAGGCGACGGCATAGACGGCTGTGTTTCAGCCTTTGTGTATAACAGTATCACCCCTGAAACAAGCGAGAAAGGAGATATTTTTTTCAAGATAATTTCAAATACTATAATTCGTGTGGCATAGCTGATTGACAGGGATATATTCCCTGTGATACAATATAATTATAGAGATAATTGTTATAGGAGGGCAAACTATGGCAGAAAAGGAAAATATAAAAGATAAGCTTGAAAACCTGAAAAAATGCTCGACCTAGTTATGCGTAAGGTCAAAACAAGATCTGAGGACATGGAAAAACTGATAGCTAAATACGACCAAACTAATGATACAAAAGGAGAAAAGCATGAAAATATACTGCATGAGTGATATCCACGGCTGTTATTCAGCACTTTGCGACGCTTTGGAGCTTGTCATTGACCACCTTGACGAGCCTGACACAAAGCTTATCTTTCTGGGAGATTATATCCACGGCGGTGAGGACAATATAGCTGTGCTTAAAAAGATAATGGGCTTGCAGAATATATATGGTCATAGGAAGGTTGTGGCGCTTCTTGGCAATCACGAGGAAATGGTGATGAGCGGTTTTTCTTCGGTCAATGAAATGCTAGGCAGCGGCGAATATGATGACTCTGATGACTCGTATAGATATTGGTTTGAACGTCTGCCGAGATACCATGTTGAGGGCAACACTATCTTTGTCCATGCAGGCATTGACGAGGATTCGGGCAATGCCTGGGAATACTGCACCGAGGATTATATTTTTACAGAGCAGTACCCCCACAGGCTTGGCAAGATACACGGACTTGACAAAAAGGTGGTGGCAGGGCATGTCCATACCAACACGATTTCAGGCGACCGCAGATTTAACGATATCTACTATGACGGAGCGAGTCACTACTACATTGACGGAGATGTGCTCAGCACAGGAGATATAAATGTTCTTATGGTAGACACTGACACTGATAAGTATTATAAGGTAACAGAGAATTACAATATTCCTATTGAGCCTTATGACAGTGAAGCTTGGTAGACTATTGTATGCCGTCTTAAAACCCAATATAACACTAACGTCCCCAAGCTTTCCTCGGGGACGTTTTTTACTTTGTCAAATACCATGAAAAGAGTTAATTAAAAATTTAGAACTTTTGTTCGATTTTCTATTGTAAAATAGAAAGTTTCGTGGTATACTATTATACATAAAGGAAAAAGGCGGTGATGCTATGGAAAAGACCTATGTTGCAATAGACCTGAAATCTTTTTATGCTTCGGTTGAGTGCGTGGAAAGGCAGCTTGACCCATTGAATACAAACCTTGTGGTGGCTGATGAGAGCCGAACGGAGAAAACTATATGTCTTGCAGTGTCACCGTCACTGAAAAGCTTTGGTATTTCAGGCAGGGCAAGGCTTTTTGAGGTCATTCAGCGTGTGGAGCAGGTCAATAAGGAGCGTTTGCAGAAAGCTCCTAAAAGACAGTTTGCAAAGAAAAGCTATATCTATTCGGAGCTATCCGACCCTGCCTGCGAGCTTGATTATATCGTGGCAACTCCGCAAATGGCGAAATATTTGGCTGTGAGTGCAAAAATATACGGGATTTATCTGAAATATGTGTCACCAGAGGATATTTTCGCCTATTCTATCGACGAGGTCTTTATTGACGCAACGGGCTATCTCGGGCTTTATAACGTTGACGGACGTGGCTTTGCACAAATGCTCATTTTGGATGTGCTGAAAACTACAGGTATAACCGCCACAGCAGGCATTGGAACGAATATGTATCTGTGCAAGGTGGCAATGGATATTGTGGCGAAGCATATCCCTGCGGATAAAAACGGCGTCCGTATCGCAGAGCTGAACGAACAGCTTTACAAAGAAACGCTGTGGGGGCATACCCCTATCACGGACTTTTGGCGTGTGGGCGCAGGCACAGCGAGCCGCCTTGAAAAGCTTGGTATTTACACCATGGGGGATATCTCACGCTGGTCGCTGGACCATTATCTTATAGGGAAGCTTTACAAGGTTTTCGGCAAAAATACCGAGCTTCTTATCGACCACGCATGGGGTATCGAGCCTACCGCCATACCTGACGTGAAGTCATACCGCCCCTCGAACAACAGCATTTCCTCTGGGCAGGTCTTGCAAGAGCCGTGTAATTATGAGCGCACAAGGCTTATTCTGTGGGAAATGGCTGATATGCTGTCCCTTGATCTTGTGGATAAGGGCGTTGTAACAAATCAGATCGTTCTCACTGTGGGGTATGATAAAGAAAGCTTGGCGGACGGTCACTATACGGGCGAGGTGGTTTGCGACCACTATGGCAGGAAGATACCAAAGCACGCCCATGGCACTCAAAATCTAGGCAGGCACACTTCCTCGACCAAAAAAACAATAGACGCAACCATGGCTCTTTTTGACAGAATTATCGACAAGACTTTGCTTGCAAGACGGCTTAATCTGACCGCCTGTAATGTCATAAGAGAAGAGGATATCCCCGAAGTTGAGAGCTATGAGCAGATAAGCTTGTTTGATATGGCGGAAGCGGCAAATGCTGATAACAACGCAGAAGAAAAAGAAAGGGCATTGCAGGAAGCAATGATCTTGATAAAGCACAAATATGGGAAAAATGCCATTTTAAAAGGCACAAACTATACCGAGGGAGCTACGGCAAGAGAGCGCAACCGCAGTATAGGCGGTCACAAGGCATGAAAGGTGGGGCTTACAATGTATGATAATTATTATGATATAAAGCAGTTTTCACGTCCGCACTATGACGATCATCCGCAAATGTCTATATCGGACAGGGCGGCGCAGTTCAGCCCTTTTGCAGCTTTGACAGGCTATGACGCTGCTGTTGATGAAACCGCAAGATACACCGAAATCAGGGAGGAGCTGACAGAGGACGAGGTAAACAAGCTCAATGACGATCTCAACCGTCTGCTTGATATGTTTGACGAACGTCCTGAGATAAGGGTGACATATTTTGTTCCCGATAAGAGAAAAAGTGGTGGCAGCTATCAGACCAAGACAGGCATAGTGAGAATTTATGACGGCTACACCAATGAGCTTGTTTTTATGGACAAGACTAGGATAGCTGTGGAGGATATGTGTTTGGTGGAGTTTGTGGAGGAGAGAGGGGAAATACAGTAGAATAAACCTTATTTGCTGATTTTTCCAGACGTTGTTACGCCATATATGCTATGACCCAAAATTCAGAAGTTCCGCCACGCAAAAAAGCCCATCAAATAGCGTATCTACGTTGTTTGATAGGCTTTTGTTTTTTCTTGACTTCAGATATTTGCCGTAATGTTTTTGCGTTCTTTTTGTGGGTATGCGGAATAAGAAACGGATAGCCGTCTGATGAGGACGGTTATCCGTGTTTGGGTATATTCAGTTACTAAGCTAAATGAGAATTTACAGTGCAGAACTGTTTATCCCGTCAAAAGCAAATTCTTTCGATTCATCATCATAAATAAATATCAATTCTAATCCCAAATAATCGTCTGGATATCCAAGATCAGTTCCAAGCAGTGCTGTTTCAATCGAAAGAATATCATCTTCAAATGATACTGACCTAATATACCACTCACCTGTAAGCACCGATCGTTTCGGGAACATTCCCTCTTCATCATTACACAGATCATCATTGTTGATATAATCCCGTATTTCATCTTCAGAAATCTGCAATAAAGTTCTTTGGCTATTTTCAAATAAGGTCTTTGAAACCGAGGATGTGAAAAAATACTGCGGTTCTAATTGATTTTCATAGTTAGAAAACAGGTTATCCGGATTTGGTTTGGATAAACGTATCATTTTTAAATTCATAAGCCACAACTCCTCTAAATTCCGATTTAGCAGAGAAAGCTATATCACTTTCTCATTTATCTTTATTATACCAAACCGCCCCGAAAAAGTCAATCTGTAAACCTTTTGCAAACAAATAGCGTTGCAATATACCGCCAGTTGTGCTATAATCAGGATATAGAGCAGAGCGGAGGTGAATCGCAATGGATAACAAAAACGAAGAATTAGTAAACTGTGTATTATACAAGAAAATCAAACGGGTGGAGAGCGCAGAAATCTCTATCAGCAAGACCATGATAAAATCGGCTCAACAGGATAATGACGGCAATTGAAGATCATATTAAATGAATAGGAGGGTTTTACTTGACCGTTGATACAAAAGAGGTAGTTACTACTATAGCCTATATGATAGGCGTCCGAATGTCAGCTCTGACCGTGAGTTACGGTGAATGTTCCGAACTTATCGAGAAGCTCCAAGCCGACAAAGACGCTACTACCATACGATATTTATGTAAGCTGCGAACCGTACTGATGCAGAAGTTCAAAAAGACCGATGATCTTATGCGGTTTCAGCTCAAAAATTTGCATAACATAGAATGGTACGATAAGGATAATATCAAACAGCTTGAAAAATGGGGATTTACCATTATCCAAGCGAATTGCCGTTCAGAGAAGTATATGCAGGAGTTTACAAGACTCATCAATGAAAATATCGACAAATGCTCTCAACTATTCTACGATTGGCTGAATTGGGAGTATATCAGAGATCTGTTCTTTGTCCCGAAATATAATAAGAACGGTGTAATGAAAGCCGAGTTCAATAAATATATGGCGAATATCGAACATTACCCATTTCAGATGTATATTCACTGGCAACCTGCCGAAGTCGGGAGCATCATCTATTCCGATCGTAAGTTTTTGAAGATCATCTACGGTCAGCATAATGACAGCTTCACCGATTATACGAAATATCGGGACGCAGATGATGAAACACGAAACAATATCTATAATTTTATCGACAGCACCGAGAAAACAGCTATAGCTGTCGATTGTGAGAACTCTGATCCATACAAGCTTTATAGTGTTCTGAAAGGATTAAATCAGGAGGAGCTTGCTAAGATCGAGAAGATTACGCTATATGACGATCCGAACACTACCGCAGGCTGGGATTGGCTCTCTAAATTCACTCAGATACCCGTTGAACATATAGAGATCGACCGAGTGACAGACAGAAAGTCACTGGTCGATGTGCGAATGACCGCAAGCGTAGTCACGGACTTCTACCGTGACGGGATAACATCTTTTATTATTGTGTCAAGTGATTCGGACTTTTGGGGACTTATCGAGAGCCTGCCGAAAGCAAAGTTTCTCGTTATGTACGAATACGAGAAGTGTGGAACGGCGATCAAGAACGCCCTCGCACAGCATGGCATCTATTATTGTGCCATTGATGATTTCTGCACCGCAGGCACGGAGGAGTTGAAACGTGCCGTACTCTTTGCGGAGCTTGAAAAGCATTTGCCATCACTCATTGGAGAGAACCCTCTGGAGCTTACTCACAAGATATATGAAGCCACAAAAGTGACCGCTACCATGAAAGAAATGGAGAACTTTTGCAATAGATATGTCAAGACATTGCGTCTGAAGGTGAACTCCGAAGGAAAATTCGTGATAGAGATCCAAACAATCTAAGAGAAACTCGCATGGCTTTCTATCAATATCATTAAGCTAATAAAATCAAGAAATAAAATTGCGTGAAAATATCTAAGCCCCACGGTGTATTTAAGGTCATCAGAAGAAAAAAGATCTTCAGATAAATTTGTAGCAATTACTTCATAGCTGTCATCTGATATTTTAAAGCGAACGATCCGTATAGGCAACTCATAAATAACAGTAGGCTCTGATTTTTTTTGAAGGAAGAAAATCAAAGGTACAGTTAAAACTTTTTTGCATAAAAAAGACTTCATACCGCTGTGAAACAGTATGAAGTCTAAAAATCTTAGATCACCAGCAGTAGCATACAGAGTAGATCGTTACTGTGCCGTTTGCTGCACCTGCATGGATCTGATCCAGCTTTCCGCCGAAATCGGAAGTGCCGAATGCTGACTTGCAGTTGTTGTAAGAATACTTTGCGTAGTAGTGTCCGTTTGCTGTGCCTGTTTCGCTTGGTGAAACCTTTGCCCACTCTGCTCCGCCTGACCAGCTCTGAAGAACAAATTCTACCTGATTCTGTGTTCCTGAGTATTCAACGTAGAAGTAGCCGTTTGACTGAATGTCATATGCGTTGAAGCTTCCGCCATTCTTTGAAGTCATTGCTGAAGCAGCCTGACCCCATGCTGAAGCAGTTGAAGAACCCCAGAAGATCGATTTGTAATTGCTGTCTGAACTGCTTGAAGAAGATGAAGATGAGGAAGAACCTGATGTTGATTCAAGATACCAAAGCTGGCACTTTCCGCCCCAGTAGCTCCACTGGTTAATGTTTGCTCCGTCAGCTGTGTTCTGTTCGTAAACGTCAAGGCATGAGTAGCAGTCTGAGATCTTTGTCTTGATAGCATAAGCGTCGCCGATCTTTACAAGCTGGAATTTCTGACAGTCACCGCCGTGATACTGCCACTGGTTGATGTTAGCACCATTGTCCCTGCTCCAGTTGTATACGTCAAGACAGCTTTTGTAATTTGATGCACCTGTGTAAATAGTGTAATAGCCGTTTCCGTCGCTTACAAGCTTGAATTTCTGATTGTTTCCGCCTGTACCTTTGTACTGCTGAACGTTTGTGCCGTTGTCAGCCTTTGCCTTGTATACGTCAAGATACTTGCCGCTGAGTGCGCTCTTGATGTAATATGTTCCGTCAAGTCCGAGAACTCCGCCGTTGGAATCTGTTGAAGTTCCTGAGGAAGAACCGCCTGAAGAAGAACCGCCGGAAGAGCTTCCTGAACCGCTGTAAACCGAGCAGGTCTTAGAAGTTGCCTTAATTCCGTTTGAGCCATTGATAAGTGTATTTCCCCATGAAGAAAGGCTTGAGCCGTCCCATGAGTTTGCAATGTCGAGGTAGCTCATGTCAGAGTTGTTGCCCTTCCATGACCAGCCAAGATAGCCTACGCCCTTGCTTGTGCAGTAGCTCATGATAGTAGCCTCATCAACGTCGCCGTTTGTGTGCTGACCGCCGAACTCGCCGATAACAACAGGCACACCGATGTTGAGTGCGTTATCAATGTTGTTTCTTACAGTTGATGCGTTTCCGCCTGCGTATTCATACATATGAATGGAGAATACGGTGTTCTTCTGTGGGTCTGCGTTGAAAACAGACTTACCGTAATCCTTGATGCTGTCAGGATACTGTCCCCAGCCTGCGCAGTCTACCATAAGCATATTTGTAATGCCTGCGTTTCTTACAGATTGGATAGCAGACTTGTAGCCGTCAGCCCATGCGCTTCCGTTCCATGTGCCGCACCACTCATTTGCGATGTTTACGATAACATATTTCTCAGTACCGCTGAGAACGCTCTTCATTTCCTTCCAGTAGTCAACGCACTTGTTAAGATCATAAGTGCTGTCGCTGCCTGTTGCGTCATGTACTTCAAGAATGCATATCAGCTTGTTTGACTTGCACCAGCTGATGATGTTCTTTACTTCCTGTGCGCTTGTTTTTGTGTACTTTGAGCCGTTTGCAAGTACGACTCTTACGGTATTTGCGCCGTTGTTTGCAGCGCCCTTGATAGAAGTTTCAGTCTTCTCTGTGTACCATGCATGAGCAATGTTCACGCCACGCATAACGAACTTGTTTCCGCTAGCGTCATAGATACTAGTACCGCTTACATAAAATCCTGATGCCGCCTCTGCGGTCGGTGTTGTCATAAAACCGAAGCAGGTTATTACGGCAAACATTACAGCAACAAAAGTCTGTAATGCCTTTGCAGAAAAAGTTTTGTTCTGTACCATAAAAAGCTCCTCTTATACAATTATTTTTTTAATACCGGTATTCTAAGGCAGCACTGTATTATCCTCGTGCGTTGCTGCCTTAACTCTGTCAACGTAAAACATTATATTATTAAAAGTAAAATAAGTCAACTTAAATATTTAAGTAAAACGTTTACACAAATAATTTTCGTATTTTAGCACAATTTTTCGTAGATTAATTGAACAATATGACTAAATTTTATCACATATACAGTATAATATGTTGTATGTACACAAAACTTTGCTTTTAAATTTCAGAAAATTAAGAAACTTTTTGAAACAAAAATCGGTATATACGCTGCGTTGAGCATATATACCGATATAAAATTTCCTTTATATTGATTCTATCAAGCCGTCGGAATATATCTTTTTTTGTTCTCGTACAAATTCAGAGATCATAATCAGACCTCCTTATTCTTGTGTGGTATCACCGTATTTTACATCCTCCACTTCACGATCTAACTGAATGTCATGAGGCTTTCTATTTGTTGTATTTTATCTTGACATTGTCACATCTTTGTGATAAAATTAGTAATATGTGAGAAATTATAGTGGAAAGGAAAAAATAATATGAAGTTATTTAAGCGGACGCTTACGACGGCAGTGGCAGTGTGTCTTGCACTGCAAAGTGCAGTGGTATGCTTCGGAGCTGAGGCAGAGGAGCAAATTCCTGCTGGCGGAGAGGAAGTCGGTCTTTATACGTCGGAGAACGATGAAGCCATTCAGTTGACAGAGGATATGTATAGCAGTTGGTATGAAGGCGATCAGACGTATGACGGCACGGAAAAGACGCTTTATGGCTATTCTCTTATGGACAGCAACAACTATTACCAGCTCACTGAGGACGAGGACTATGTTGTTACTTATGAGAACAACATAAACGTAGGTACTGCGACGGCTACTTTCACTGGTATAGGTAATTACACAGGAAGCTTTACGAAGGATTTCAATATTGTGCCAACTGATATTTACCGTGCGAATATCGACTGCGAGTATGAGCAGAGCTATTGTGCCGGTAAACCTGTTCAGCCAAAACCTATTGTTACATACAATGATATTGTGCTTGCTGAGGGCGTTGACTATGAGATCGAATATGAGGACGACTGTGGCGAGCTTGGCTGGCATTATGCTTATATTAAAGGTATCGGCAACTTTAATGGAACCGATTCATTTGAGTATAACGTTGTAGAGGCTGAAATATCCAGCGAGAATATTTCTGTGGATACTAGCTGCACCTACACGGGCTACGCTCAGACTCCTGCACCTGTTGTTACAGTTAGTGGTGAGGTGTTAAGATGTGGCGTTGATTATAATGTATCATATACAAACAATGTGAATGCCGGAACAGGCTATATGACCATAGCAGGAATGAACGGCTATACAGGATATGTGACAGTGCCTTTCACTATCAGCCCGAAAGCTGTTTCTGATGTCGAGATACTAAAGATAGCAGACGTGGATTATACCGGCAAAGCTGTCAGACCGAGCCTTTTTGTCAAGGCGGACGGAAATATGATCAAGAGTTCTGACTATACTGTAACATATTACAATAACACAAATGTAGGTACAGCGACCGCTGTTGTTACTCTTGGTGAAAACTACGAAAGCAGGTACCCTGTTTCGACAACATTCAAGATCGTCCTTGGAAAGCCAACGGGATTTAAGGCTACCGCTGACTCTGCCACTTCTGTAAAGCTTAGCTGGAACAAGATCGGCAATTGCAAATACAGGGTTTATCGCTATGATCCAAAGAAAAAGACCTACAAGCGTCTGACGGTCACGAGTTCCACAAGCTATACTGACAAGAAGCTTTCAGAGGCAACGAGTTATACTTATGCCGTAAAGCTTGAATACAACTCTAAGACCGGCCCTTATATAACAGTAAAAGGCAACACAAAGTTATCCACTCCGAAAATGACGGTAAAGGCTTATAATAAGAAAGTCACAATAAGCTGGAAGAAGAACAAAAAGTCTGATGGATATCAGATATACTGGTGCAAGGGCGATGAGTGGACTATCCCACATAACGATTACTATAGTATGCCAAAGGATTGCTATAACGATTATGTTCAGCTCAAGAAGATAACAAAAAACAGCACGACCTCTTATACAAAATCAAACCTTTCAGGTTCAAAGAATTATCACTTCAAAATGAGGGCTTATAAGACCATAAACGGAAAGGTGGTTTACAGTAGCTGGACGGGTATCCAATGCAAGATAAACACTGTTTCAAGACTTAATGCGGCAACAAAAAAGAGCCACAGCACTTATAAGATCTACAATGTTCAGGGCAAGAAAACAAAGACCTCGACGCACACTCTTACAGCAGAGGAGAAGAAGATACTTAAAAACTTTGCCTCAAAGCATTTCAAGAAAGATTGGTCGGCGGCAAAGAAGATCGAATATACTGCGGACTGGATAAGAAAGAATTTGAAATATGGCAGGATACCGACAGGCTCGCATAGCAAGAATATCTTTGTTTACAAAGAAGGTCAATGTTCTGATTACAATGGCGCACTGGTGGAAATGATGGTTTATCTCGGCTATGACGCAAACCTTGTTATGGGCAACCGCCAGGGCGGAGGACAGCACTTCTGGGGCGAGATAAAGATAGACGGAGTGACTTATCTGCTGGAAGTCGGAGAAAAGGTCTATGACAGCCCACAATGGAATTACAAGTGGCAGTTTATGTGCCTTAAATATTCTGAGGCTGACGGCGGTTACAAGAAAAACGGAAAGCTATACTAAAACAAAATGCTCTGCGGAGAGTGTGATTCCGCAGAGCATTTTGTTTGCTTTAATAAATTTGCGATACCTAATAAACCATTATTGCTTCTTCGCTGATTTTTTTTGACATATAATGAAGAATATGTTATAATGGTTCAAAATAGAACGATTTTGAGAGAGGGAAGAGTAAATGTTTTTTTGGGATAAGCATAAAACGATCACCTGCTATTATGAATCATTGACAAAAGCGGTGTGTATATCTGGATGATAGTTATGGGACTGCAATTGCTATTTCGATAATGATCGTTTTTTCTTGTAAACTAAAGAGCAGCTGATAATTTTCAGTCGCTCTTTTTTGTTTTATGATGGCGAAAAAATCTTATGATACTTCTTGCCAAATCTCTTCCAATATATTATAATGTATTTAGAAGATCATATTTGAAAGGAACATATGGAAAATGAAAAACATTGTTACAGCCCTGATGCAGTTTGTGATACTTGTGGTCGCACTTGTCATTGTGACCTTTGCTATACCTAAGATCGCAGGAAACGATGACAGATATGACAAGTATATAACTGAAAACTCGAAGCAGACCGTCACTGTTGGAAGTGCCTTTGGTGTTGTCAAAGACGGTGAAAAGGCTTCGTATATTGATATTGACAACAGCCTGAAAAATATATTTAGTAAAGTGACTCCGCTGCAAAAGCCTGTGAATAAAATTCTGAACAGGCAGATAAGCTTCAAGCAGGCAAAATATTTTGAATACTATTGGCTCACTGCACTTATCTCAGGCGTACTTTGCTGGATATTTGCGGCAGGCTTTCCGTTTAGGATAGGGCGAAAGGGATTCAATGTGTTTGGTTCTGTGTATAATAACTTTTCAAAAGTTGTTCTCCTTGAAGATGAGATGACCCGTGAGGAATACGAGGTCGATCTGGGTATGACCATATGGGGACCTTTGTGGATAATCCTTATTGCTCTGCGTGCGACCTTTGCTATTACATGGGGCTTTATACTGCCTTTTGTGATAGCCGCCAATCTTGCCATAGGTATTATAAGAATAGTTGGAAATGTTATTATCGTCAGCGTCCGTGGTGCTGCCGCCGATGCAAAAAGGCACAGCCTTTCGCAAAAGCTCGACAAAACGACCTTTTCTATTTATCCTGAGGGCGGATATTTCAGAGTAGAACAGGATCAGGACAATGGTCAGGGCGTATATGTGAAAAATTATTGGAACGCTGTTGCGGCAAAGGCATTGTTTGAAAGCGAAGCCGGAAATAAGTCTTTCAGCAAGGAGGATTCTGAGGAAAACATTCTTCGTGGAGATATAAAAGAGAAGAAGTTTTATGAAACATATCGTTTGCTCAGCCGTATAAAGGGTCTTTTTAATAATGATATCAAAAGTAAAAAAGCAATTATCACCGCTTCATTAAAGAATAAAGAGGGCGGCTATGAATACAGATTTATTGCTGAACCGGAATTGTACCATGTTTATATGGTGGGTGATGAAGTCGCAGAAAACCTTAGCCATAAGGATCTGAAAATAGATTTTAATGCCGCAATGCTTCTTGACCTGCTTGACTTTGACCGAAAGGGTCAAAGATATGATCATAATGATTTTCTTAATTTGTATTACGCTGATAGTGATGAATTTACGGCTAAGCTTATGAATTATAATCATAAGCTGATAACAAAGTTTGGCAGAAACAGATATGACGAGTATTTTGAACAGCACAAACAGCAGATAATCGAACACCGCCGATATAAAAAGCTTTCGGCTGTGGGAGAGGACGATGAGTGAGATAATAAGTATTTGATATAATAAATCAGCCTCCCACGGAATTGTTTCTGTGGGAGGATTTGCTTTCCGTACACCAAATCACCTACCGCTTGTGCAACTTTTTTGCCGTTTGTGCAAATATTATTGACTTTTTGTTAAAAATCATAGATAATTATTATAAATATTTATGCTGTTAATTAGAGATGCTTGTTAAACAATGAAAATGAGAATAATAGAAAACAGTATGGCAATGATAGAAAACTCAGCGAAAGTGTTTCTGCAGACGATGAGCTATGATACTGAAACAGTTTAGAAAGCAATGGTGGACACTATGGCGGCTGTCATAATGTCAGATGATGAGAGGTGAAATATGGATAAAAAGGTAAAAGCTTTTTTTGCAGCTATGGGAATTGCCACGGCGTTGTTAGTGCCTGTTTCTGCATCTGCGGATAATTCTGACTCAGAAGTGCAGGTGAGCATCGACATTACTTGGGACTCATTGGAGTTCACCTATACAGATCGGCAGTGGGATCCTGAGACCCACTCATATAAAGGCGGCGGTTGGTCTGACAGCGGCGGAAATTTTACTTTGACAAACACAGGGAATGTGGGTATTATGGCGGATTTTTCATACAAACAAGCAGAGGGCATGGACGAGATAAAAGGCTATTTTTCAAGCAGTGAGCTAATAGTGCCTATCTCAGAAAGTAAGAATTGTAAGTTGAGCCTGTCAGGTAAACCAACAGAGCATTTTGAAAGCAAGACTATCGGCACTGTTTCAGTGAATGTCTATCCTCACGGCTGGGCAAACGTGAACGGCACAAAGTATTATTTTCGACTTGGTTATAAGGAAACTGGCTGGGTAAAGGATGAGGACACTGGTGATTGGTACTATTTTGATAAAGACGGCAATATGGTGAAAGGTTGGTTTAAGGACGGCGGAGAAGAATGGTATTATGCCGATGAAGACGGCAAGGTGCTCACAGGCAGCAACAATGGTGGCGAGTACGATTTGTCTTATCCATGGGATTACGGCAAATTGTATACAGATTGGGTCAAAGTGGATGACGATTGGTACTATTTTGACGGATACGGCTCAATAGCAAAGAACACCACTATTGACGGACGATATATTGGACTTGACGGCAGGTGGGACGGATACGGCGAAACACCAAATATGTAAGTAAAAAAAATCAATTATAAAAAAGGAGAACTCACTTATGAAAAAGACAATTTCTATCACAATGGCATTTGCACTTGTGGCAACACTCAGCACGGCGGCGTTTGCAGCGGCGGCTGATGACGCTGACATCAAAAAGGATATCGGCGTAAATGCAAAGTATGTTGAGGATATCAAGACTTCAAAAACTATCAGTGCCGACGTTGTGTGGGGCGAAATGGAGTTCACATACAGCGTGAACGGAACAAAGACTTGGAACGCTAAAACCCACGAATATGACATTGATACCAAGTGCGAATGGTCTGCAAAGGGCAATGATATAAGCGTTACAAACCATTCCAATGCGGCAATCGACGTTGATTTTACATACCAGCCTCTTGATGAATACAGCGTTGTAAAAGGCACATTCACAAATGACGAATTTACCATACCCACAGCCGAGGGCAAGGCTGTTAATGATGAAAGCCTTACAGTAAGCACGGCTCTTACCCTAAGCGGCGAGCTTTCATCAGATGTTACCGCTCTTACAAAAGTAGGAAACGTAGCGGTAAATATTGCAGAAGCTTCGGAAAATGCAGATACAGATGTAAAAACAGTTTCATCATATAACGACCTTGTTAGCGCAGTGGCAGCAGGCGGAAAGATAAAGCTTGATGACGATATCACACTGAAAAGCCGCATAAACTGCAAAAAGAACACTGTTATCGAACTCGACCTTAACGGTCACACTATCACAGGACAGATAATGAACAATGGCGCAGATTGTACTATCAAAAACGGCACTCTTAACGGCGACGAAGGTCCGATAATGGTGCAGGGCGGCACAACAAATCTTATAGGCTGTAAGATATCCACAAAATATACTCCTGTTTATGTTTCGAGGGGTACTGCAAATATAACTGACTGCACTCTTACAAATGAAGATGCGAATAAAAGCGTAGTTATCAATAATACAGGTACAGTAAATATCAGCGGTACTACAAATATTTCAAGTACGATCTACAAAAATCCAAACAGCAAATATCTGCCTCACGTTCTTGCAGGCACATATAATTTTGACCCGACCGACTTTGTTGACAGCGAGAAGTTTACTATAACTCAGAGCGGTGAAAACTGGATAGTTGCGGAAAAATCGCAGAGAAGATAATAAGTTTTGACGATTCAGGGGTCTCATGATGAATAAGCAAAAAAGATGACGGCAAATTGATAGTATCTGTGCTGGCGGTTTGCTTTGCGGTGACGCTGCTTGTTATGATATATGCACTTTGCAGACCGCAGACAAAGCCCAAAGCAGAGTTTGTTCCACCCCCTTTTGAAAGCGAAGCACAGCAGGGCGTGCCTGATGTTCCGGAGGAGCTTGGCTACAGTTCTCCTGACAGGGACGATATGAGCTATGATTTCGCAGTGTGCGGAAAAAGGCTGGGATAGTATGAAGCCTGAAGAAAAATACGAACATATTTTCAAATGCATTTCCGAGATATGCTTTGATTATTTTCTGTCAACAAAGACGCAGGAACTTCTCAAGGTAAATATCAATAATACATTTTCACAGCTTATTGACGAAGTTGTCGAAGGAAGAAATCAAGAAATTCACGAGAGATTCAAGGAAAAGGCTGAAAAATATATTTCAGAGTAATAGCTTTTTGACAAAACGAGCGTATACCGATTTGGTATACGCTTGTTTTGATTATACCGTGATCATTATTACGGCACTATAAGTGTCGTTTGTTGAATTATAAATAGTTTGATATGTGACAAATAACGTACTAGACGTAACGGTGAAAGCGTGTTATACTATAAATATAGAGAAGATGAGTATGAAAGGAGTGGGCAACGTGGAAAGCGGTCGTATTCAGGATAGCTTTTTTGGAATGTCTTTTAATCACCAGATGTCCTGGATAGATGAAACTGTTTCACACATAGTCACACATAATTTACGACCAAAGATAAGGGAAGAAGGTAGAGAATCCTATGGTCAAAAGGGCTACACACACGCTTTGAAAAGAATATTTGAAGTAATAAAGAGTGACCCAAAGAATATAACGAACCTGGATGAGATTGTAAAGGCGGAAAGGAAGTTGAAGGACTATCTATATGACGGGAAGTTTTCAGATGATGAAATGCTAAGCTGTTGGGGTAAATACACACAAAACTATATGAATGAGTTGTAGGATATGTGATTATAAGAGGAGAGGTTATTTTTATGTCAAAGAAGAAGTTGAATATTCCACTGTCGGAGTTTATAAACTTAAAGGAGAAAAAGCCAGAGGATATGACAGGCTGTGTCGTGCTATATAAGAATGGCAGCTTAGACGTAGCAACTTGGTATTCGCATGCCTACAACCCAGATGATGAGCCAGGGTATTTCAAACAGGGGTGTTTCTATATGGGTAAAGAAAATATAGTGGCGTGGCTTTCGATAAATGATTATGTTATTGACATGAATGATTCAGAATCATAATGGGGGAGATATGATGTACTTTTATCAAGTGCTCCAAAGCTGCGATGAATTTAAGGTTGTCAGCGAATTTTTAGCGATGATCAAAAGCTCTGAAAAATGTTCTGCCAATCAGAGGATAAGAGAGACTATAAAGGCTTTGCTTCAGATAACTCCCAACAAATCGGACAATGAAGTTTTATATATTGAGGAGCTTAAAGAAGCACAGGAAGAGGGCGAAAATTTTTATAATGTTTATCTGCTCGATAGATCAAATAACGAAACTTACAGCATAGAGGCAGTTCCTTGGGCTGATGTTTTAGGGTATACAGTCGATAAAGCAAGCCTTTCAACGTATGGCAATGTCAAATTTGCGGCGCTGGTGTTGTATGAGATAACGTACTTTGGTTTTTCGGAGGAGCAGATACGGAACACTATCAAAGCTTTTAATGATGAGGAGGCACTCTATCCAAAAGCTGGCAAATGCCGTTAGAACCATATGATTATGAATAGTGATATGAAAGGTGGATATGAAATTGGCAAACGTAAAAAATCAAGAATATACAAAAGAAATGTTTAAAGACATAGCGTTCTTTACTCTTGCCGAGCCTGGTGCTATGGGGGTCGGCAATCTTATGGAATTTATCACAGCCGAAGGTGAGGAGTTCTCGCTTTTCTTTTCTGAAGAAATGCCATATTCAAAGGTCAAGGAGTATTTTCCTGCGTTAGATGATTGCTATTGGAATGGTCCTGAATCAGATGAATCCTGCAGAACTGAGTTCGTGTTCTACCTCAGTAAGGACGAAAGGAACTTCAAGCACACAAAGCCTCCGAAAAATTATACGCACCTATATGAAGGATTTGGAAATCACATATGTATACGTAAAGATTATTATCCTGTGGTCGAGCCGATCATACGAGACCTTATTGAAAAGAATGAGCTTGTAAATTGGTACACGAGGACTGGAGAAATAATAGACGCAATAAAAACCCTTACGGCAGAAAAGAAAGAAGGAAAAATGCAATGCGATTAGAAGATTTTTTGGAATGTTTTGACCCCAGCAGTGTAGTAGAGATAGCGTGTAAAGGCGAACCTGTTAGGAAATGCACAGTGTCGGCCGCATTATCGGACGACAGATACCCGGCGGTGGACTATGTGGTCTTGCCCGGCAGTGTTACATTTAAGGATGATGTCGTACATATACCAGTGATTTGGAAATTGACCTGGGGGACGTTCAGAAAGTGTATAAATACTTATTTCGCTGAACACGAAGAAAATGGAGCAGTATAATGACCAAAAGTAGGTGGATTTTTTGTCAGAATCGTCGAATTTTTTTAGCACCCAAAAAAATTATACGTCAGACCTGCATATCGATCACAAGAACATAATAGGTTTTGATCACAGACCGTTCAGTTCACTTGATGAAATGACGGAAAAGATAATTGCTAATTGGAACAAGACTTTTTCCTGCGCACTGCAAATAATCTTGTCCCCGTTGAAGTGAAATCTAAAAATGGAAAAATGAAATCAATGAAAACACTTATATTCTCCGATAAATATGATGATATAAGTTTTGGTATAAAGTTAAAGCATGGAAATATTGGGCATGACAGTGATGCCCATACCTTCCCATATTCTTGTCCTTTTCTCGTTAAGTCTTTTCTTAAGCAAAGATTTTAATTTATCACAAGCAAAGTTGAAATAGCCTAAATCTCATAACATTTGACAAAACTGCAAAAATATGATATAATTTTCAGGTAATATTTTAAGGGCAATGACGCTCCGTGTAATTTGATGCTCTCGGCTGATTTTTTTCATACAAATGAGAAGGTTAGGCAGCTTTCTTTTTCACGTTGCAATGAACGGCATGGCGGCAAGGGACAAGATGTTCGCTACACTTGACGAGCCGACAAGCGATCTTGACAGCCTTAACGAAGCGGTGATACTCAAAGTGCTTCGTGACGAGGGCGCAGGCAGAACAGTGGCAGTGGTTTGGGTCTGCCATGTGGTATATTTGGTTTTTGGCGTTAAGACTATCCGCGAGGAAGAATAATATATAGCGGTACTCTCAGTTGATATAATCCCCTTAGAGTAGACACATGAAATAATAAAATGGTGTAACTCTAAA
>OHYV01000074.1_pt1 | contig 67443 bp, 57 predicted proteins | sample 1580321 | NCBI WGS metagenome assembly OHYV01 (sample SAMEA3882529, study PRJEB24775) | human gut metagenome | biome: human-associated habitat; feature: intestine environment; material: feces | place: Netherlands | collected 2009/2010 | reverse complement strand
CCTCGCCAGTCACCACGTTTATTTCAGTGATACGGTCTATCTCATCTCCGAAGAACTCCACTCTGATAGCTGTATCAGTAGAATTTGCAGGGAATATCTCCACCACATCTCCCCTGACACGAAACTTGTTTCTCACAAAATTTATATCGTTTCGCTCATACTGGATACCCACAAGGTCGGCGATAAGCCTGTCACGGGATTTCTCCATACCACGACGTATAGACACCACCATGGACTTATATTCCTCAGGGTCACCAAGGGAATAGATACAAGAAACGCTGGCAACGATAATAACGTCACGGCGTTCAGCGATAGCGGAGGTAGCGGAATGTCTGAGCTTATCTATCTCGTCATTAACGGAGCTGTCCTTTTCGATATAAACGTCCTTGCTAGGCACATAGGCTTCAGGCTGATAATAGTCATAGTAGGACACGAAATATTCCACGGCATTGTTCGGAAAAAACTCCTTGAACTCAGAGCAAAGCTGAGCGGCAAGTATCTTATTATGGGCAAGCACCAGCGTTGGACGGTTTATCCTAGCAATAACGTTTGCCATAGTAAAGGTCTTGCCGGAACCGGTAACGCCCATAAGGGTCTGTTCTCTCATACCGCTTTCGATACCCTTTACTAAAGCGTCCACAGCCTCAGGCTGGTCGCCCGATAGCTTATAATCTGAAACAAGCTGAAACTTATCCATAAATGCCTCCTCAATCGAACAGTTGTTTTAATCATTATATTACAATTATTTTTAATTGTAAAGGCTTTTTTATCAATATTTTTTGAATTTGCGTATATGTACGATTTTTCGGACTGGTATTGTTACTCAACCTGCGGTATCAGCTCGATGTATGTGTAGGGGCGAACAGTGTTCGCCCGTCGAAGAAACAAACCCACGGTAACAACAAGGTTCGGCAGCAAAAAATTCTCCCCGACAATTCTGAATTTACAGCAAATCCTGAGCACGGGCGAACGCTGTTCGCCCCTACAGATTGTTCTGGAGAGGTTCTTCTGCCGCAAAATCGCTACGCTCGATGCTTGTCCACATCTCTGTTCAGCTTTGCCCATTTCTCATTCCTCACTCCTCACTCCTCATTCCTCACTCCTCACTTAATACCGCTCCCCTCTTGCATTCTCCCACACTTTAGGTTATAATATCACTATAGTAATAATTTCAGGAGGACGTAACATGAATAGATCATATGACGAATACAACTACACCCTCTCAAAGCGTGAACTGGAAGAGCTTAAATTCTTATTCATCTCTGATGATGTGGACTACAACGACACTGACAGCAACGGGCTTACTTTCCTGCTCACTGCTATCGAAAGTGCTGACTTTGTTGAGCAGGACGGCGTTCTCAAGCCCGACAAACGCAGTGTGGATTTCATCAAATGGCTCATCGCTCAAGGCTCAGATGTGAACTTCCCTGCTGACAAAAAGCCTTTACAATATGCTATCAAATGTGAAGAGGAGATATCTCGCCGTAAAGGCAAAGCCTGCGATATGTCAGAAATTCTTCTGCTTCTCCGTGAAAGCGGTGCTGACAGCTCAGGTCTTGACGAGCTTATTGACGGAGGATTCTCCGCTCGTGTGAAGCTCTGAGGTATAGCATGAGAGAATTTATAATAAATCAGAATGACGCAGGTCAGCGTGTTGACAAGTTTCTCACAAAGGCTGTGCCGAAGCTGCCTAAAAATCTGCTGTACAAATATCTGCGTCTAAAGCGTATCAAGGTCAACGGCAAACGCTGTGAGATATCCACACGGCTTGCTTGCGGTGACGTTATGCAGCTTTACATCAATGACGAATTTTTCGAGGGCGAAATTGCTGACAGACCTGCTTTTCTCAGTGCGCCAACGTCTTTGAATATTATTTACGAGGACGAGAATATTATCCTTTGCGACAAAAAGTGCGGACTTGTGGTACATGAGGACGAAAGCGGTTCGGCGGACACGCTCATAAACAGGATACAGCACTATTTATATGACAAGGGTGAATATCGTCCTGAGGAGGAGCTGTCTTTTGCTCCTGCCCTTTGCAACAGGATAGACCGCAACACAGGGGGCATTGTAATATGTGCGAAAAATGCTGAAAGCCTGCGTGTGCTTAATCAGAAAGTTAAAGACAGAGAGCTTGAAAAGCTTTATCTTTGCGTGACCGTTGGCATACCAAAGGAAAAGTCTGCACGGCTCACGGCTTATCATCAGAAAGATGAAACCACAAAAACTGTCAAGGTGTCTGACAAGAAATTTGAGGGCAGCCGCACCATGATAACCTCTTATCGTGTGCTTGCGGAAAACAAGGCTGATGATCTTGCACTTCTTGAAGTTGACCTTGTCACAGGCAGGACCCACCAGATAAGGGCGCATCTTGCACACATCGGCTATCCACTTCTCGGTGACGGCAAATACGGAATAAATAAAGTCAATCGTGCATACAATGTGAAAACGCAGGCACTTTATTCGTACAAGCTCACCTTTAAATTCACCACTGACGCAGGTATACTTGAATATCTAAACGGCAAGAGCTTTCAGGTTAAAAACGTATGGTTTTGCGAAAAATTCTTCGGATATAAGCTCTGATATTTCGTTAAATCGCACTATTTCGACACTGTAGATTTGTCATATACGACAAAATAATATAATTTTCGTGCAAATTTTGTGTAAATTGTTCAAAAGTGCTTGCAAATGTATATAAAATATGTTATAATTATTTAGTCAAATTTAACGGCTGTACTATATATACAGAAAATGACAGATATATTTTATAGATTTGGAGGAACAAAGGTATGACAGGAGATCTGCATTGTCACACAACACTGTCCGACGGCTCGCTTGGTATAGAAGAGGTCATTGTTCAGGCAAAGAGAATGGGACTTGACTTTCTTGCGATAACAGACCATGACACTCTTTCATCATCAAACAGAGCGCAAATACTTGGCGAACGTTATGGGGTCAAGGTCATTCCTGCGGTAGAACTTTCCGCATGGGACAAGAAGCGCAATTCAAAAGTACACATTCTGTGCTATGCGCCTCAGAAGCCTGACAGGCTGGAAGGTCTTTGCCTGAAGTCATGCCAGATAAGAAAAGACTGTGCAAAGGAAATGATAGAAAAGGTAACGGCAAGATATCCTATCCCTGCTGACGCCGTGCTGCACTACACAAAAAGCTCAAAGAGCATTTTTAAACAGCATATCATGAGAGCATTGGTAAATTACGGCTATGCCACTGAGCTTTACGGCTCTGTGAACGACAAGCTTTTTGCATATCCAAACGGCGAATGTCTTGTGACCCGTGAATATCCTGACGTAAACTTTGTGCTTGACCTTATACACTCCGCAAAGGGCATTGCTGTTATGGCACACCCTGTTATGTTCAACAACACCGAGCTGCTACTTGAGCTTATCGAGGCAGGCAAACTTGACGGAATTGAAGCTTATCATTACTCTGCTACTCCAACTCAACAGCAGAAGCTTGTGGATATCGCAAAGGAACATGACCTGATAGTGACCGGTGGCTCTGACTTCCACGGTCTGTATAATGAGACTATGACACATATCGGAAGCATGACCACTGACAAGGAAAATCTTGATAAGCTGTTCAAGCTCATTCATATAAATTCACAAAAAGCTAACAAAGCGGCTGTGAAAACGGAGAAATAATATGGTATAATAAAGGGACATTATCATGCGGTAATGTTCCTTTAATGCGTAACAAAGCCTAGTTTGGCTGTAATAGAGAGGACTGTATAAAATGAACGTAATGGAAGAATCCCTACAGAAACACAGAGAATGGAAAGGCAAGATAGAGGTCTGCTCAAGAGCAAAGGTAAACAATGCAAAAGACCTGACGCTGGCTTACACACCAGGCGTTGCTCAGCCTTGCCTTGAGATACAGAAAGATCCTGACCTTTCATATGAGCTTACAAGACGTGCAAATCTTGTGGCTGTTATCACAGACGGCTCTGCTGTGCTTGGTCTTGGCAATATTGGCGGTCTGGCAGGTATGCCTGTTATGGAGGGAAAATGTGCACTTTTCAAGGAGTTCGCAGACGTTGACGCTTTTCCACTTTGCATAAAGTCCAATGACGTTGACGAAATAGTAAACACCATCGCTATGATATCAGGCAGCTTCGGTGGTATAAATCTTGAGGATATCGCCGCTCCAAGGTGCTTTGAGATAGAGGCTAAGCTTAAAGAAAAAGTTGATATCCCTGTTTTCCATGACGATCAGCACGGAACTGCTATCGTTGTCGGTGCGGCACTTATGAACGCCTGCAAGGTAGCAAACAAGAAAATAAGCGACATCACACTGGTAATTAACGGTGCAGGTGCGGCTGGCTGTGCTATAGGAAAGCTGCTGCTTTCTCTTGGTATCGGCAATCTTATCATGGTAGACCGTGAGGGAATAATCTGCGAGGGCGATGATTATCTTAACGAGGCTCACGCTGAAATGGCAAAGGTAACAAACAAGAACAAGCTCCACGGCTCTCTTGCTGACGCACTCAAGGGTGCAGACGCTTTCGTAGGTGTTTCCAAGCCAAAGCTTGTGACCGCTGAAATGGTTAAATCCATGAACGATAAGCCTATACTTTTCGCAATGGCTAACCCGACTCCTGAGATAATGCCTGACGAGGCAAAGGCGGCAGGTGCGTTTATCGTTGGCACAGGACGTTCAGACTTTCCTAACCAGATAAACAACGTTATCGCTTTCCCTGGAATTTTCAAGGGGGCACTTGCAGTAAGGGCTTCTGACATCAACGAGGAAATGAAAATGGCTGCCGCAAAGGCTATCGCAGGCTGTGTGCCTGAGGACAAGCTCAGTGCGGAATTTATACTGCCGAACTCTTTTGACAGATCAGTACCGGTCGCTGTGGCTGAGGCTGTGGCAAAGGCTGCAAGAGAAACAGGCGTAGCAAGAATTTAGGAGGTTTTTCAAATGGCAACGATCAGCTACACTCCAAAGGGAGTATGTTCAAGAAAAATTGATATCGAGGTCGAGGACGGTATCGTAAAGAAAGTGCATTTCACAGGTGGCTGTAACGGCAACACACAGGGTGTATCAAAGCTTGTTGAGGGCATGAAGGTTCAAGACGTTATTGACAGACTTGAGGGTATCGACTGCAACGGACGTGGCACATCATGTCCTGCTCAGCTTGCTGAGGCTTTGAAGTCTGCACTCTAAGCTTTCGTACTGAACATTACACGGATATAATAACGGGCGAACACTGTTCGCCCCTACAAAAAACGGACTGCAAACAAAATGCAGTCCGTTTTTTTGTACATATTCTAATTTTCAGTCGCTGTGCTTTGAGTGAAACTCATTGAAACAAATCCCGTACCAGTCACCATAATATCGGTATGATTACCGTCAGACCACTGTTCTGCACTGTTAATGCCGTTCGTTCGATAGAACTGAATGTCATATTGATTTTTTTCAGCAGAATTGACTTTCAAAGTTGCAGTGGCTATGCCAGAACTGTCCTTTGAAATAGTCAGAACATAAGTATTCTCAAACCATGGGCTGATATCAACATAGTTCGTATTCCAAGTCAGGGTGACAGTACCCTCGCCACTGCCTGACAGGCGGTAGTTGAAGCCGTCAAGATCTTTAGGCGAGGTGGCATTGTCGATGAATGTGCCTGTCCATGTTGCTGATGTGTTATTATTTATATAGATAACGCCAAGCTTTGCGGAGAGCGGTTTCAACTCAGCCTGATTTGTAGGAGTGGCTGTCACTCTCACGTATATGTCAGACTTTGTGAGCTGTGACTTATCAAAAGTCAGCACGAATTCATGCTTGTTGAAATCGTCAGCCATAAGTTTCAGAAGTGAAAACTCTATTTTTGAATTGCTTCCAAAAGTCTTTTTTTCACCGTTATATTCAACTGAGTATTTTGCAGCTTCTTCTCCGGTAACGGCATTTCCGTTGCTGTCCACAAGCTCGACTTTCAAAGTGTATGTGATATCCTTGTCATTATGCTTTATCAATGTTTGCGGATAGTTGCACACATTGACTGTCACACAAGGCGAGTTTTCCATACTGCTAAAAGTTATCGTCCTTGGAAGATCATTTTCATCTGTTGTAAGATAATTAGATGAAAACAGCATACCAGCTCCCTTTTGTGTGGACACAACTCGCTTTACACTTGAAACGCTGGTATAAGCCGCCAGGACGCCAATAGTACTGAGTGCGGCTGCCGCAAAAGCTATCCATATTGCAAGCCACGATCTTTTAAGCTTTTTTATAAATTTGTCTTTCATAACAGCCACCCTCCTCTCTATTTGGTTATATATTACTTTCTCTGAACTGTCAGGTAGACCATATCGGTTTCCTTATTGTTTTTGACATCACTGTTCCATTTTACTCTGATTATAAAATAATCGCAGAACGGGTTACTATTGTCATTTGCTGGCAAAACGCCTGATTGCCAATAAAGTGCTTCGGCATTTTTCTGAACATTGCCATAACTGTCATAAGACTTTTCGTGAAGCGTATTATTGGCAAGTATCTCCGAGCCGTTCTGGTTGAGATAGTTTCCTGATATCTTATCGCCGTCTATATTATAATAAAACGTTTTATTCACTTCATCAGAAACATAAACTACAGTATCATCATCTTTATCCGCTTCCTGCACACTTTTTGCTCGATATATCTCATATTCAAAAGGGATATTCGTTGTATGTGCAAGCTGTATTTGATATTGTTGCACGTCTGCCCCGCCTATGCCGAAAACAAAGTCTTTATAACTGCCGTTCTCAACGTCTATATCTGCCATTTCAAGATTTGCCACAGATTCTTTGTTTCCTGCGGTGATATAAAGCTGAGTAGGGGCATTTATTTTTGTTGTAAGAGCAATAGAACGTTTGTGAGTAAACCACGCATAAACAGGCAGTGCCACAAGCAGTACCACCGAGATGGATACTGCTATGACCAGCTGGAGCTTCTTCTTTTTTTCTAATTTTCTGAATTTTCCAAAAATGCTTTTTGTCATAATTTTCTCCTGAAAATGCCTGCTTATTATGAATTTATAAAGCCTGTTTCTATTTTTGCGTTTGTGTAAACAACATAGTCGCTTGAGGTAGTTCCATTAACAACTGAGTTGTTGTCATTAAGCAATACTGCGGTAAGCTCAACTCTGTAGTTTGCATAGGTAAGTCCCTGCTCCTCAAAAGCCTTGCCTGTTTTTACTGTAAATTTCGTAACGGCTGTGTTTTGTTCTTCCCCATTATAGACAGTGGTAAAAACGCACTCTTTGCCATTCAGGCCGCTGCTTGATGTGGCGTTTTCCAAAGTAAAGCTACTGAGATATTTGCTAATATCGTTTGTCTGCTTATAATCGCCACTATTGTCCTTAACATACAACCTCATTGTATACTGTATTTTTTTGCCACTGTCCTTTGTTGATCGACTCAAAGCAGACAGATCATAGATAGCATTTGCTGTTATTGCCATTTCTTCTGTATTCATATCTTTGGCATTGATACCAAGCTGCGAAAATGGTGAATCCTTCGACTCAAGAACTGTTGACTCTGCAACGTTATAGTTTAGCTGTGCCACCGTCATTGCCTTTCTATAGTAGCGTCTGGCAGGCATAACTCCACTTGCAGAGATAGAGCTGTTCTCAATATTGTTCTGGCTATATGCAACATATGACGACGCATTTACGCCTATACCGGTTTTGGTATCACCGTCCTTACGCTCAGGAAACTGATCTATGATCCCTGCAGTACCATAAGTTAAGCTGATATCAGCCTTGACAGTTATAGAACCATTTGCGTCACTATTGATATAATCGTAGACCGAATCGGGATACATCAGCATATAGCTGTCTTTAGCTTCTGAAAGTGTCTCAGTCTTGCTTATTTTTGCGTTTGATAACTCTGTGTCTGAACTATTTAAAATGCTGTAATCAACATTCACCGAAGTTCCTGCAATGATCTTTGCATTAGCTCCCGCATCGTTTTCATCAAAGTTCTTCATAGAGAATTTAAACGCCTGATACATATTGAAATCGTCACTCTTATAGCCATTAAATGTATCTCTAAGGCTCGGATCAATGCTTATCTTTGACGTCATTGTCGCACGAACAAAATTATTTGACGCTGTTATCTCCTCTGGGTCATGAGCCGTCACACTTACTAGCTGTGTAAAAAAGTTTGCAATAACATATGCGCCAGTGTCATTATTTGTCACTTGGACAAGGTTTGTAGGAATATTGCCATTGAGCTTTCTTGGCTTATTACCGCTATAATAATTCACAAAGTTTTTGATGACTTTTTTTGTGCTTCCCGTTTCCGGAATATTGATAGTGAGATAATAGTTCTCGCTTATTATCATTTCGTCATTATCATTTTTTGGTGTATTACTATTCGCTGTAACAATTATCTTATAAGCGCCTGTTTCATTCTCACCAGCAGGTCTATAATACTTGCCGTCGCTTGTTTTTACAGTAGCTGTAGCTTCATCAGCTGTCTCAACAAGTGTTCCGTCAGATGATTCTTTAGCTGTTACCGACGCATATCTTAACAGTACATCATTCATTGTAACCGGTTTAAAGCCACTTATATTTGTCAAGTCAAGCTCACCGGTTGTTTTATTAAACTTAGCATCACTTGCGGTAGAATGATAAGTCTTGTCATTGTTATTTGCATCAACAAGAGTTAGCTTTGTATCATCGGTAAGCACACCACTGTCAGTGGCACTATCACCAATAAGATAAAGCTTTTTATCAAAGCTCCAAAGCAGACTGTCACCGTTATTGAGCATTTTTTCCCATTCGTTAGCAGATTTGTAATAGGAATACTTAAAATAAGTAGTAACAGGCGCATCAAAGCTCTCAAAAGCAAGCTTTGTTTTATCCGTATAGTGAGAATGGTTATAGTCTGTGCCTGAGATAACGTAAGATTGGAAGCTGAAATCAAGCACCTTTCTTACAAAAACAGGAATATGAAGTCTAAGAGCAGTTTTGCCACTTTCCGTTGGGTCGATATAATCAAGAGTAATGACAGTAAATCTGTTTGTGCCGTCATTGTCATACTGACCGTCTGTGACCTTGAAATATCCTGTCTTGCTGTTAAACGTAAGAGTGCTTTTGTCTGATTTTTTCAAAACATCGTTATCATACACATAAGTCGCTGTGCTTACATTCATAAGATCTGTTGTTTTCAGCTTATTTGAACTGCTGTCGCAAACATCACAATTTGTCACAACTGAGATATACTTTGCGAGCATTTGTGTGATATTCAACGATGAGTTATCATCTATAAGCAAAACTGGAAGATCATTCAGCCGCTCAACGTTAAGCTCAGAAGCTTTGCCGAATGTTATAAGCTTTGATTTATCCAAATTCTCTGCATATGTCTTTATGGTACTGTTTATGCCATAGGATTTTGTCTTTGTGCCATTCGTATAAGAAGCAGCGTCACTAATGATAGTCTGCATATTTCCGCCAACAAAATCACCTGCGAAAGTCTTACCGCCGACAGTAACGCTTGGGTTTATATTGACATAAGGTGAATAGATATGAACGTGCGTGCCGCTTCCCTCGCCGATATTTTTGGTATTGTCCTGAGTACCGTTGTAGTCGGAGTGAACTGCGGTGAAGCTGGCAGGTATCTGTGAAGCACCATACTGTATATCAGGTAAACAATCCGTGTTATTTACCGATACTCCAATAAATTTAGATGATAGATTTTTATCATAGTTCCAACCTATCAAGTTAGAAACAGACACGTTTTCGTTGCCTTTTTTATAGCCTAATTTATTTATGAGAATATCATAAGCATAAGTGCTGCCGCCGTCATTATGACCGATCACACCGCCTGCACCTGCGCCCTTGGACTTATCTTCTGCTGACAGAGTAACATTGTTGACTTCACAATCAGTTATCTTCAGATCACCGCTTGTTTTAATGCCAACATAACCTCCGATACCTGCATCACCAGTTTTAGCGGTTGGTATACCTATCGTTGCATTTTTTACAGCAGACTTTGATATGGTCACAGCCGCATTTTGTGTGCCGACCATTCCGCCTGAACTTGTATAGCCATAAACACCGCAAGATGATGTTTCAGATGTTTCTCCATAGTAACAGTCATTGATAGACAACTGGTTTTTGTTTATTCCAACGAATCCACCGGCATTACTACCATAAACATCGACGCTGACGCTTGTGTTTGTTATTGTGCAGGCTCCGTTAGACAGTCCTATAAGACCGCCCTCGTTCATTGTCTGGGTTGCAAGGGGTTTATTGTCTTTTTTTGAACCGATAAAGCTGTCTTCATTATAGGCTGTAAGCTGAACATTGCTTATTGTCGTTTTGATATTTGCAGAACCTGCGATTCCACCTACGCCAAACCAAGTTTTTGTGCCTTTATCAAGATTAGCAAATTCAACTTTATTAATTTTTATCTTAGAATCCTTAACAGCGAATTCGTTGCCTTTCTGAGAATTTCCCACAAGACCGCCTGTTTCAAATCCGCCATACACATAAACGCCACTGTTTTCAGACTTAACGTTACTTATATTGATATCATTTGTTGACTTTCCTATAAGTCCTCCCACAGTATATGCACCATATATTTCAAGATCAGTCAATGTTATTCCGATAAACTTGCAAGAACTCTGTACTCCGCCAACGATACCACCTGTAGAAAGGTCTTCATTAACATACGATTGTCCATCGTTGTTATACGTCTTAACGCTGATCTTGCCGGAAAGCTTAAGGTTATTTACAGTTAAAGCATACGTTGAACAGTTTATCAACCCAACTCCTTTTACGGAGGCAAATGCGGTACGATATTTATAGTTATCCACATCTTGAAATTCAATAGTGTTACCGCTCTTGTTATCCGTTATTTTCACAGCATAGGCTTTTATATCTGTATCGAGCTTTATAGTCTGATCATTTCCCTCGATAGCTGTCAAAGACAAAGTATAATCACATTTAATGTCGCCCAAGTTACTATTTGTTGCATCAAACAACTGATTTATACCACGAAAACCGGTTCCGGTGAGGTCATAGGTTCCATTTCCTGTGAGTTTAACAGTAAAGTTCTTATTTAATTCGTGTGCCCACTTTGCTTCATAAAGACCTTTTTCACTTGGCTTTGTATATTTTTTTAGCATTACAGAATTTTTCTTTTCATATTCCCTGCTTGTAGCCTTTTCAAGTCTTTGATAATCTGAGATCGCAGTTTTGTAATCTTTATCATCAGAAGTCAATGCAGCTGTGCCAACTTTTGAATAGTCTGCATTTCGAGTAAAAGTATAATGACCATATCCGCAAGTATTGTTTTTACGGTCTGTATATCCCATACCGGACTGTGATATGATAGACAGCATAAACAACGCTTGTGCATTAGGTACTTCAATAATATTGGTCGTGCCGGCAATAACATTTAATTTCTCACCATCACTTAGCTCACTCTTAAACTGCGTGATGAGATAATTTTTCCTGCCATTGTTAAGGTTAGTTGACTTACCAAACGTTTTTCCCTCTTCGATAGCAAAGCCGTTTACAACTCTGCCTATATATGGATTGATAAAAAGATTGGTATATACGTCTTCACCCACTGCCTCAGTATTGTTGGTTGTAAGCGCACTATCTTTGGCAACGTTGCCCATATTTCTGAAAATAACGCCGCCGTAAACTATGGCACCAACATATCCGCCTGCAGTAATGAGATGTTGTTTGCTGTTATCGTTATTTGCAAATTTTATAGTAGGATTTGTTACCTTGACATTATCAATGATATTATCTCCACCGAACACAACGCCCATAACACCACCATAATACTCCGTCTTTCCGGTACTATAGTTTAATTTATTATTATTGTTTTTTGAAAGCATTACTTCGTTGGTATATACTATATTGATATTTTTTACAACACTTCCGCTGCTGAACCTGATGAGCGGGCTTGCAGATTTATTGGTGATAGTTGGATATGTTCCGTCGGATTTCTTCTGTCCAACAATAACGCCCCTGAAAACGTAACTGTTTGATGTTCCGCCAAGACCTGCAAAAGAACTGCCAAGAACTATATCATCATTTATCTTGTAATAAGCCTCGCAAAGATATTTGATCATGTTATCTTTTGAAACTTTTTCCTTTCCGCTTACGAAATTGCCTGCTCCATCATAAGTATAAGTTTTATGATTAGTGCCTTTGCAAAAAGCACTATTAGCATTAACAGTCGATTTATCGGCAGAAACATTTGCATTATAGTTTACTTCCCAGCCATTTGTAGGTGCGGCTGTACTGATAACTCGTGCGACCTCTGCAAGTGTGGAAGCGTCAAGGATATATGGATCAGAGTATGTTCCGCAACCCTCGTCCAAATATGGTCGCTCAAGGTTTACGTCTATCTCATCATAGTTTTGGGTGGTATCATACGATATAGCAACATATGGCTTGTATTCAGTAAAGCTATATTCCTCTGTTGCGTTATTTTGGTCAGGAGAAGTATACCTGTCATCCCTACTCCAATCACCATGATACTTATTCTGCCTGCTCACATTATCTAGACTATTCTTTATGGTGTCAGACACTTCTTTTCCGTAGGTTACATTATGCTTTTCTTCTGTACCCCAATCGTCTTCCCATTTATAGTTGTATATTGCAGAAGAGCCTGCACCGTCAGAATGCTGAAAGCTTTCAAGCAAAGTAGCATTTTTGAAAATTGAATTTTCATTACTTGCGTCAAGCTTGATATTTGAGAAAGTCAGAGATATATTTTGACCCTTTTTGCTTCCTACATTGCCTATAAGGCTTGTTGCAGCATAATTCTGACCGCCTTTGTAATATTGCTCAGCAGTCATACTGTGTTTTTTCTGTGACACATTCTGTATAGTGATCTCTGTCATGTTGCCTATCTTATTTATAAGCAAAGGGGCATAAGAATTTTCACCATTTAAACTTAAAGAAGTATCATTCACATACAGATCGTCAAGAACGATACTGCCGGTAATTTTGACAGATTTTTTTGTAGTATTGGTGTCGTCAGCAACCGAGCCGCAAACCAATGCACCTGAACCACCATTCACCTTACCGATATTTCCCTTAAAGGTCATTTTACCACTTATGGTAACAGCTCCATTTTCATTTCTGAAAAGTCCGCATTGCATCATGTAATGTTGATTATGGTCATTAGTTAAATTTGTTCCATCTATTCCGTCAGTTGTACGGGCATAATTGTCACTATTACTGCTTGATACCATTTCAGACTGATTAAAGCCATTATTTTCAAAAGTAATAGTTGAATTTGATTTTATATTACAACCATTTGTATCAACTGGATAAAATGAATATCCTGTCAAATCTATTTCTGGATCTGTTGGAAAATCTATATTTGTGCTATTAATATATGCTTTTATATTATTTGCCGCAAAAAGCTTTGCACTCCACTCAACAGCCTTAGCTCCGCCTGTGGTGGCTTTACCGTTTTTATATACATCAAGGTTATAATAATATCTTGCCCAAGAATTATTTTTCCACACAGCACCATTATTTGTTGTTTGATTTTGATAGGTATTGCAATGTTCGCCATCCATATAGAGCAAACGTTCATTTTTATCATTAACAGCAGGAATTGAAATTATGGCGTTCTGACCTGATACAGGGTTTGCAGCATCACCATAAATACTTGATCTAGTTATTTCATCAAAATATTCACATTTGCTCAAACTGAGTTCTGTACTGTCATCTATAACATAGCCTTTATCACCTATTCCAGTCAGTTCAAAATATGTTGCATCTGAACCACAAATAGCTTTATTATAATTAATTGCATTCATATAATCAAAACCATATGAATCATAGCTTCTTCCAAATAGTGTTCCTGAAAGCATACCAAATCTAAAGCAACGGCTATTAGAAATTTTAACATCATTTGCGAAATGGATAGTTTTAACATTCCAATATCCTGTTGTTGAAAGAACGAGACCTCCAAGCTCATAACTACTAACATTTAATTTAGAATTCGATATTTTCAAATCAGAAAGCGTAACCTTGACCCTATACCAGTTATGTCCCAAAAAGCCACCACTTGTGCTTCCTGTTTTATTTACATTGGTTGTAATTGTCAAACCATTGATGTCTACTTTTTTTATATCTATTTTATTACAAATCGTTGTATTCGTTTTCAATCCTTTGTCATCAACTGCTTTAACTTCAGCAATAAGTCCGCCTACTCTTGCATTAGAGCCTGTATGTTTATCCTCAATTGAGCCTTTGACCGTTACTTCATCAAAAACGATTTTTTTGTAATTTCAGTTTTTGCTCCATCAACAATTCCAATAACTCCGCCCAAAACAGTGCAGTCATTTGCTTTTGTACTGCTATATTTAAGGGTGACATTAAGAGTACAGTTATTGAATGAAATGTCGGTTGTTGCACTAGCAACATCAGTAACACACCCCACAAGACCGCCAACAAAGTTTGTAAAATCTCCACTTGGAGATGCGGTCACATTGGCGGTCACGCTGTCAATAGTCAAAGCTCCGCTGTTGTATGCAGATACAGAACCAATATAACAAGCATCACCGCCAGAAACATTATCACCGACAATATTAAAGTTTGAAACAAGCGTTAAATCGCTTATTTTTGCACCGCTTGTATTTGCAAAAAGTCCATTATGAGTATGGAAAACTATCTTAGCGTCTTTGCCTACGCTCATAGTAATTGTATGACTAGTGCCGTTCAGAGTGCCTGTGAATGTATCCTCACCATTATCACGCATAAAGCCGGTTAGACCTGTGTCGCTTATATCAACATCTGCACTAAGGCTGATATTTGCCGCAAGCATATCTGCCCTGCTAGCACCGCTATACTTAACAAAATCGTTGCTATCATGCTGCATTATCAAAGCCGCACGGGCAAAATCTGCCCTATTGCTTATGGTTATATTATTGTTAGGAAATCCATTTATTGTAACAGTATGTCCTGATCCATCAAAAGACAGAACACCGTCAGCACTCTCAAGCAGATCGGAATTGTTAAGGCGAAGCACTCCGCCCCAATCCATATCGTCTATGACTTTTGAAGATGTCCTTGTAAATGACCAGCCGCTTAAACTATAGATCAAAGCATTGCCTCTATTTCCTACTATCTGACATCCGTTTTTGTTAGGGTCTTTAGGATAAAAGCCTAAAAGGTTTGTTTCACCGCCAAGCCTTACAACGCCATTTTTATTAAATTTGCCAACAATACCACCTACGCTCTGGTTTGCAGAAACATTATTTGCAGTAACTGTGACTTTGCCGCCAACATCAATAAAAGCCTGATCTGCATAGCCCACAAGTCCGCCATAATTATTTTGTGATGATGTGGGATTATTAATACTTATAGTGGTATTCTTGACGCTTACATAAGCCTTGCTGTTATCACCTATCTTACCAATAAGGCCGCCAAAATCAAAGGCATTGCATAAGCCAGTCACATTTACAGTGATATCACTTAGTGCTAGTTCAGAGCTAAGAGCATTGGCAGAATATCTTCCGACAACACCACCATAAAAGCCTGCCCTGACAGTGCTATTGAAGTTTGAAGTAATAGTATCATTAGCGGTGCCCGTGATACTAATTTTTACATTATCTGCGCTGTTTGTCAGCAGTCCGAAAACAGAGCCAACAGCCGCACTGTCAGCGGTATCTCCTGATGAACAAGCAAGTGCCATTTTCATACCACTGAATTTTGAAATATCAAATTCTTTACTGTCGGCTTTACTATATGTATAAGAGCCGAAAAGACCGCCCGCAGTTACAGAGCCTGTAACGCTTCCGGTCATGGTAAGGGTGACACCTTCGCCGACATTTATTTCTGCATTCTCTGCACTGCCCACAAGTCCGCCTGCGTTGTTTGCGGATACATTTACGCCTGTCAAGGCATTGCACTTGTCGATGTTCAGCGTTGCACCAGTGCTCATTTTTCCGACAAATACACCTGCGTTCGATTTGCCGGAAACGTCAAGTGAACTACTTGACAAGCTTACGGCAAGACTTGTGTTTTCGTCCATAGTGCCGCAAGCAAGACCTGCATTATCCCCGCCTGATACTTCCACCTTGACATCATTACTTAGAGTGATATCCAGATCGACCGTTGCTCCATTTTTCATATTGCCTATAACAGACGTGAAGGATTTATAAATTGTAGCACCTGAATCATCTACAGGATCAGCTTTTATTTTCCACTTATTAGCTGAAGCCACATCACCGTGTATAACATTCTCAGCAAGCAAAGCTGAATTTTTTTCTTCCGGTCTAGCAAAAATAATAGTATCTAAATTTGCACTGTCACTAAGATATTCAAACAGAGCAAAATTAATAGGAAGATTAATAGCTGAACCCTCATTTGCTTTGACTGTTCCAATGAAAGGATAATTTTCATTGCCAAGTCCTTTTTCTATTCCTGTAAAATCAGAAGCCTTAAACTGAGATTGGTTGTTTGAAAACAATATTGTGATTTTCTGATAGTCAGCAGGATCTGCATTAAGAAGCTTTTTAAAATCGTCTGCATTCTGTATGGTAAAAACGCCACTTTTGATATCGTTAGTTATGTCAGTATATGTATCTTCCGCCATAGCCGTAATAGCGTTGGTGACAGTTGATACCATTTTAGACACAACACCTGAAATGTCTGCAAGCGGCATACTCGTGACAAGCAATACGACAGCGGTAACTAAAGAAATAACATTCTTGCGATACTTGCTGTAAAGCTTGTGGCATATTCTATTAATTTTCTGATTTCTATTAGCTTTCACTTTCAACTGCCTCCGTGCAAAGTTAATATTCTTATCTATACGTTTAGTTCAACAAGGATATATTGCACCTTTGTACCTATCTTTTCGTCAGCGTCATTATACATGGAGCTTAATAACGATAACTGTGCTGTGCTGTATTTATCACCATTAAGTATATTCTCAATAACCTTTTTATTTTGTTCTTTATCGGCATCACCTGACAAGAACAAGCTTAAATTACCCTTTATATATTCCGCAAAATCCAAACGTTCTCTACTGTCATCATCAAACAGCACATTTTTCTCTGTCAGATTTTCATCTGTGCTTTTCATTAGTATCTGACCAAGCGTGTTCGGCCATACCCAATATACGTTCACTTCCTGCGGAACGTTTACTTTACAATCTTTAAACGTCCTTGTGAATGTTTCATCATGAAGAAAATCGGAATATGTGTGATTATTCTCATCATATTTCTCAAAAAACATGATATGTCCATTCATAAATCTAGTTACTTCTTCTTCAGTAACCTTTTCATAAGAAACAGCGTCTTCGTTTTTATTCTCTGCATACCCCGTGATACTCAGCTTGAACTGTATCTCAATTTCCCCCGACTGGTTCGGGACAACATAAAAAGTAAGCTTTCCATGACTACCAGGATTAATACCATTAGTCATACCGCTTTCTTCATCAAGAAGCCAGTAGATCTTTTTGTTCTCGTCAGAAGTGATGTTGCTCCCATCAGACACCTTAGAGTAGTCATTGCTGTCAAGTATCTCAGCTTTAAGCACATTGGCACTGCCTACTGTTTTCAGTTCAAATGGCGAATCTACGCTTTTCATCCCAAATGAATCAAGATCAAGTGCTTTATCAATGGTAAACCAAGCCAAGCTGACCGCAATAAGTATAAATGCCAGCACTGCAACTGGTATTATTTTTATAATAAGCAGTTTGCGTTTCTTCTTTTCTTCCTCGCTGTCTGCTTTCTCTATCACTTTATGCTCAGCCACTTTGGCGACCTCCATTATTTCATCGAGTCAAGCTCTTTCTGCAATTCTATCATGTGGTTTCTGCAAGCGGTTATCTCGCCTGTGTATTTGTTGAACCACTCAACGTCCATTTCGTTAGGCTCTTCCTGCAAAAGAATTGCCTGAACCAGTGCTGATTGTGAACGTGATCTCTTACGCTCTATCTCCTCGATAGTAAGTCTGCATTTCTTTATTTCTCTTTTAAGCTGCCCTTTACTGCTCACGTTATTGTCCTCCTTGCATTAATTTCCCATTTTATCAACCGAATCAACTATCTTGTTAACTTCCCTATAGCCTTTGTCAAGATTTTCGGTGATATGGTCAAGTGCTTTTTTTACGTCCTCAAGCTTGCCCTGCATCTGTTCGGGATACTTCACAAAGCAATAATGAAGCTCATTTATAGCCTTCTGCTCATCAGTGTAATCGTCAATAAGAAATACCAGCGACCTTGCCGCACCCATGTCCGAAAGTATCATGTTATATCTCGTTGGAAGATCCTTGCCGTTTTCAAGATAAGTGTCTATCTCCTCAGAGGCGGCAGACAGATTTTCCATATACTTAGCAATGTAAGTCTTTCTGACTTCCTCGGACTTATCCATATAAAGCCCGATAAAAACGAACAGCCCTGCAAGTGCCGCAATACAAATAACGATAGCCGTTATCATTTTAGCCTTCATTATCTTTTCCTGATTCAAAGCTGTTCGCCTCCTTTTTCTCGTTTTCCTGCATTTTCAGCCGCTGAACTTCCTTTTCAACAGCCTCACGCATGAGCTTTTCCTTTTCTTCCTCAGCCGCTTTCAAAGCTTCCTCACGGTTTGAATATATTTTTATCTCAGCGATAGTTTTTACCTCATACACCGCCATGCAAACTGTTGGGATTATCACAAACAGTATGAGGAGCTTCTTTGTTGATGCAAATGAACCAAGCCACTTGAAAAATCTGAGTTTCCCATAGTATTTTCCAATAATGCTGACTTTTTGCACCGTCACGCTGTCCTCTATTTTGTTAGCATCGCCTTTAGTAACAAAAGTGCCATCGCTCAAAACCTCAGATATCCTGTGAGTATTTATCTCGCCTTTAATGCTATCATCTTGAGAGTAGAACGAAATGATATCCCCTGCCTTTAAGCTGTCAGTATCCGTCCTTTTGATGTAAATATAGTCACCCTCATGTATAGACGGCTCCATACTTCCGCTCACGACTTTCAGTACGCTGTAACCAAAAATGCTTGCTGTTTTGCCGATACAGCCGCAGACCATTATGTACACCGTCACACTCAGCAGTGCCGCAAACACAGCAGAGCCAAGTATTGTCAAAGCTATTTTTACTATCCTCAACGCCTTGCCGATGATAACGACTCTCCCTCCGTGTTATTGTTTCCTATATTTCTCTTTCAAATGCCTTGCCATTCTGCCAACAGCCGAAACGTGATACTCCTTATAGAGTCGTTTCATTTCAGTGTCGATAGCTTTCTGCTCCTCAGCGGTGCGCTGTGGCGGAATATATGGTCTTGGCGGTCTGTTCTTTCGCTCAAGACGTTTTCTCTTTTTAAACTGCCTGTTTTTGATATGCCTCTTTACATCATATTTCAGATACGGAGCATATTTTTCATAGATAATCTCAATTTCACGCTCTGCACGTTTTCTCTCTGCCTCAGCCAGTTCTTTTTCCTTCTTGACTTTGAACATTCTGATATAGTCTGGATTATCCGTCACAACAGGTATGATCCCAAATGCGTGAGCCAGAACATATGTTATGCCACGTTTTGCCATGTAATATGGATTTTTGGAATATTCTTTAAATATCTCATTGATATTTTTATTTTCAAAGCTTTCACGTTCAGCTTTAAGACGCTCAGCACGTTCACGTTCACGACGTTCCTACTAACGCTGCTGTTGTGCTTCTTTCGCCTTTTTTGCAGCGATCTCAGGGGACTCATACTCTGACACAAAGCTTGAAGACACGGCTTCTTCATTCGTGCTGATCTGCTGATCCATAGCAGATCCAAGGCTGCTGCGGACGAGCTTTTTCTCCTCTCGGATCCTAGCTCTTTCCTCACGGACACGCTGCTCCTCTTCACGGCGTTGGCGCTCTTCCATTTGCCTTTTGCGTCTTGCGATATGCTTGATCTCTTCCTCTTTTTCACGGCGTTCACGTTCCTCACGCTCCGCCTTTTCTCTTGCAGCCTGCTCCGCCTGCTGTTTTTGGATAAGCTCCAATCGTCTGCGTTCAGCTTTCTCATGCTCCAGCCTTATGCGCTCTTCTTCCTCACGCCGCTGACGCTCCAGTTCCTCCTGCTCGGCACGCTTTCTTTCAGCTTCTGCAGCCGCAAGCTCCTCAGCCCTCTTACGGTCTTCCTCGTCTTTGAGAAACTGCTTTTCTATCTCAACTATACGGTCAAGCTCTGCCGTAAGGTTTCCTGCCTCTTCGGCAGTCATACCCATATCTGTCTTACTTGCACTACTTTCTTCACCCTCACCAACTATGACATCATATTTATCAGACGTCTGCTTATCAAAACGCCTGACAACCTTTGGTGCGAGGGTCTTGCTCTTTATGGTTTTAAGCTCCTCCGACTTGTCTGCCCCATGGGTATATGAGCGGAAAAGCATATAGTTCATTGCGGTCAGACCATATATATCCTCGATATAAGAATCATCAGGTCTTTGTGCAGTATCAGAAACGTTGACCTCGTAGCCTGCCTTATCGTAGCTTTCGATAAACTGCCAAAGGGTAAGACACGCCATAAGGTCCACATTTTTAGTGATAGCGTTTGTTCTCATAACAGGCGGTCTGATAAAAGCGTTGCCAAGAGTGGTACAAAGCACTGAGCCTTTATAGCCTTCGATAGCCTTTTTGACCCTTTCAAGCCTTGCCCAAACGTCAGTATCCTTGCTGCCGCCGACAAGACTGTCAACAGTTTCTATCTTAAAACTAATGTTGACCTTTCTGCCGTCGCCGCTGTCAGCCACGGTATCGTAATTAAAAGAATAAGCCTCCTGCGCCTCTGCGGTCTGGACAAGCTTATTGTATCTTATATTTATAAAAATGTATAGCCTGTCGATAAGGGTATTTACAAATCTATTTTCATATGTATCGAGAGTTTCCTCTTTATGAATGTTGAGTATCTTTGACGGAGTTATCTTTCCGGTCTTTTTGTCGATATCCTGAATAAGATCGGTGTGCTGTCCCAGATGTTTTATGGACTCTACCGTTATTTTCCTTGACATAGCGATAGGCACGATCTCTTCCACTTCTTTAATGGTGTTTCTTGGATTTCTTATTACCGTATCAAGATGTGGCAGAGCTTTTTCTATCTCTGTGAGCCAGGACGAATCTATATTCTTCTCGATTATCTTACGATTAAAAGATACAGTTTTTTCGCCCGAAAGAAGCAAGGCACGGGCTGCCGCAAAGCTGTTATTGCCGTCAAACGTCTTTACAGCTTTGTCAAAAGCTGCACGCTGTTCGTTGTATTCGCTCATGCCCGTCCCTCCTCTTAAAGTTTATGAGTACAAATTTTAGTACAGTTTTTGCAATCTTTCAAGATATGCTATAGATTCTTTCATAGTGTTTCTGCCAAAAAGCTTCTGCATATAGGTGCAAAGCTCTTTCAGCTCTTCTCTTAGCATTGCCAAGTTAAGCGACTCAAATTTTCTGAATATCTTTGTGGCAAGCACATAGTCAATGCCGTCAAGCTCCTCTCCGCCGCAGGCAACATATACAGGAACAAACAAGTTCATCTGTTTAAGTATACGGTTACCGAAAGCCACTCTCAGCTTTTCGATTACCCACAGGTCAAGCTGCTGTATCTTCTTTAAGCTGTCCTGCGAAACAGGATACATCTGGAATGCCTCCTTGAAAAGTGTATCAAGATGTTCAAAGCTTAAATTCATAGGCGGCGTGTCAGGTGCGTCAAAGGCAACTCCCTTTGCGTCAAGATTGATAGGCTGCGCACGATCGTATACCTTATCTGAGATAGTGAACGTGGAATCGTCGTTGTTGGCAGTACCGATATACCAAATGTTCTGCGGAATACGCAGCTTGCCCTTATCCAGGCGAACAGGGTCGGTACTCCACACGTTAGGAACAAGATCAAGCTCCCACTCGGCAGGATCAGGCATTTCAAGAATCGAGAGCATTTCTGCAAAGTAATATTCTACTCTCGCAATGTTCATCTCGTCGAGGAGTATGAAGTTTACATCGTCATTGTATTCAGAAGAATAAATTCTTTTGAGGACTTCTGTTTCATTAAAGTTCTTCGTGAACTCGTTGAAGTAGCCAAAAAGCTCAGTTCTGTCACGCCATGACGGCTGAACAGATGCGATAGTGGTATCTTTCTGCAAGAACTTACCGAATGAATATGGCAATGATGTTTTACCTGTACCAGAGATACCTTGCAGGATAATGAGCTTTGTTGAAGCCATGCCTGCAATGAAAAGTCGGATAGTTTTTATGTCATAATAAAGGTGCATTCTTGAGCAGGCAAAGTTTCTGTATGCTTCGCAGATACCGCTAAGGGTGATGTCATTATTGTAAGCAGGCGGCTCGTATGTCTTATAGAAATTGTCCACCTCGATAAGCTTTGAAAAACGGCAGTCTGCTGTCTGAACAACGCCGTCCACAATGGTTTGAACTTCGCCCTGTGCAGGCATCTGCTCGCCATCTGCAAGCTTTGTTTCACCCTCTGCAAGAGCGGTGTTGTCATAGATCCCAAGCTGAGCCACCTTCATTGCCATGATCTCATCTTTTTCCTTGGTCATCTTGACCACCTGACGCTGCAGGTCAGATATTTCTTCGATAAGATCCTCGTTGCTGACAATAGAGTGTCTGAATCTTATGTACTTTCTCACAGCAAGCACTATCATAAAAATAATAAGCACAAAGATAGCCACAACAACGATAATTGCAAGCACAGAAAGTACCCAGCCCAGCGCACCAAAGTCTGCCGAGTAGGTCTTGAATATCCTTATGTAGTTTTTTATATTAAAGATCTGTTTTATGCCGTTCCACAGACCCTTGAAGATCTGCCCAAAGCCTGCAAGCATTGACGACATGAAAACAAAAAACCATTTCAGAAATCCATTCATAATGTATCACCCAAGCAGCAGTTATTTGTCATTTTTCTCCTGCTGTGCATTTTCCTCTTCCTTTTTCTTCTGCTGTGCAAGGTATTCCTCAACTGCACGTCTTTTTATTTCTTCCTCATCGCTCTCTGTGATAGCAGGACGCTTTATCTCGATTATGGTTGCGATAAGCTTATAAAGCTCAAAGAGGAAAAACAGTGCTATCGGCAAAAGTATGCAAATGAAAAATCCCGTTTTTGTTCTGAGAAAATCCATTACCTTGCCGAAACCGCCTATTTTTGCACCATTCCACTGACCGATTATATCACCTGCATAAACAGTGTATGTATCATCTACGTTATTAGCATCGCCTCGTGTGATAAAGCCTACAGAGCCGTTATCATTGAGTACCTCTGCGATACGGTGGGTATTCTTCACCTTTTTGCCGTCAATAAGCGTCCAGAAAGTGATAACGTCGCCCTTTTTCAGAGAATTGATATCGTCTATTTCCTTTGAGATAATAAGGTCGCCTTTTTTGAAAGTTGGCTTCATTGAGTCAGATTCAACTGTGAGCGGGATATATCCCAGCAGACTTGCCGTACCATTATTCTTATCAGACGAGAACACGAGAATTGTTATAAGCAGTGCAAAGATAAGCACCACCCATGCGATAACATTAAAAACGATCTTCAAAGCTTTTTTCATAATTCAAAACCTCGGAAACCCGAGGCTTCCTCCCTTCTAATTCTTTAAGTTGTTTCAACGATCTTGAAATTCATACCAAGCTTCATTGTGCCACCGATTATTTTGTCAACACAATCAGGGTCATTTCCCTCAAGCCATATGACTACTGTATACTTGTCTTTCTCACCAGGACCAAGCTTTTCACGTCGGTCCTTCATGACCTCAGTAGAGGAGGCGAACTCCTTGTCGCAATCGCTTTCCTTACCACTGCCGTCAGACTTTGTTTTACCATAAACAGTTTTCTCGCCATTCACGAAAAGCTCCACTCTGATAGCTTCATCAACACCGTTCGTGACGTTCTCGATAGTCATTTCGCTGTCATAGCTAAGTGTGTCTTTACCGGAATTTATGAGATAGAAAGTATAAGCTATATACCCCTCGCCATTATGGCTGCCGTTTATCTTGTCGATATTATCAGGGAGATCTTCGCCACTGATATTTGTCATATCATAGAGGATATCCGCATTGAGCCTTGAATTGCTCGTGGTATAGTCAGGAGTTTCCGAAAGAGTAAGCCCCTGATTTATCATATCATACTTACTTATCTTAACTGTAAAGCTACCATACTTGTCGTAAAAATAAGACACCGCATAAGCCGCCGCCACGATAGCGATAAGTATAATGGCAAGTATTTTAAGCAATCTCATCAATACCACATAGCGTTTAGCTTCCTTGGCGGTCCTGCGAAGTGCAAGGGTATCGACTACTCTTGTATTTTTATCTATATTTTTACCGTCCAAAACCGTATCACCCGTTTATTACTCATTTCTATTGCGAACGTATCTTTCCGCAATATATTTTCCTGCATTTTCTCCCGAATAGTAAAGGCACTGCATACCGCTGAGCTGTTTCACCTGCTTATCATCAGTAATTCCGTCAGCTATGACCTCAGCATTAAGGTCAAAAACGAAATTCAGCAGAGAGTTCACGCAGGTATCATACCTGTCGCTCTTACCAAGAACCTGAGCCACCGAGCCGTCAATCATGATATTATCTACCTTGAACTCAGCTGTTTTCAACATTTTAAAGCCCTCAGTGCCGAAGCCTGTGAGCAGAAAATGAAAGCCCTGTCTTCTCATAAGAGCCACGTTATCTGCCGCTGTGCTGTCAGCTTCATCAAGCACATCAGGCGACAACTCGAAGCAGACACGCTCATACTTCACGCCGAACTTATCGCAATAATCTGCCACAACTCTCGGAGCTTCCGTCTGCCTTAAAAATCTTACAGGCATGAACACGCTTGCCCAATCAACGTCAACTTCCCTTTCGTGAAACTTGCCCAAAGCCTGCAAAAGCTGAACTAAAGCAAGCTTGAAAATGCTAACACATCGGTCGGAAAGCTGAGCCACAGGGAGATAATCCGCAGGCATGAGCGTACCCATAGCAGGAGAATTTAGCCTTGTTTGCGACTGCAAAAAAGTGACCCTGCCGCTGTCGGTATTTTTTATAGGTCTATAGAAAAGCTCCACGGCACGAACGCCGTCAACTGTTGAATTACCGTTCAAAGCAAGTCACTTCCTTTCTGCTCCAATGTATTATTATAGCATATTTTCGACAAAAAGCAAAGAAAAGTTGGGGAATTTCCCCAAATATGGAAAATTATCTTTTATGCCCATTTACCAAAAAACGCCGAATTTCTTCGGCGTCTTTTTTGTTATGTAATAAATTTTACTTGTTGCTCAAGTCATAGAATTTAAGATCTACAGTGAAGCTCTGACCTGCATTAGCATTCCAGCAGTTTACATCTTCGCCCTCGAGCCAAACTCTGATATAATACTTTGTAGGCGTACCATAACCAGTTTTTCCAGTACCAACACCTTTTACAGTAGCAACCTCAGTAGCAGTATTTGTGACCTTTCCATTACTTTCAATTACTTCTGTGGCAGTGGTAACTGCACCATAATATTCATTTTCGCTTGTTCCTGTATTAGCCCTAACTGCTTTTTTCTTATAATATCCTGTGTCTACATCAGTTTCTGCGCCAAGGAAAACTCCACCATTAGCAGCACTTCTATCCTCATTCAATATAGCCACACGAGTTGCTTTATACAAGTCACCCTTAGTGTCATCATTATCCTTATTAGGGTCTTCAACAGTAACATCAACACCAAGCTTTACATCTTCAACATTTGTAGTTCTAAACCAAACAGGGATATCTAGATAGTAACCCTCACCTTTTGTATCTGCAGTAAGATTGCTTTCTGTTTCAGAAGAAGCTCCAGCAGTTTGGAATGTCCAACCAGCATTGTTATTTTCAGTAGCTTGTGTAAAAGCATTCGCACCTGTTATATCAACAGACTTACCATTCTCCTTAGCTTTTGTTGTATAATAGAGATTTGTTCCGTCCGTTGATGAAGCAGGGATAAGCTTACCAAAGCTTGCATATACAGAGCTTGTAGCAGCCTTGTTTGACCAGAGGTCTGTATCAGCAGCATCATTTTTAGGAGCAGTAGCCCAAGTAGTATTATCTATAGTAGCCTGTGTTGTAGCCCTTCCAAGTGAAATTTCAATTGTCTGTGGAGTTGTAGCAGTGAGCTTAATTCCTGTTACTTCAACTTCTCTGCTCATTGTAAACCAAGCGTAAGTAGCAGTAGAAAGCATTACAGCGGAAGTTGTGAGCATTGCAACTGCAGGTATAAGTTTCTTCTTAGCAGAAGTATTCTTCTTTTCATTAGTTTTCATATCTCTTCGTCCTTTTCATAATAATTTGTCGGTTTATCCTGTCCGATACAGAGGGCGCTCGTTATAGCCGATTTGCGGTAACATGACCGCCAAGCACCTTTTGTTTATGTCAATCTTATACTAAATTCGACCCACTTTGTCAATAAGCTACCAGCTTAGTATACATTATATTTATCTTAATACTTATTAATATGACAGACATATTTTGCTATTTTCCGACATGATCATACTATGTAATAACAGCAGAAAGCACGGAATAACGTCATTTGTTATTCCGTGCTTTTTAAACCGATTATTCAATAATTTTTTTGTTAAACTTCAAACGTTTTTGAACATATTTAGTTTATATATGTACATAAAAGTTACCATGCGTGAAATTTACAAAATATTTATATTCATTCTGCGCTGTCGAGCATTTTAACAGCCTTCATCATGATAGCACATTCAAGACGCTTCTTCTGTATCTGACATGACAGCTTATGCGCATTGTGGATATCACCTGCGTAAATGTAGTTGTTTGCATTGCAACCGCCACTGCAATAGAACTTTGCCCAGCACTTTTTGCACTCAGGCTTATTGTAAACGTGTGCGTGAGCAAACATATCTTTCATTTCCTCGTTAAATGTGCCGTCATAGAGATTGCCCATTTTGAACTCGGTGATACCAACGAACTGATGACATGGGTAAATATCGCCGTCAGGAGTAACAGAAACATACTCGTTTCCGCTTCCACAGCCCCTAAGTCTCTTTATCGCACAAGGCCCCTGATCGAGATCTATCATAAAATGGAAGAAGTTTATGAACTTGCCCTCGTCCCTTATCTTCTGTATCTTCTCGGAAAGTATCTCATACTCCTTGAAAATCCTCGGCAGGTCAGCCTCAGTGATAGCATAAGGCTCGCTAGGGTCTGCCATAACAGGCTCAACAGATATCTGATCAAATCCCAAATCATAAAGGTGCATTACATCATTTGAGAAGTCAAGATTATACTTTGTGTAAGTGCCTCTTACATACCAATCCTTGTTCTTAGGACGTTTCTCAACAAGCTTCTTGAAGTTAGGGATAATCCTGTCATAGCTTCCTGAACCGTCAACACGCACTCTCATTCTGTCATTGACTTCTTTTCTTCCGTCGATAGACAGAACAACGTTGTACATTTCCTTGTTGATGAAGTCTATCATCTCGTCAGTGAGGTGTACACCATTTGTGGTAACAGTAAATCTGAACTTTTTATTGTGAGGCTCCTCCTGTGAACGTGCATACTCAACAAGCTTTTCTACCGTACCGAAATTCAGTGACGGCTCACCGCCGAAGAAGTCCACCTCAAGAAACTTTCTGTCTCCTGAACGCTCTATAAGAAAATCTATAGCACGCTTGCCTGTTTCATAGTCCATGAGCATTCTGCCCTGACCGAAATCGCCTGTTGAAGCAAAGCAATATTTACATCTCAGGTTACAGTCGTGAGCGATATGCAGACACATTGCCTTGATAGGCGAAGCCACAGCAGACAGGGCATACTTCTCATAATCGTCCTCGCTGAACAATATCTTGTCATTATAAAGAGAAACTATCTCCTCATAGCAATCCTCGATATCCTTGCTGTCATACATCTTTGACAGCTTTCTTACAACGTCCTCAGGACATTTCTCCTCAAAAGGCGGCTCAACATTGTCTAACAAATCATATGTCAGATCGTCTATAATATGAACTCCGCCACTGTTCACGTCAAGCAGTGCATTAAAGCCGCCAAGCTTAAACTTGTGTATCATTTAAAAATCACCTTTCGCATTTATATTCATATACAAATTTATACAAAAATAAAGGGACATAAAAATGTCCCTTTAGCAAGGCGTGTGTACGCTCGCACGCCTCAGAAAGATCGGAATATTAAGCTTCTCTCTCGCACTTCTGGTTAGCAACTGTGCAGGAGGTCTTGCAAGCTGACTGACATGATGCCTGACACTTGCCGCAGCCACCCTTAGCAGCAGTCTTCTTGAGATTAGCCTTATTGATCGTCTTGATATGTTTCATAGGATTTTACCTCCAATAATTGATTTACACTAATTATACCACATATCCCACTATGTTTTATGAACGAATAGTTAATGCAGTATAAATATTTATCCTTATCAGAAACGGCTGCTTTTAGAATTTACCCCCACAACTCCGCCTACGCCTGCACACACAAGGGTAAGCACAAGCTTTGCAGGCACGGAAAAGCTTTCGGCTGCTTTTGAAAACAGTGCACTGAGAATGACAATGATAAGAAAAATGAACACTCCGCACAGCACACCTGACAGCAGACCGTTTCTACGTTGCCTTTTTCCGCAGACATATCCCCCTGCATACGCCCCGATACCAAGTGCCGCTGTTGACATTACCGACAGCATAAGATCGGTGGCATCTATCTTAGTGATAACATACGCAAAAGCAAGCACAGCAACAAATATCGCACCGCACCCCACGCAGGCAGAAATTGCCGTAGATGACAGCACAGAAAGCTTTCTGCCCCCAAAAAGCCTGTTATTTTTCATATCCGCACCCCCACACTGAATATCCTAAAGAAATTATATTCAAAGCCACGGACAATAAGAACACAAAAAGGGACGGATAAAACTACCCGTCCCTCAAAAGCGTTATTTACTTTGCGTCACCGTCATGAATTGTTTCGTTCTTAGCGATAGCCCACTTTTTAACACGTATCTTACTTCTGTCGCCGCCTGTTTCGATAACAACAGTGTCGTCCTTGATAGAGAACACGATACCAACGATTCCGCCGTTTGTAACGACCTCGTCACCTATCTCAAGGTTATCTCTCATCTCAGCGTCTTTCTTATCCTGCTTTTTCTGCGGACGGATAATAAAGAAATAGAAGAACACGATTATGAGTACCAGTGGGATAAAAGTCATGGCAAGTGATGCAGGTGAACTCTGCTCAGCAGCCAAAACTGAAATAATTGCTGACAAATTCATCAAAAGACCTCCAAATCTAATAATACTATATTAGTATATCAGATATTTGCACAAACTTCAAGCCTTTTAACAAATAATTTTCATTTATAAGAAATTATTTCTTGCTCTTGATATACTCGTCGATAGCAGCGGCAGCCTTTTTGCCTGCGCCCATAGCGAGGATAACAGTAGCAGCGCCTGTAACAGCGTCACCGCCTGCGTAAACGCCTTCCTTAGTTGTTGACTCGTTCTCGTCAACGATAAGGCAGCCGTGATCGTTTGTTTCAAGACCAGGAGTTGTGCTTCTGATAAGTGGGTTAGGTGATGTACCGATAGACATGATAGCTGTATCAACGTCAAGAATGAAGTTTGAACCCTCGATAGGGATAGGACGTCTTCTGCCGCTTGCGTCAGGCTCGCCAAGCTCCATTTTGATGCACTCCATGCCGTTTACATGACCGTTCTCGTCGCCAACTATCTTAACAGGGTTGTTAAGAACGAGGAACTCGATGCCCTCTTCCTGAGCGTGATGAACTTCTTCCTTTCTTGCAGGAAGCTCGTCCATTGAACGTCTGTATACGATATAAACGTGCTCAGCGCCAAGTCTCATTGCAGAACGAGCAGCGTCCATAGCAACGTTACCACCACCTACTACAGCTACGTTCTTAGACTTCATGATAGGAGTCTCATAATCGTCCTTGTATGCCTTCATAAGGTTGATTCTTGTAAGGTACTCGTTAGCAGAGTAAACGCCTACAAGACCTTCGCCCTCGATACCCATGAATCTTGGAAGACCTGCGCCTGAGCCTACGAATACAGCCTCATAGCCCATGCCCATAAGCTCGTCGATAGAAAGAACTCTGCCGATAACCATGTTTGTCATGATATGTACGCCCATGTTTGTCAGATTGTCTATCTCGTGCTGAACGATAGCCTTTGGAAGTCTGAACTCAGGGATACCATACATAAGAACGCCGCCTGCTGTATGGAATGCCTCATAGATAGTTACGTCATAACCAAGCTTAGCAAGGTCGCCTGCAACTGTAAGGCTTGAAGGGCCGCCGCCGACAACAGCTACCTTGTGACCGTTTGGTTCAGCCTTTTCTACGGCAACTGCCTTGTCCATCATATAGTCTGCACAGAATCTCTCAAGTCTGCCTATACCAACAGGCTCACCCTTGATACCTCTTACACACTTGCCCTCGCACTGGTGCTCCTGTGGACATACACGTCCGCAAACAGCCGGCAGAGCGTTTGTTGTCTTGATGATAGCATAAGCTTCTTCAAACTTGCCCTCTGCTACCTTTGCGATAAACTCAGGGATCCTAACGCTTACAGGACATCCTGTCATACAAGGCTTGTGCTTGCAGTTAAGACATCTCTGAGCTTCTTCTATAGCCTGTTCAGGTGTGTAACCAAGAGTAACTTCCTTGAAGTTTCTAGCTCTTACCTTTGGCTCCTGCTCTGCGATAGGAGTCTTTGTCAAACTCATATTAGCCATTATCTTACACCTCCAGTAAGTCTGCACAAGTGAGCCTTTTCCTGCTCCTTATAAGTTGAGTTTCTTCTCATAAGCTCGTCGAAATCTACCTTCTGACCGTCAAAGTCAGGACCGTCAACGCAAGCATACTTGATCTTGCCGTCAACAGTTACACGACATCCGCCGCACATTCCTGTGCCGTCGATCATGATAGGGTTGAGTGAAACGAGAGTCTTGATATCATAAGGCTTTGTTACCTTGCAAACGAACTTCATCATTGGAACTGGTCCGATAGCGATGACCTCGTCAAACTTAGCACCACCGTCAATAAGCTCCTGAAGCTTATTTGTAACAAATCCGTGATAGCCGTATGAACCGTCGTCTGTACAGATATGAAGATGTGAAGAAGCCTTGCCCATTTCGTCCTCGAGGATAACGATATCCTTGCTTCTGAAGCCTGCGATAAGATCAACTTCAACGCCCATGCTGTGGAGTTTCTTAGCCTGTTGGTAAGCGATAGCACAACCAACGCCTCCGCCTACTACTGCAACTCTCTTGATACCCTCGTCATACTCTGTGGCAACGCCGAGAGGACCAACAACGTCATGGATATAGTCGCCCTCATTAAGTCTTGCAAGCTCAGTTGTAGATGCACCTACTACCTGGAAAATAATTGTGATCGTGCCCTTTTCTCTGTCATAGTCAGCGATAGTGAGCGGAACACGCTCGCCCTTCTCATCAACTCTGTAGATGATGAACTGACCAGCCTCAGCCTTAGCGGCAATGTAAGGTGCGTCGATCTCCATAAGAACAACAGCGTCGTTGAGCTGTCTTCTTGTTACGATTTTGTACACTAAAATCCCTCCCTGAATAATTAGCAAAATAATATTGTTTTAGGCAAATAATACAAAAACATTTTCTATTATCGCCTTACAGCATATAACATTATACTATATTTAAAAAGAAATTTCAATAGTTTTTTGTTTACTTCCATAAATTTTATAATAATATATCACAATTTGTTTACATTTAACATACCATTATTTATATATCACATATCATTTTACAGATGTATCAAGTTTATCAAAAGCAATTTCGATACACTCCTGCTCCTGAACACCTCTATCACTGCCACCGAACAAGCTTGCATAGCCGTAGACCGCCGCTCCTGCGTAGTTATAACTAACTACAGCGTCATTTATCTGCCTGCCGATAATGCCGATATTTTCAGAAAATTCACTCTCGCTGTCTATCTTATATACTCCCAGACCTGCCACCAGCGTAACATCAGTTGTGCAGATATCAGCCCACTGCTGTAGGGTATCCTTATAAGGCTTGACAGAATTTTCATAACCAAAGTATATCTGCGGACAGATGTAGTCTATATACCCCTCCTCGCTGCACCACTTTTTCACGTCAGCGTACATATACTCATAGTTATTTTCCATATTTCCCTGAGGCGAAACTCCCACCAGAATATCCTTATCCACTGCTTTTACCGCACTGTATATCTCCTCCACCATAAGAGAGATATTGTTCAGCCGCCATTTTGCTAGATCGTCAAAATCCGTCTGAGCAGAAAAGCACTGAGCGTCAAAATCCTCAGCCGTTGTGGGATAAAAATAATCGTCAAAGTGCAAGCCGTCAATATCATAATTTTCTGCAAGCTCCGCCGCACCCTCTGCGATAAGCTGCCTTACCTCATCATAAGCAGGGTCGAGCCACAAATGGCTGTCGCCCTCAACCTGTTCTAGGTAGCCGCCGTCCTCGTCATACCACTTTTTCAGAAGAAAGCTATCGTCATAATTCTGAAAACATTCCTCATTCTCACACCTGAGAGGATTTATCCATGCGTGAAAAGACAGCCCCTTATCATGTGCAGTCTGTATCATTATATCAAGCGGGTCAAAGCCGCCCTGCTCCCCTGCCACGCCTGTTATATATTTTGATGCAGGATAAAGTTCCGAATCATATATAGCATCCCCGAAAGGTCTGACGTGAACATACAGCGTATTACAACCTATGCTCAAAGCATTTTCACACGCCTGAGAAAAGTTCTCACGAAATTCCTCGGCACTTTTCCCTGTGAGCATATCAGCAAGGTCAATATAGGATATCCATATAGCTTTCTGCACAGTATAATTAAGCTTGTGTGACGTTTCCACATCAGTGTAGTTTTTCTCTCCGCACACAGGTATCACCGATGCTTTTTCCATAGTCACAAGCCTGTCCCTCTGGGAATTTACCTCACCTCCGCAGGAGCAAAGGGTCAAAAAACAAATAAGTAAAATAAGAATTTTTTTCAAGAATATCAGTCCTCCGAATCAGTATCATTGAATTATACTATTCTTATTGGACAAATATTCTGCTTTTATACAGCCCCGACGTACCGCCTTTTTGCCTTATCATAAAAAAAGAACGGACAGACCTGCCCGTTCTTTGATAAACATATTTGCAGACTATGGAAGAAGTCTGTTGATATCTCTTGGGAACAGTGATGTTTCCCTGATGTTGTTCTTGTTAAGAAGCTTCATGAGAAGTCTTTCAAGACCGATACCAAGTCCACCGTGAGGTGGCAGACCATACTTGTGAGCCTCAAGATAGTTCTTGAAGTCAGCAGGGTCAAGTCCCTGAGCCTTCATCTTCTCTACCTGCTCGTTATAATCGTGTATTCTCTGACCACCCGAAGTAATTTCAAGTCCTCTGAACAACAGATCGAACTTGTATGCTTCTCTTGGGTCTTCTCTGGAGTTCATTGCATAGAACGGAGGCTTCGATGATGGGAAGTGTGTAACAAAGATAAAGTCTGAATCGTACTTTTCCTTTGCATACTTTCCAAGGTTTACCTCGTCCTCAGGGTCAAGATCGAACTTCTTGCCGCTTCCCTCGCCGCCTCTCAGCAGTTCGATAGCGTCAGCGAACTTGATAGACGGAACTTCCTTTATCTCAGGAACGTCAGCGTCAAGTATCTTCAACTCGTTCTGATAGTTTTCCTTGATATACTCGAAAATGGACTTGAGCATTGCGATCTCCATTTTCATAACGTCATACATACTGTCGATATAGCCCATTTCAAAGTCAAGACCGATATACTCGTTGATATGACGTGAAGTAGCGTGCTTTTCAGCTCTGTATACAGGTGCTATCTCATAAACTCTGTCAAAGAATGCCACAGCCATTTGCTTATAGAACTGCGGTGACTGGTTAAGGAACGCAGACTTGCCGAAATAGTCAAGACGGAAGATGTTAGCGCCGCCCTCAGCACCCTGAGCAACAATCTTTGGCGAGTGTATCTCAGTGAAGTTGTTTGCCTGCATGAACTTGTGCATACCCTGAACAAGACCCTCCTGGAGCTTGAATATAGCTCTCTCATAAGGGTTTCTCAGTGAAGCCGCACGGTTGTCAAGATTTACTTCTATTGTGCAGTTAAGTCTGCCCTGTGATATCTTCAAAGGAAGCTCAGCGGCGTTTGTGGAGATAAGCTTGATAGAATCAAGTTCTATTTCAAGACCATTGAAATCCTTAGGATTTTCCTTGACGATACCCTTTACGTTTACAAAGAAGCCCTCTCTCAGGCCCTCGATAGAATCCTTGCAATTATCGGCAGAGTAAACTGTCTGTATAACGTCTCTCGAAGTTCTTACTACGATAAACGCAATGCTGCCCATGTTCTTTATTCTATGAACACAGCCTGAGAACTCAACTTCCTTGCCCATGTTAGCCTTAGCGTCAGCAAGCATAAACTCTTTCTTGACGTCAGCCGTATCTATCATAAGCATTTTGCCGTCATTTTCAGGTACATACTTATCAGCGTTCTCATACTTTGTGAGCTTTGAAGTGTCGATAACGTTGTCCTTTACGTCCTCTTTCTTCTCTGCATCAGAAGCAGCGCTTGCAGCGGCAGCTTTCAGCTTGCTTTCAAGAATTTCCTTGATTATCTTAGGTGTTGCAACGCCCTTGAGAGCCTTTGTGCACTGACCCATGATAAAGCCGAATACCTTTGTTTCACCGTTCTTATACTGCTCTACCTGTGCGGCATTTGCGGCGAGTATCTCGTCAACGCCTGCCTCGACCTTTGCAGTATCTACAGTGATTATCATACCCTTGTTCTTAGCAATATCCATAGGCTTGCCGCCCTCTTCTACCATTGCTCTGAACACGGTCTTAGCGTCATTCTTTGATACCTTCTCTGTATCAGCCATTTCAACAAGCTCTGCAAACTCCTCAGGTGTAAAGCTGATATTGTTTATATCTATCTCACCCAGATTTACTCTTCTCATAAACTCGCCGAGAATGAACACAGCCACGCTCTTAGGATTGTTATATCTCTTAAGTGCATTCTCAAAGAAATCTGAGATTATCTTTGTTTGGATAAGCGTTTTTGCGTCTATCTCAGAAATACCGTATTCCTCAGTGTATCTCTTGAATCTGCTGCTTGGCATTTCAGGCAGCTTAGCCTTTATCTCATCAAGCTGAGCGTCTGTAAGGTTTACCTGAAGAATATCAGGCTCTGGGAAATAACGATAATCGTTAGCGTTTTCCTTTGTACGCATTGAAGTTGTCTTATCTCTGTTTGCGTTGTAACGTCTTGTTTCCTGAACGACCTTTTTGCCAGCTTCAAGAAGAAGCGCCTGTCTTTTTTCCTCATACTTGATAGCTCTGCCAACAGACTTGATAGAGTTGATATTCTTTATCTCCGCACGAGTACCGAACTCAGTTGCGTCAGGTCTCATAAGAGAGATATTAACGTCACATCTCAGTGAGCCCTGCTCCATTTTACAGTCGCAAACGCCTGCATACTGTAAAAGCAGAGATATCTGCTCAACGAAAGCCATAGCTTCTTCTGCTGACGCTATATCAGGCTCAGTAACTATCTCGATAAGCGGGATACCGCATCTGTTATAGTCAGCCATTGAGATTCCGTTGAAAGCGTCATGAACGAGCTTACCAGCGTCTTCCTCAAGGTGTATATGGTTTATTCTGATGTTCTTCTTCTGACCGTTCACCTCAATAGGCACATAACCGGGGCCTACGATAGGTCTGTAAAGCTGTGATATCTGATATGCCTTTGGCAGGTCAGGATAGAAGTAGTTCTTTCTGTCGAATACTGAAAACTTGTTGATGCCGCAGTTGAGCGCATATCCTGCCTTTACAGCATACTCTACAGCCTGCTGATTGATGATAGGCAGAGTACCGGGCATACCTGTACATACAGGGCAGCATCTTGTATTTGGCGCACCTCCGAACTCAGCGGAGCAGTTACAAAAGATCTTAGTTTTGGTAAGCAGCTCGGCGTGGATCTCAAGGCCGATGACCGTTCTCCATTTTTCCATTTGTCTTACCTCCCTTAAAGCTTTGGCGCAACAGGCTTGAAGCCCTTTTCGTATGCGTCGGCAGTCTTGATGATAGTTGCCTCGTCGAACTTTCTGCCTATAACAGACATACCGATAGGCATACCCTTGCTGTCATAGCCGCAAGGAGTTGATATTGCAGGCAGACCTGCGATATTTACTGTAACTGTGCATATATCAGCCTGATACATCTGAACAGGGTCGGAAGTCATCTCAGGGCTGTATGCAACAGCAGGAGTTGTCGGCGTAAGGATAACGTCGCACTTCTCGAATATATCGTTGTATTCTTTTCTTATAAGCTGTCTGAGAGCCATTGCCTTCCTGTAGTAAGCGTCATAATATCCGCTTGACAGGCAGTAGTTTCCAAGAAGTATTCTTCTCTTTACTTCCTCGCCGAAGCCCTCTGAACGTGACTTGATTATAAGCTCCTCATAGCTGTCGGCTGTAGCAGTTCTGTGACCATACTTGATACCGTCATATCTTGACAGGTTTGAAGCCGCCTCAGCGCAGGCAAGAAGATAATAACAAGGAACAGCATACTTAAGCGACGGCATAGAACACTCGATAAGCTCAGCGCCCATTGCCTTATATTCCTCAGCAGCCTTTAAAACGGCAGCCTTTACCTCATCATTGATGCCCTCTGCATAGAACTCCTTAGGGAGTGCTATCTTCATGCCCTTCATTGACTCGCCTATCTTTGCGGTGAAGTCAGGCACTTCAAGCTTTGAGCTTGTGCCGTCATGGAAGTCATAACCGCATATCTCGTTAAGGAGTATAGCACAGTCATGAGCGTCAAGACCGATAGAGCCTATCTGGTCAAGAGATGAAGCGAAAGCCACAAGACCAAATCTTGAAACTCTGCTGTATGTTGGCTTGATACCTGTTACGCCGCAGAAAGCAGCAGGCTGTCTGATAGATCCGCCTGTATCAGTACCAAGAGCAACAGGTGCAAGTCCCGCAGCAACTGCCGCAGCAGATCCGCCTGATGAGCCGCCAGGTACACGGTCAAGATCATAAGGATTCTTTGTCTTTGCAAAAGCGGAGGTCTGCGTAGAGCCTCCCATTGCGAACTCGTCCATGGAAGTCTTGCCGAGCATTACGATATTCTCAGCGTCGAGCTTTTCCATAACGGTCGCATTATAAGGCGGAACAAAGTTTTCAAGCATTTTTGACGCACAGGTGGTCTTTACGCCCTCTGTACAAATATTGTCCTTTACTGCCACAGGTATTCCTGTGAGAGCCTTTGCTTCGCCCTTGTCGATAACGCCCTGAGCCTTTTCAGCCTGTTCCAGAGCCTTTTCCTCAGTAACAGTGATAAAGCTCTTTACCTTATCGTCATATTTCTTTATTCTCTCAAAATATGTCTGTGCAAGCTCTTTAGCGGAAATTTCCTTACTGTCAAGAGCCTTACGCATATCACGGATTTTCATTGAAGAAACGTCCAAATTTCACACTACCTTCCTGTTAAATTTACTCTACGACCTTAGGCACTACAAAGCAGTTGTTTGTATTCACTGCATTTGAAAGGACCTTTGAAGTAGGCATAGATTCGATGACCTCGTCTTTTCTCAGATCGTTGAGGTAAACATCATGATTGTCCTTGAGATCGTCATAGGTAATGTCGATTTCCTTTACGGTATCCATAAGATCAATAATATCAGTCATCTGCTCGGCTGTGGCTGCAAGCTCTTTATCGGAATATTCCAGCTTGCTAAGCTCTGCCAGATACTTGACCATGTTCAAATCCATATATAATCCCTGACCTTTCTTAATATTAAGGCAACGCCTTAGGTGCAAAAATACACCAATTCAATTTAATATTATACTACATCTCATACTATTTTGCAAGCAAAAATCACATAAATTCCGATTTTTTTAATATTTGCTCACCAAACGCCCTGAAAACAGCAAGACCCACAGAGAAATTCCCTGTGGATCTAAGCGTCATTACTTATTATTCTTTGTATATTTATCGAAAATATCAGTGAAATCAAATGTTGCGAAATAGTCAGCAGGAGTTTCGGCACGTCTTATCATATCGAATGAGCCGTCCTCGTGGAGAAGTATCTCAGCTGAACGGAGCTTTCCGTTGTAGTTATAACCCATTGAGAAGCCGTGTGCGCCTGTGTCGTGGATAACGATGATGTCGCCTGTGTCTATCTCAGGCAACATTCTGTCGATCGCAAACTTATCGTTGTTCTCGCAAAGACCGCCAGTTACGTCATACTTGTGGTCGCACGGAGCGTTCTCCTTGCCAAGAACTGTAATGTGATGATATGAACCGTACATAGCAGGACGCATAAGGTTGCAGGCACAAGCATCAAGTCCAACATACTCCTTATAAGTATGCTTATGATGTGTGCAGGTAGCAACGAGATGACCGAACGGAGCAAGCATATATCTGCCAAGCTCTGTGAAGATAGCAACGTCACCAAGACCAGCAGGAACCATTATATCCTCAAATGCCTTGCGAACGCCCTCGCCGATGGCCATGATGTCATTCTCGGTCTGGTCGGGGCGGTACGGGATGCCCACGCCGCCGGACAGGTTGATGTAGCTGATGTGCGCACCGGTAGCCTGCCGCCTGAAAGGTTTACGAACTTGATGTCTGCACCCGTCTTTTCATGAAGCTCAACAGCAAGCTCAAAAAGTATTCTTGCAAGCTTTGGATAATAAGCGTTTGAAACAGTGTTTGAAGCAAGGAAAGCGTGAAGTCCGAAATGCTTTGCGCCTTTCTGCTGAAGTATCTTGAAGCCCTCAAAAAGCTGCTCTCTTGTGAAGCCGTACTTAGCCTCGCCAGGGTTGTCCATTATCTGAGTTTCTATCTCGAAATGTCCGCCCGGATTGAAACGGCAGCAGATAGTTTCAGGAATACCGCAAAGGTCGTCAAGATAATCTATATGAGTGAAATCGTCAAGGTTGATATAAGCGCCAAGCTCTCTTGCCTTGAGGAAATCCGCCTTTGGAGTTACGTTTGAAGAAAACATAATGTCGCTTCCGCTGAATCCGCAGCAGTCGCTCATCATAAGCTCAGTAAGAGAAGAACAGTCAACGCCGCAGCCCTCTTCCTTGAGTATTTTCAAAATGAATGGGTTAGGAGTAGCCTTTACAGCGAAATACTCTTTGAAGCCTTTGTTCCAGCTAAATGCCTTGTAAAGATCTCTGGCTCTCTGTCTGATACCCTTTTCGTCGTAGATATGAAAAGGTGTAGGATACTGCTTGATTATCTCCTCAGCCTTTTCCTTGGTTATAAATGGTGTTTTCATTATATATCAATCCTTCTGCAAATAATATATTTTATAAAAATACATATTTATCATACCATTTTAATACGGATTAGTCAAGTGAAATATCTGATTTTAAGAAATAAAATACACTTTATTGTCATTTTTCAATACAGCCACACCACTGTCACACCCATTTTAGTAAAAAAAGCACAAAGCACACAGCCGTAAAAGCCGTGTGCTTTGCATATAAAAGCCTGCTTTATGAAGCCTGATCAAACTGGCTGTTATAAAGCTCGGCATAAAATCCACCCTTTGCCATAAGGGTTTCATGGTTTCCGCTTTCGATAACGTCGCCGTCACGCATAACAAGTATCAGGTCTGCGTTTTTGATAGTCGAAAGTCTGTGTGCGATAACAAAGCTCGTTCTGCCCTTTGTAAGCTTATCCATTGCCCTTTGGATAAGAAGCTCCGTTCTCGTATCGACAGAAGATGTTGCTTCATCAAGTATGAGCATAGGCGCATTCTGGAGCATTGCCCTTGCAATAGTCAAAAGCTGTTTCTGTCCTGCGGATATTGCCACGCTTTCAGAAAGCACTGTATCAAAGCCCTCAGGGAGCGTATGAACGAACTTATCCAGACCGCAGGCTTTGCACACTCTTTCAAGGGACTCGTCGCTTATGCCCTCCATGTTGTAAACAAGGTTTTCTCTTACAGTGCCCTCAAAAAGCCATGTGTCCTGCAAAACCATGCTGAACATATTGTGGACAGTTTCACGGCTCAGCTGTGATATAGGCGTGCCGTCTATGGAGATACTTCCGCTGTTTATCTCAAAAAATCTCATAAGCAGATTTACCATTGTGGTCTTTCCTGCTCCGGTAGGTCCGACGATAGCCACCTTCTGACCTGCCTTTACCTCTGCGGAAAAGTTCTTTATTATCACCTTGTCAGGAGTATCAGGATAGCTGAAACGAACATTTTCAAAGCTTACATTGCCCTTTACCTCAGGCATTTCACTGCTCTTGTCGCTCTCGTCTGAAAGCTCTTCGCTTTCGATAAAGTCAAATATTCTCTGAGCTGAGGCGGAAGCTGTCTGCATATTTGTCATGCCCTGAGCTATCTGACCAAGAGGTGATGTGAAAAGTCTTACATAAAGAATGAACGATATTATTACGCCGAATGTGATAGTGCCGTTAAGGGCGAGCATTGAGCCGAAAACGCATACTGCAACGTATGCAAGATTTCCGATAACGTTCATAAGCGGCTGCATGATACCTGACAGAAACTGTGACTTCCAGTTTGCGTTGTATACAGCTTCGTTAAGTCCGGCGAAATGTTTCTTTACATTATCTGCTCCACGGGATATCCTTACTACCTCGTGACCTGAATACATCTCCTCAACATAGCCGTTAAGCTTACCAAGGCTTTCCTGTCTGTCGAGGAAAAACTTCTGTGATTTTGACATTATGAAAACTATCAGGAAAAGCCCTAAGAATGTGATGAACAGTGAGATGAGTGCAAGTCGCCATTCTGTAACGAACATCATTATAAGACAGCCCACAAACTGTGCCGCCGCACTGATTATGGTCGGAAGACTGTTTGTAAGACCCTGTTGCAAAGTCGATACATCATTTGTGATACGGCTGAGAATATCACCTTGCGAATGTGAGTTGAAATACTTCTGCGGAACGCAGTTTATCTTTCTTGAAAGGTCGCTTCTCATTCTGTATGACATTTTCAGGGTGACTGTCGCCATTATATACTGTTGAATAAAGGTAAAAAGCGAGCTTGAAATATATATCGCTCCAAGGAAAATTCCTACCCTTGCTATCGCTTTAAGGTCAATGCCTGTCATAAGTCCGTCTGCTATAAGGTCGGTTATCTCGCCCACCTTGTCAGGTCCTATGATAGTCAGCACCGCACCAAGCGCCGCAAGAACCAATGCCACGGCAACGATACCTACACTGCCTTTCATATACTCTATTATTTTTTTCATAGCGGACGCCATTTCGCCCTTACTAGCCTTTTCGTATTTTCTCATTGTGAAGTCCCCCTTTCTATGCAAGCTCTGCCGCACTTAGCTGTGAAAGTGCTATCTCTTTGTATACGTCGCAGTTTTTCATAAGCTCCTCATGAGTACCCATGCCCACGGCTTCGCCACGGTCAAGGACTATTATCTTGTCTGCATGACGTATAGTGCTTATTCTCTGTGCAACGATTATCTTTGTTGTGTCCCCAAGCTTTTCGTTAAGACCCTCTCTGAGCTTTGCGTCTGTCTTGTAATCAAGGGCTGAGAAAGAATCATCAAATACAAGTATCTCAGGCTTTCTTGAAAGCGCTCTTGCAATAGACAAACGCTGCTTCTGTCCGCCTGAAACGTTTCTGCCCATTTGAGATATCATATGCTCTGTGCCGTCAGGAAGCTTATCCACAAACTCCTCCGCCTTAGAAAGCTCGATAGCGTTTTTAAGCTCTTCGTCTGTTTCAGGTGCACCACTCTCGCCAAAGAAAACATTTTCTCTTATGCTTCCTGCAAAAAGCACAGCCTTCTGTGTGACATATCCAAGCTTGTCATAAAGGGTGTCGAACTTATAGTCCTTAACGTTCACGCCGTCCACGAGGACTTCGCCCTCTGTTGCGTCATAAAATCTTGGTATAAGGCTTATAAGCGTTGTCTTGCCGCTTCCTGTTGCACCGATTATGGCAAGGGTCTGACCTTTGTTTATCTTAAAGCTTATGTTGCTCAGCTCGTCCTCAGAGGCATGAGGATATCTGAAAGAAACGTTTTTAAATTCCACAGTACCCTGCTCTCTTCCCTCGCTGACGCTTCCCTCTTTTATGTTCACGTCACGCTCAAGCACTTCGTTGATACGCTCTGCAGATACCTGAGCCGCAGGGAGCATCATGAATATCATAACGAGCATCATAAATGACATTACAACGTATGTGGCATATGTGCTGAAAACAACAACGTTGCTGAAAAACGTTATCCTGTCCTGAACAGCCGTCAGGGCTATCTGCTGGATAAGCACTGCACCAAGCCAGTAGATAGCAAGGGTCAGACCATTCATTCCGATATTCATAACTGGCATCATAAGTGCGAACATTCTCTGGTTTTTAAGCTGTGTGTTCATCATATCCTTGCTTGGAACATCGAACTTGTCGTTCTGATATTTCTCAGCATTGAAAGCATGGACAACGTTTATGCCTGTGAGATTTTCTCTTGCCACACGGTTTATTTTATCAGTTAGCTTCTGAACGATACGGAATCTCGGTATGCAGGTCGCCATAACTGCAAGAACGAATACGCATATCACCACAACGAACGCCGCAGTCACCGCTGAAAGCTCCCAGCTCTTGCCAAGTATCTTTATAACAGCCCACACTGCCATGATAGGAGATTTTATTATCATCTGAAGTCCCATTGACACTATCATCTGTATCTGTGTGATGTCGTTTGTTGTCCTTGTTATAAGGCTCGGTATGGAAAAGTCCTGCATCTCCTCGCTGCCCATATCCATAACATGGTTGAACAGCTTTTCTCTTATTGTGTAGCTGAATCCTGAGGCAGTCTTTGCGGAAAGATAGCCGCAGACGATAGCAAGAGCGGCACTTGCAAGGGTACAGCCAAGCATTTTAAGTCCGACGTTCAGGATATCGGAAGTTTCACTGCCTGCCGTGTTGAGCATCATGGTCAGGTCAGTCATATAGTCAGGCAGCGTCAGGTCAAAATACACCTGTCCCAGCACCAGAAGTGCACAGAGAACAGCCATAAGCACCTCACGCTTGCCCATCTTTTTAAGCAGTTTTATCATAGTTGTTACCTCCTTCTACATACATTCTTTAAGAATGCTGTCTATATTGTCGCTAACGATATGCAGGCATTTTCTGAAATGTGCCATGTCATCGTCAGAAAAGCCAGCGATAAGCTTTTGTGCAAACTTTTTCTGCAGCTCTCTGCCCTCTTTTATAACAGGCTGGGCCTTTTCTGTGCAGACCAGACGGCATTTTCTTCTGTCGCCCTTTACCGCCTGCCTTTCAACAAAGCCTGCTTCCACAAGCTTTTCTACATGGAAAGACACAAGCGCCGCCTTGATATTCCTATATCTACACACATCACCCGCTGTGTTGAACTCAGGATTGTTCGCAAGGAACATGAGCACGTCAAGCGCCGTCTTTGGCATATCGAGCTTTTTACAAAGGGGCTGCATGACTTTTTCATATGCTTCTGCAAGCTTCTTTGAATGATCAAACATATGCGTTGCTGTTGTCATATTATCGTTCATTGTCAAACCTCCAATATTAGATATTTCAAATTTGAACAATCTAATATTAACGCTTTTTCAAAAGCTATTCAATGAACATTTTGTAAATTCAGCTTCTTATAATGTCATTTTTGTAACAATGCAACAAAAATCAAATATATGGACTATAATATTTGTACAGCAATAAAACCGCCCTCTCCGCTATTGCAATAAAGGGAGAAATGTGTTATAATAACGATGTATGGGCAGAGTATTCGCTCTGCTTCACCTTTTAAGAAAGGAAAGTGGTGCAAAATGGATATTGTAAAAGGCGATATTCTTGTAATGAAGAAAAGTCACCCCTGCGGCAGTAACAGAATGATAGTTCTGCGCTCAGGCATGGATTTCAAGCTGCGCTGCGAGGGCTGCGGACGAGAGTTCATGATAGTACGCAGCAAAGCCGAAAAGAACGTAAAAACTATTATCAGAGAGGCTGAGTCATAGCTATTCTCGCAATTTATGATATATAACAAATGTATGATATAAAATAAAAATGACAGGAGAATATAACTATGTTTGAAAAACTCAAAGCACTCGAAGATAAATTCAATGAAATAAACGAAAAGCTCATGCAGCCTGAAACTGTGAACAACACTTCACTGTATACGAGCCTTATGAAAGAATACAAGACACTTACACCGATAGTTGAAAAGTTCGGCGAATACAAAAAGGCAAAGGCTGCCAATGACGAGGCTCTTGAACTTCTTGACGCAGGCGGAATGGATAAGGACTTCAAGGAAATGGTTCAGATGCAGCTTGAAGAATCCAAGGAAGATATGGCTAAGCTTGAAGAAGAGCTTAAGCTTCTCCTGCTGCCGAAAGACCCTAACGATGAGCGTAACGTTATCATAGAGATAAGAGGCGGAGCAGGCGGTGAAGAAGCTGCACTGTTTGCAGGCTCTCTTTATAGAATGTATTCAATGTATGCCGCTTCAAAGGGCTGGACCATAGAAGTCATGAACGCCAACGAAACAGAGCTTGGCGGCTATAAGGAAATAACTTTCAGCGTTTCAGGCGAGGGAGCATATTCAAGGTTTAAATACGAAAGCGGAGTACACAGAGTTCAGCGTGTACCTGAAACTGAGTCACAGGGCAGAGTTCACACGTCTACTGTTACAGTTGCAGTCCTCCCTGAGGCTGATGAGGTGGAGCTTGACCTGAATGAAGAAAAAGACCTGAAAATAGACGTGTTCCGTTCATCAGGCGCAGGCGGACAGCACATCAACAAGACATCTTCCGCTATCAGAATAACTCACCTGCCTACAGGCATGGTAGTTGAGTGTCAGGACGAGCGTTCACAGTTCAAGAATAAGGAAAAGGCTCTGAAAGTTCTCCGTTCAAGACTTCTTGATCAGAAAGTTCAGGCACAGAACAAGGAGATCGCAGACAACAGACGTTCACAGGTGGGAACAGGCGACCGTTCCGAAAGAATAAGAACTTACAACTATCCTGAGGGAAGAATTTCCGACCACAGAATCGGTCTTACTATCTACAGACTTGAACAGGTGCTTAACGGCGCACTTGATGAAATAATCGACGCACTTGCAACAGCCGATCAGGCTGCCAAGCTTGCAAGTCAGGAAGAAGAATAAAAAATGTTTGACACAAAAATACTTGGCACTGACGAGGACAGCATAGCATATGCCGCAAAGCTGCTCTCACAGGGTGAAGTCGTTGGTATGCCGACGGAAACTGTATATGGTCTTGCGGCGAACGCTTTTGATGAAGGGGCTGTAAGAAAAATATTCGCCGCAAAGGGCAGACCTGCCGACAATCCTCTAATAGTGCATATATCTGACATTTCTCAGCTTGAGGGACTTGTGGATAAGATACCGCCCCTTGCTGTAAAGTGCGCAGAAAAATTTTGGGCAGGACCTCTCACAATGATAATGCCAAAGTCTGAAAAGATACCAATGGTAACGAGCGGAGGACTTGACACAGTGGGCATAAGAATGCCGTCACATAAGGTGGCAAGAGCGCTTATCTCAGCCTGCGGCTTCCCTATCGCCGCACCGTCGGCAAACCTTTCAGGAAGCCCGTCACCTACAACAGCACAGCACGTCCTTAACGATATGCACGGCAGGATACCTGCCATAATAGACGGCGGAGCTTGCGGAGTGGGCGTTGAATCAACTGTTATAAGCTTTGAAGGCGAGGACGGAATAAGACTTCTCAGACCGGGATTTATCTCAGCCGAGGATCTTATGGAGATCACCCCGAACGTTCTTATCGACAAGGGCGTTTTGGAAAAGCTGGGTGAGAACGTAAAAGTTCGCTCACCTGGTATGAAATACAAGCACTATGCCCCAAAGGCTGATGTGACTATCATTGACAGCAGTGTTGAAGCTTTCAGAGAGTATGTGAAAACTCACGCTGACAATGACACCACTCTTATGGTGTTCACTGACAGCGATTGCGAGGGGCTTGATATACCGCATATCTGCTATGGCGCAAATGACGAGGAACAGGCAAAAGAGCTTTTTGACGTACTCAGAGAGCTTGACGATATAGGTGCAAAGAAAGTCTATGCACGCTGTCCTAACAAAGACGGCGTGGGGCTTGCAGTGTATAACCGACTTTTAAGAGCCGCAGGTTTTCAGGTGGTGAAACTGTGAAAAAAACAGTAGTAGGGCTTACAGGTCAAAGCGGTGCAGGCAAGACAACTATATCGGACGCTTTCAGAGAAAATGGCTTTGAGATAATAAACTGCGATATAGTTGCAAGAGAAGTCACACAGGCAGGGAGCGAATGCTGTAAAGAGCTTGCAAAGCTTTTCCCAAGCTGCTTTGACGAGAACTATACTCTTGACAGACAGAAGCTCGGGGAGATAGTTTTTTCAGATAAGAATAAGCTTCAAATGCTCAATGATACCATATACCCTTTTATAAACAAGCTTATTGACGAAAAGATAAACGCCGCACCAAGCATGTTCATACTTCTTGACGCACCGACCCTTTTTGAAGCAGGTGCGGATAAGCTTTGCAGTGTTATCGTAAGCGTTGTGGCAGACTTTGGCATAAGGCTTGAAAGGATAACCAAAAGGGACGGCATTTCGGCGGAGCTTGCAAAAAAGCGTTTTTCTTCTCAGCATACTGTGGAATTTTTCAAGGCTCACAGCGATTTCGTCATTGAGAACAACGGCTCTGTGAATGACACATTCCAAAAGACCTGTGAGGTCATAGAAACAATAAAGGAAAGATATAATGGCGGCTAATGGAAAAAACAGCAGGCGTAAAAAGAAAAGGCACATAAAAAAAGGTCCCGTACTCATAGCAGTCATACTTCTGCTGTGCGGTATAGGCTGGCTCACATACCTTTATCACGAGCAGATAATCAACAAGGCAAAGGATATTCCGAACTCTTTTTCATATCCTACAGATTATGAGGAGTATGTAATAAGATACAGCACCAAGTACAAGTGCGACCCTGTGCTTGTGTTCTCTGTAATAAAAGTGGAAAGCGGCTTTAATAAGGACGCTGTTTCATCAGTGGGTGCCAGAGGTCTTATGCAGCTTATGGAGGACGCATACGATTGGATAAAATATCGCCTTGACGATCAGCGTGACAACACCTATGACGATATGTTCGACCCTGAACTTAATATCCAATATGGCACATACTATCTCAGCTATCTTATGGAAAAGTATGACGGCTCTGTAGAGCTGACAGCGGCAGCATATCACTGCGGAATGAATCTTGTTGACAGTTGGATAGAAAACGGCACTGTTGACCCTGACAATTTCAAAGTCAGCGACATACCTGACGAAAATGACCAGACTTCAAACTATGTGCGCAAGATACGCAAAGCCTATGACAATTATAAGGATATACTCAGCAGTCATGGGGATATTACAGAAAACAGTTAAGAAAAACCATGCGCAGGGGCGAACAGTATCCGCCCATTGTAACGCAGTTTCAATAAGAATACATTAAAAGGAGGACTTTACAATGGATAACAAGAAGAAAGAAAAGTCCGAGGGCGAAAAGCTTGCAGAAAAGCTTCTTTCGGATAAGAAAAACGGTGGACTTCGCCTTAGCGAAGAAAAAATCAAAAAGGCAGACAAGTTCTGCGAGGGCTATAAAAGCTTTCTGAACACTGCAAAGACAGAGCGTGAGGCTGTTATCGAAGCAGTGGTTCAGGCTGAAAAAGCAGGCTTCAAGCCTTATGAAAAGGGCAAGAAGTATGACGCCGGCGACAAGTTCTATTTTGTAAACAGAGGAAAGGCTATCATACTTACAGTTATGGGCAAGGACGGTCTTGAAAAAGGCATCAGACTTGCTGCCGCTCATATCGACTCACCACGTCTTGACCTTAAGCAGAACCCACTTTACGAGGACAAGGAGCTTTGCCTGTTCAAGACACACTATTACGGCGGCATAAAGAAATATCAGTGGACAACTGTTCCAATGTCACTTCATGGCGTTGTTATAAAGGCTGACGGCGAAAGCGTTACAGTAAATATCGGCGAGGACAAGGATGACCCTGTTTTCTGCGTAACTGATATCCTGCCACACCTTGCAGACACTCAGATGAAAAGACCTGCTCCACAGCTCATCAAGGGCGAGGAGCTTAATCTGCTCATAGGCTCCAGACCATTCAGAGATGACGCTGTTTCAAACAAGGTAAAACTCAACATAATGGCTATCCTTAACGAGAAATACGGCATCGTAGAGGACGATTTCGTTTCCGCAGAGCTTGAAGCTGTTCCTGCATTCAAGGCACAGGACGTTGGCTTTGACAGAAGCATGGTAGGCTCTTATGGTCAGGACGACAGAGTTTGCGCATACACAGCTTTGCAGGCTATCCTCAAATGCAAAGACCCTAAAAAGACCTGCATGACCATACTCACAGACAAGGAAGAAACAGGAAGTGACGGCAACACAGGACTTAACAGCTCATATCTGCCATACTTCATTGCTGACCTTGCAAAGGTATACGGACTTGAGGGCAGAAACGTTATCTCTGCTTCCGAGTGCCTTTCAGCCGACGTAAATGCGGCATATGACCCAACATTCTCAGAGCCGTTCGAGATAAGAAACTCATCACAGATAAACTACGGCGTTGTTGCCACAAAGTTCACAGGTGCAAGAGGCAAGTCAGGCACTTCCGATGCTTCTGCTGAGTTTGTGGGCAGAGTAAGAAAGCTCTTTGACGAACACAACATCGTTTGGCAGACAGGCGAGCTTGGCAAGGTAGACGGCGGCGGTGGAGGAACTGTCGCACAGTATATCGCAAACCTTGACATGAACGTTATCGACGTTGGCGTACCAGTGCTTTCAATGCACGCACCATTTGAGATAACCTCGAAGATAGACACTTATATGGCATATAAGGCTTTCTCAGTTTTCTTTGCTGACTAATTTGATATCAAATAAGCATATCCGCTTTCCCATTTCGGGAGGGCGGATCTTTTTTTGTCCCCATTGCGACAATTTTTCCATCCAAGCAGTGCTATCATAATATCAAAGGGAGGAACGCCATGAAAATTTACATAGATATACTCCTTGTGACAAACGCCATTATGACGCTTATCATGCTGGAAGCGGCAGGCAGGATATGTCACAAGGTCATAAGTCCGCTGCGGCTGTTGACAGCTTGCTCGGTGGGAGGACTTTCGTCGCTTGTTATGGCTATAGACAGCAGAGGATATTTCACTGCAGTTCTTATTGTGGTGATAAAGCTTGTCAGTGCGGTATTCACAGTGCTTATAGCCTTTGGGTGTAAAGACCCTTGGCAACTACTTCGATACTTCATCATATACTGTGCAGTGGACGCAGTTTTCACGGGTATAGTGGTGACCCTTTGGCAGATATCAGGTAGCAAGGTGATTTTTTTCAGAAACCTCACTGTGTATTTTGACATCTCTCTATTTAAGCTTGCCCTTGCCTGCGGTATAGCATATGGTCTGCTCTGTCTTTATGAGAACATCACACGCAGGTGTTTCAACAAGGTCGCAAAATACGAAGCCATATACGAAAATGGTGGCTGTATAGTGAAAGTCCCTGCCATATGCGACAGCGGGAACAGGCTTTGCGACAGCTTCACAGGAACGCCAGTGGTGGTTTTCTGCTGTGACAGGCTTTTCTATCACTACGACCTTGACCGTGACGAGCCTGACCCTCTAAGCGGTTTCAGGCTTATCCCCTGCTCTACTGTCAGCGGTGAGGGAATTATCCACATAACCGCCGCAGGGAGCGTAAAGATAATCGACGATAAAGACCGTGTACACAACGTCAGATGCTATGTGGGCATAAAGCCCTCGCTAAACGGAAAATCACGGGCTATATTCAACCCCGCATTGCTGGGATAATACAGGAGGAATACAAATGACCACACTTAAAACACTCGCTCTAGGGCTGAACAGATTTTTGAGCCGTTTGTTTTCAGACGACCCCGAAACTATAGATTACCTAAATGGTGCAGATTCGTTACCGCCGCCTCTAAACAAAGAGGAAGAGAAAAAAGCCTTTGAGCTTCTTGAAACAGACCCCAAAAAAGCCCGAGAACTGCTTATCGTGCATAATCTCAGGCTTGTGGTATATATAGCAAAGAAGTTTGAGTCAACAGGCACAGGCATAGAGGATCTTATCTCAATAGGCTCTATAGGGCTGATAAAGGCGGTGAACACCTTCTGTCCTGATAAAAACATCAAGCTTGCGACCTATGCTTCACGGTGCATAGAAAACGAGATACTTATGTTTCTTAGAAAATCAAATCAGTATAAAAATGAAATATCCATAGACGAACCGCTGAATGTTGACTGGGACGGCAACGAACTGCTTTTATCCGATATTCTAGGCACCGATGACGACACTGTGAACAAGGGCATAGAAAGCGAAGTTGAGAAACAGCTTCTTCTGGAGGAGATCGAAAAGCTCTGCCCTCGTGAGAAGCAGATAATGAAAATGCGATTTGGGCTTTCAGGCAAAAAAGAAATGACCCAAAAGCAGGTCGCTGATGAAGTCGGTATATCCCAATCCTACATATCAAGACTCGAAAAGCGGATAATAAAATCCATACGGCGAAATTTAGAAAAAATATGCTGACTAAAAAACTGGCGAACACGCAAAATGTTCACCAGTTTTTATGTTATATGGGATAATTTTGTTTTCACAGCAGTATAATTCTTCTCAGAAATAGGGATCACCTTGCCATATGTAAGCTCTATTCTGTAACGACTTATGCGGCTTACATATTCAGGATTTACAAGATAATTTTCATGACAGCGCACAAACATATCCCTATATCGTCTTTCAAACACCTTAAGGCTCTGCACTGATTCAAATGAGCCGTCAATGGTATATATGACGCAGTGACTGCCACTGCTTTCCACATAAGCTATCCATGACCTATCCAGAAAAACAAGCGACCTGTCTACGCCATTTACTATCACTCTCTTTGTACGCCTTTCACCTGAACAGACATTTTTCTTGTATATTTCTTCATAATGTACAGGATATATCCTGTCACGTTCATCATATTTAATGGCATTGGAAATGTGACAAAGCTTTATTTTTTCTACGCCGTTCTCACTCACCCATGTAAACTGCATCCTTTGATCTGCTCTCCCAACACTGCTGTCAGGCCAAATCGTATCCAAAATGAAAAACATTATGACCTCGCAGGACCTTTCAGTAAGACCTATGGAAAACACCTTTAGGTCGCTGAGCACAAATTCAAGCTTGTGTTCTTCTTGCGAAAAAGCATCAACAAGCGCCTTTCTGGTGCGTATCACATGCTTCTCAGCGGGACCTATCCACAGAATGTCTTCATGACAGGCATTAAGAAAGCTGTCTATCTCGTTATTGTAGTACTTAGTGAGAATATCGGCTGAACGTGTTTCAAGAACTCTATATTCCATGAAATCAAATCCTCCGTTTGCTGAATTAATTTGTACATTTTTTATTGTTTCTTCTATTATACGACATTTTTATTATTTTGTCAATAATACTGACACAATTTCATTTTCGCAAAATTTCGACAGATAAACTATGTATAAATTCTTCAGAAGTTTTATTGTATTTTTAAAGCATATGTGATATACTTAGACCATACGATAAATGAAAGGAGAAGATATCTTGGCGATAGATAGATTTTATGCGGTGATACCCGCTTATGAGCCTGATGAAAAAATGCTGGCTGTTATTGACGATATATCTTCATTGACCGATTTTCATATAATTGTCATTAATGACGGCAGCGGCAAGGATAAGCTGCCGATTTTTGCCGAAGCCGCAAAAAAAGCCATAGTTCTCACCCATGAGGTAAACAAAGGCAAAGGGCGTGGCATAAAAACCGCGCTTGAATACATAAAAGAACATGAAGCCGACACTGTGGGCATCGTCATCGCAGACGCAGACGGACAGCACAAGGTGGAGGATATAATAAGGGTATCGGAAGCCCTGAAAAGCTCCCCTGATAAGCTTATTATGGGTTGTCGCAGATTTTCTGGAAAGATACCACTGCGAAGCAAATTCGGCAACAACATCACAAAATTCGTTTTCTCATTTGCCGCAGGAGTAAAGGTAAGCGACACGCAGACGGGCTTGCGTGGCTTTTCCTCAAAGCTCATACCTTTTATGCTGTCGGTAAACGGTGACAGATATGAGTTTGAGATGAATATGCTACTTGAATGTGCAAGAGAAGGCATAAGATTTTATGAAGTGCCTATCGAAACAGTTTACCTTGGCAAAAACGAGTCATCACATTTTAATCCTATCAAAGACTCATGGAGGATATACAAGGATATACTGAAATTCTCATGCTCATCACTTCTTAGCTTCTGCGTGGACTATATTTGCTACAGCATTTTCGCAATGATAAGCGGGAGCGTAGCGTTTTCTAACATATGCGCAAGAGTGATAAGCTCCATTTTCAACTTTTCCATGAACAAAAAATTCGTCTTTAAAAATAAGGAAGGCATTGCAAAGACAGCCGCAAAATACTTTCTGCTTGCCGCATTAATACTAGCTGCAAACACAATAATGCTAGAGCTATGTGTGAAATATCTCATACACAACAAATATATCAGCAAAATACTTATAGAAGTGCTGCTTTTCTTTATAAGCTGGGCGGCACAAAAAAGTTTCGTTTTCAGAAAGAGGGAAAGAAAAATTGACGAATAAGACAAAAAAGCCAATGCCTGTCTGGGCAATGATCATAACGGACGTTGTGCTTACAGCGGCAGCGATAGGCGTGTTCATGCTTTTTGACTACGTTATGCCGCAAAGTTCAGGAGTAAAGGGAGAAGTGATCGCAACAGTTGACAGCTCCGCAGAGGGTAGCTTCACCCTGCCAAATGCGGCTGACAACCCGCAGACAGAAAGCACTGCGCAGGACGATAGCGAGCCTGCAGTTACCACAACAGCTCCGCAGGCAGAAAAGGCTACAACCACACTGCGTACTGAGCAGACGAACCACAGAAACTGGGGCAATCAGGACACTGCCGACTATCGTTCAGACCAGAACGCTATAAGCAGTATAACAAACGGTGCCATAACCTCTGAGGAGCTTGGCTCGGCTTCAACTGACAATGCTCAGGTGACAGTATACAAAAAATCTATCGGCGAGGGCAGCAACAAGATAACCTATTTTGTGGCTGATGTTTATGTCACAAGCGCAAGCGAGATAAAAACCGCCTTTGCAGACGGAGAATTCGGTAAGAACATCAAGGACTCAGTATTCAGTATGGCGGTGGAAAACAAAGCTCTTTTCGCCATAAACGGTGATTTCTATGGTAATTCAGAACGCAGTATCGTTATAAGAAACGGTATAAAATACCGTGATGATGTCAACGACGCAGACGTGTGCGTGCTGTTCACAGACGGCACAATGCAGACCTACTCCCCGTCTGAATATGACAGCGACGCTGTTATAGCAAAAGGTGCATGGCAGGCTTGGAACTTTGGTCCTGCACTTCTTGACGGAAGTGGCAACGTTCTTGAAACGTTCAACACAACAAAATATCTCAACAGTGCAAATCCACGTTCAGCTATCGGCTGTGTGTCGGCAGGCCACTATATTTTCGTGACAGTTGACGGCAGAAACGAAGGCTACTCAAAGGGCGCAACTCTCAGCGAGCTTGCGGCTATCATGAGCGATGAGGGCTGTATGTCTGCGTTCAATCTTGACGGTGGAAAGTCCGCTATGATGTACTTCAACAAAAGCATTGTGAACGCTCCTGACGGCGGTGGACGTGACCTCAGCGACATTATCTATATAGGAGGATAAAAATGAAAAGACTAAGCAAAATTCTCCCACATATCACGATAATACTTGCGGGAATGTTCATTGTATTCTGGATATTGGATATACTCAACCCTACAATGAATTTCATAAACAGAAAAATATCCAACAAGCTTCTGCTGGCATTTTGCATATCAGCCATAATAACAGCGATACTGGCGGTCTACTATCAGCGCAAGAGCGACAGAAAAGAATAGAACTAATGCAGAGTCACACGGCTCTGCATTTTTTTATGGTCAGATTTTCCTGAAAAATATCTGTATAGTTCCTGATTGAAAGGTAATAATTATATTATCACGGCAGCATAAAATGCTGCTTTTTAACAGGAGCGTGCGATGCAGTACAATAAAGTTGAGATAAGCGGAGTGAACACCAATGAGCTTAAAACGCTGAAAGAGTCAGAAAAGCTGGAGCTTTTGAAAAAAGCCCATTCAGGTGACAAGAAAGCCCGTGAGGAGCTTATAAACGGCAATCTCAGGCTCGTGCTGAGCGTTTTGCAGAAGTTTGTGAGCCGAAGCGACTCCCCTGACGACCTTTTTCAGGTGGGTGTTGTGGGGCTTATCAAGGCGATAGATAATTTCGATACCTCTCTTGATGTGAAGTTTTCTACCTACGCTGTGCCTATGATAGCAGGAGAGCTTAGAAGATTTCTTCGTGATTTTCAGCCCATGAGGGTGAGCCGTTCTCTCCGTGACCTTGCTTATAAAGCAATGCAGGCGAAAGAACAGCTCATATGCGAAAACCAGAAAGAACCTACTGTTGAGCAGATAGCAGACACTATCACCGAAAAGCCTAGTCAAGTGGTCATTGCCCTTGAAGCCATAACCGACCCGGTTTCACTCTATGAGCCTGTGTATTCTGACAACGGCGATGCTCTTTATGTATTGGATCAGGTGAGCGACTCCTGTGACGATAAAAGCTGGCTTGAAGAGCTTTCATTGAAGCAAGCCATGAGCGAGCTTCAGCCTCGTGAACGTAATATACTCTTCCTGCGCTTTTTCAAAGGACAAACTCAGGTGGAGGTAGCAAAAAATATTGGCATCTCTCAGGCACAGGTATCACGGCTTGAAAAAGGTGCATTGGAACACATCAAAAAAAGTATCTAACGTCTGTCGCAATACGTTAAATCGACATTTATGAATATTTTTATTATATACAATTACATTAAGGTCACGTTTTTGAAACAATTTGATTAATAATGTGCCATTAAAGTTGCTTGTAGTCAAAAAATTTGATATAATAATATAGGAGTTATTATGTTAAATCGTCATAAGGGAGTTGAAGTGTATGCTGACTGATTATTCGGTCCTTATTTCCGAGTCATATGACGGCCAGCATAAACTGTTGACCGAGGAACTGAAACGCAAGGGTACAAAGGTCCATATATGCGGTGATACTGAAATAGAGCTTGAGATAGGTGCCGTAAAATATACTCCTGACGTTATCGTTATTGACTGCTGTAAGCTGGGATATAAAAAGCTTCTGCATTTTCGTGAGATACTTCACGAAAATGACATTTATCCCATAATATATAACATCTACACTTATGATGACACAGAAACGATCCGTATTCTTCTCGATTATGATGATATTCTGCATATACTTATGCCATACGACGCTAAGAACGTATGCCACTATATGCTTGACAAGCTAAAAAGGATACCTGTCGATCCTGATATCCTTAAACAGAATATTTCAAAGGAGATACATAGGATCATAACATCAACGGGCATAAACCGCAAGCATTCAGGATATGACCATATCTACTACATGATATTCCTTATTATATTCAAATATAACGGTAATAAAGTACAAATAGGCGAACTTTATAAGGACATCGAAAAACAGTATGGAAAAAATACTGCGGCTATTGAACGCTCAACAAGAAGTGCTATAGTTTCAGGCTGGGAAAAAATGAAGCCTGTGGATAAGCAAATGCTTTTTGAAAGTTGCCTTGCTAACGGAACAAAGCCTACAAATGCAATGTACATAAACACCATAGCTTTATATATAAAGCATTTGTATAACGATCAGTTGGAGATGTATTACAAAAACAAAAACGATCATACATAGGACGATCCCCAAAGTGCATACCTATTATAAAGGGTATGCACTTTTTTTGAAAGGGGAAGGTTTCATGATATGTAGTTTTTCAAGCTTACGAAATAAAGAGGTCGTCAATATGCGAACAGGACTGAAAATAGGCTATGTTGATGATATAGAAATGGATACTCAGGGAGCGAATATAGTTTCACTGATCGTCTATGGCAAACCAAGAGCTTTCGGTATCATGGGCAGAGATGAGGATATTATCATAAAATGCTCGGATATCGAGCTTATCGGCGAAGATACCATACTTGTAAAATTCAACGATAGTGCAGTATGCACAAAGAGCAGAACTGTAAAAATCGAAAATTTGTTAAAATAAATTGTCGTAAACTCTTGAAATGAAATAGAAAATATGATATAATATTAAAGCAATTCGCACGGACAGGTTTTTGCCGTTGGTCCTGCCGTAAGACAGGTGAAAGCAAGTAAAGCCGTCCGGAGGATAAAAACATCTGCATAAGCAGAAATCTAAAACCAAACAGGAGGTTACTACAATGGGAGTAGTATCAATGAAGCAGCTTCTTGAAGCTGGTGTACACTTTGGTCACCAGACAAGAAGATGGAACCCTAAAATGGCTCCATACATTTTCACAGAAAGAAACGGAATTTACATCATCGATCTTCAGAAGACCGTTAAGAAGCTTGAAGAAGCTTATATGTTTATCCGTGACATCTCAGCTAATGGCGAAGAGGTACTTTTCGTAGGTACAAAGAAGCAGGCTGGAGATTCTATCAAGGAAGAGGCACTGAGAGCTAATGCACATTATGTAAATGCAAGATGGCTCGGCGGTATGATGACAAACTACAAGACGATCCAGCAGAGAATCAAGAGACTTGAGCAGCTCCACACAATGGAAGAGGACGGCACATTCGACCTTCTCCCTAAGAAGGAAGTTGTTAAGCTGAAGCTTGAGATAGAAAAGCTTGAAAAGTTCATGGGCGGTATCAAGAACATGAAGAAGCTTCCAGGCGCACTTTTCGTTGTTGACCCAAGAAAGGAAAAGATCGCTGTAGCAGAGGCTAAGAAGCTTGGCATACCTGTAGTAGCTATCGTTGACACAAACTGCGATCCTGACGATGTTGATTATGTTATCCCAGGTAACGATGACGCTATCAGAGCAGTTAAGCTTATCGCTGGTTGCATGGCTAACGCTATAATCGAAGGCAGACAGGGTGAGGACGCTGAGTCCGCTGAAGAGGCAGATAAGGTGGAAGAAGCTGACGAGGCTGCTGAATAAGAGCTGAAATTTCAGGCAGGCATTTATAGTATATTTGTCTGCCTATTTCGATATAAAACACTAGGAGGAATAATAATGGGTAAGGTATCCGTAGCAGAGATCAAAGAACTTATGACAGCAACAGGCGTTGGCATGATGGACTGCAAGAAGGCTCTTGTAGAAGCTGACGGCGATATGGAAAAGGCAGTAACACTTCTCCGTGAAAAGGGACTTGCTACACAGGCTAAGAAGAGCGGCAGAGTTGCAGCAGAGGGTATCTGCACAGCTGTAGTTAAGGGCAACGTAGGCTGCGTTCTTGAAGTAAACATCGAAACAGACTTTGCTGCTAACAATGATGAGTTCAAGGCTTTCGTTGCAGCAGTTGCTGATACAGTAATCGAGACAAACCCTGCTGACGTTGACGCACTTAAAGCAACAAAGATCAGCGGTGGTGACAAGACAGTTGAAGAGACACTTCAGGATCTGTTCATCAAGATCAGAGAGAACATGGTAATCAGAAGATTCAAGAGAATGGAAGGCATTCTTGTTCCTTACGTTCACGGTGCAGGCAGCATTGGCGTTATGGTAAAGCTTGATTCTGACATTGCACCTGACAATGCTGAGCTCCTTGCTGCTGGTAAGGACTGTGCACTTCAGGTCGCAGCTATGAATCCTGCATACCTGAACAGAGAGGCTGTTCCTGCTGACGCTCTTGACAAGGAGAGAGAGATCATGCTGGCTCAGATGGCTGAAGATCCTAAGATGGCTAACAAGCCTGAGCAGGTTAAGCACAAGATCATCGACGGTAAGATCGGCAAATACTATTCTGAGAACTGCCTCCTTGAGCAGGCATTCGTTAAGGATGATAAGGTATCTGTTGGCAAGTACGTTGAGTCTGTAGCTAAGAAGCTTGGCGGCAAGATCGACGTTGTTGAGTACGTTCGTTTCGAGAGAGGCGAAGGCGTAGAGAAGAAGGAAGAGAACTTCGCTGACGAAGTTGCAGCAATGACAAAGTAATCTTTCTGACATAAATGAAAATCCCTCGGTGGTAAGCCGAGGGACTTTTTTATGGGCTTTTGATTGTAACTTGTCAAGTTTTATTATACTGCGTCATTGAAGCAATGTGTGATTTGAGTGACAGATACAGAAAAGAGGATGAAGCTCGTGGTGAAGCCCGTGGTTTTATTAAAGGCAGGGCAAAAGAAATAATTTGCTTTGCTAAGAAAATCAACTACACGTATGAAGAAATCAAAGCAAGGTTGAAACAACGGCTGAACATTAATGACGACGAGGCTGAAAACTATATGAAACTGTATTGGAACGAAAAATAAGATAAGAAGCGGCATCCTCTGAAAAGAGGGTGTCGCTTTTCTCTAAGTATATCAGCAAATAGGTATCCGAGTTATAACCGTACCTATAGATATGGTTATAAGAAAAAGCCCTTCTGTGTGAACAACATCAGAAGGGTTAGTCTATATATGAAAAAATATATTGTTGGGGCTCAATATATTTGTATTCTGTTTTGAGTTTGCCAATCTGTTAAAAGATAGTAGCAGGCATTATTGCCTCTCTTATTATAACTTCAAATAATACGTTTGCCATATTTGCATCAAACAGCGATAGCTTTGGTGCTCAGAACCACGTTAACAACGTAATAGACGTTGACGGAACATCATATATCGCAGATGTAAGCTTTTCTTGAAAATATAAGTTTATCATTATCAAGTAAAATATTAATTATAGCTTCTTCTGCAGTTCCTTCACAGATGCAGGCTATATATACTTCTTCTGTCATGGCTTTGTCTCCACCTTGTTTATGATGCTTTTTTTGAGCTGGATATATGCTTCATATGAAGGAGCAGTATTGCCTATGAGCCCACTTTTAAACGATTGCACTTTATTTTCATCATTTCTCTGCATTCGTTCATTTAATGGAGTTATTGTGATTTTATCTTTGTTTTCCACAATATAAATGCAGTCATTTCTTTCTATGTGTTCAAGGAGTTCAGAGTAATGTGTGGAGAAAATAAGGGTTGCCCCATGCGGATTTACTCTTTTGTCCGTGAAAATTCTTATCAGCGTTGATACAATCTCATGATTGAAGTGATTCTCTATGTCATCGATTATAAGATATCCGCCATTTTCAAAAAGAGATATGGCTCTTCCAAAGACATTTATTCCTTTTATTGTTCCTGAAGATAAATAGGTATTGAGCTCTGCAAGATCATATAGAATTTTCTCTTTTTCTCCTCGAAACTTAAGATATATAACCGTTTTTCCGTTGATTTCACTAGTATTAATATATTCTATCTTGGAATCAAAATAAGATAGAACGCTTAGAGGATATTCTTTTAAGAGTTTGAACCTGTTTATATTTGTGATTTCAAACATATCAGTAAATACGATCGTTGTTTTTTCTGCTTTTTTGTATCCCACGATAATGCTCATATCGTCTACTAGGTATTGTTCATCATCTTTCCTTTTCATTATCGTTGTTGCCGAAGAAAAGTCAAAGATGCTTGTTTTGTTGTCAGATGCAAGCAACTTTCTAGACTTAATATATTCCTCAGTTATTATATAGTGTTCATCTGCATATTTAATAACTGTGTGCAGCAGATTTACAGTATCGCAATTCGCAAATACAATATCAAAAACAATCTCATACTGCTCGTTGCCTTCCCCAAGTATTCCACAGTATTTTATATTATTTATTTGCTCGTTGTTTAAAACAGAAAAAACAAAAGAAATAAGCCTTAAAATTGTGGTCTTTCCGGAAGCATTGATTCCAAAAAAACTTTCTATGTTATTTGTATACAGCCTGTTGGCGTTTGAGGAAGAAAGCTTAAACATTCCTTCGGTATCATTCAAGGTCGTTCTTTGTGTGTTGATAAAGTTGATTTCACATTTTCCATCGTATAGTGGAAGACCTTCGGCAGATATTTTTAAAACCTTAATCACCGATTATCAGCTCCTTTCAATATTATTATAATACAATCGATTAAAAAAATCAATCGTAAAAACAAATATTTTGTTTTTACATTCGTGTAACTTTAACATTTATTATCTATAGTATGCCCATTATACAGAAAAATCAATCTCATTGCAAAAAAACAAAGCAGGCATTCTTTGGGGATAATCAGAATGTCTGCTCGTTTCGACAACATTTGTCAAAGTGCAATATTAACAATGGAAATAATATAAGAATATCACATTTCGCATAAAATGTCTATACTTTGTTTGTGATAAATCAAAATGTTTGTTTAAGAAAAGACTTAACGAGAAAAGAACAGAAATATGGAAAGGTATATACATCGCTATCATGCCCTATATTTTCATTGTTTAATTTTATACCAAAACTTATATCTTCATACCTATCAGAGGCTATAAGTGTTTTCATTGATTTCATTTTTCCATTTTGAGATTTTACTTCAATGGGGACAAGATTGTTAGCAGTGCGCAGGAAAAAGTCTTGCTCTAGGGTCGAGTCCTTCCGTTTGTAATAAAAAAGATCGCACCCGGCTTTAACAAATGCTTCTCCAACAATATTCTCGTACAATGCTCCTTTGTATACTCCAAGGTTTTTATTTGCTCGAAGATCATCTTGCGCTTCATCATCAAGCATCGCTACCAATAAACCGCTATCGGCAAAATATAGCTTAAATGTATCATTATCATATAAAACTTATGGAAGAACATTTAAGAAATAGCGGAATAAAAGATGAACAAATAATTGAAATGGACTTTGAAAAATACGAATTTGGCAAAATGACTGGTGACTCATTTTATAAATATGTCAAAGAGAGAATTTTACCAGATCCAAATCAAAGGATGTATCTTTTTTTGATGAAATCCAACGTGTGCCCCAATGGGAAGATGCTGTGAACTCGTTTAGGGTTGAATTAAATTATAACATATATATAACAGGATCTAATGCTTATTTGCTTTCCTCTGAATATGCTACCTATTTAGTAGGAAGATATGTAGAAATAAAAATGCTCCCTTTGTCATTTTCTGAATTTATGTATTTTCACGATTTGCGATTGGAAGAGATCGCAGGTGTATTAGACAAAAAAAAGAAGCAGTTTCGTGATAAAAATGGGGTCTTATACGACCTAAATGAAGTATTTGAAGCATATTTGCGCTTTGGAGGAATGCCCGGTATTTCTGATGTAGGGCTTGATCAGGAAAAGGCACTTGTCTTGCTTGACGGAATATATTCAACTGTAGTCATACGTGATATTTTAGAAAAAGGTTGTTTCAGATCCTATACTTTTGAGAAAGATCATAATGTTTCTTGCTGATAATATTTGAAGTAATACGCTTCTTCTAAAGATAATGAAGGCATTATAGTCGAAGAAGATAAAATAGCGGTGGCCATAACCTAATTGTTGTTTTCTTTCTATAATTAATTATAACGTAAGTTAAAAACATAGTCAAATTTCAGACTTACAAAAACAGTTTTTAAAAAAATTCGTTATAAATGCACATAAATCAGTGGCCTAAAACATACTAGATGTACAAAACCTTATAACGAGTAAATCTATATATCGGTCAAATTATGTAAAAATCATTTTTATTTATTTCCGTTATTTGTTGTTTTTTGATTTGCTTGGCTGTTTCAACTTCCATGTTGATAAATGTAAACTTTTTCAGAAAACATGTTGTAATATATGGCAATTTGGAATAAGGCTGTAGACAAATGGGGCGATTGGCAAGCTGCACAGCATATAGCTAAGAAATATGATAATGACGGATATCTTCGCAAGAAGAAATAGCACAAACAAAAATAAGCTGCTACAGAAAAATCTGTGGCAGCTTATTCTATTTAGAATAGTCCTAATTTTAACCTATCAATATCGGCTCCTGATATCTGTTTGTACGAATCCATAAGATTTTGGATCATATTTAATGACGAGCGGGTTGAAGAACCAGTTGCATAGTGTACTGTCGGAGAAAATTTATTATAAGAAAAAATGGCTTTGGTTTTATAGGCTTGACCATAAAGAACCTTTCCTATTAGAATTTCAAATGAATAACCTTTCCCGTCTCTTGCAATATGCTTAAATGGTTTTGTTAATGATAATTGCTGGATCTTACATCTAAGTCTGTTTGTCATTTTTGAGCAAAGATCTAGCGTATTGAATCTATCAACAAAAATACTTCCACAGTCTTTACACAAATGTTTGTGACCTCTTATCTTAAGAGCTGTATAATGTTCATTATTTAGTGCATATCTTTGTTTCAATTTTAGGCGAAACAACAAAAAGATAATCACACTCATCTGCATTTTCACGCAGTTCAAGTATATCAAATTCATCAAGACAAAGCATATTTTGGTTGTGGTTTATAAGCATATTCTATCCTTTCATTACAATTTTTTCGCAGAGGACAAAGCCTAATTACTGAAGATAAGAGGCAACTATCGTTCAGAGTAGACATCATTATCTGAATTATCTCCTCACTCAAACACTCCCCCGTCAAGCTGTCCGCAGAAATAAAGATCATTCATAGTCGGCTCGCTCATAACAGCGTTAGGGGTGGGCTTTGTCTTTGAGATAGTCTTCGACTTTGTATCCTCATAATAAATGTTCTCGATAGGCAGCAAACCAATATCCTCTTTGGGAATATCCCACACCATACCCCTTATATGCTCAAAAAGCGCCTCTGGGCTGTCATTAGCGATAACAGAGCCTTTGTTAAGTATGATCAGGTCGTCCGTTATGGTGTCAATATCAGAAACGATATGGGTGGAAATTATTATAATGCTGTCCTTTTTAAGTCGCACCATTATCCTCTTGAATTGCTCACGTTCGAATGGGTCAAGACCAGCAGAAGGCTCGTCAAAAATCAGTATCTCGGGGGAGTTAAGGATAGTCTGTGCAATGGCAAGGCGCTGTTTCATTCCGCCAGAAAATGACTTTATCTTGTCATCAAGATTTTCAGACAGATTCACAAGCCCCAGCACACGTCTTATCTCGTCCTCAATAAGCGGCTCAGGCATTCCTTTTAACAGAGCCGAAAATCTGAGAAATTCATGGGCGGTGTAGCTTGGATAAAATGGCTGATACTGAAACTGAAAGCTCAGCTTTTCACGATATTTCTCGCCCATTTCAAAAACGTCCTGCCCGTCAAGGGTCACGCTGCCGCCCGACTTTTTTATCACGCCCGATATGCAGTTCATTATGGTGGTCTTGCCTGCGCCGTTTGGTCCAAGCAAAGCGTTTATGCCCGTATGAAATTCGCAGGTTATGCCCTTGAGCACCTGCTTTTTGCCGTATCTTTTGGATAAGTTTTCTACTCTTAAAACGCTCATATCATCACCACTCCTTATCGGTCAAAGCTTTTTTCATAATATCCGCTGTATCTCCATGCAGTCAGTCCGCTCAAAATCGCTGCAAGATATATGAATACAGCTACCGCTTCCGAACAATCAAAAGCCCTCATATAGTCAAGGTTGTTAAGCTGCCCATTTACGCTTGTGACAGCCGCAAACATATAAGGCGAAAGTGCTCCCACATAATGTGCGGCGGCGGACATGACCGCTATCAGCCCAGAGGTCAGCATAACATATTTTTTCACAGAGCGCACTTGCTTTGCCACAAGCACGAAAATGCCGTAGGTTATAAAAAGCGACATAAGCCTTGTGACATATAGCCATATTATTGTGCCTCTAACAGTTAGCATTAAAGGCGCAAGGTCAAATTGCCACACGCTTTGTAAAGATGAGGTGCTGTACTTGCTCTGATGTAATGTTCCGCTTATAATAAGGTCTGCAAAAAAGCTCAGTGTGAACATTATAAATATCGCCACTGATAAAATTATCTCCCGTGACTTAAAAAACGCTGACGAATTTTTAGATATCTTTATCTGCTGATCCATTCTCTTTTCATAACTATCTGCAACAAAAACGCCCACAAGCAGAAGCACAAATATAGGCATGATATCTACCGCCTGCAATTCAAGAAACTTCAAAAACGGCTCGTCATTTATCACCTGCGGTGTTGGAAAGGCGGCGTAAAGTCGGCTGTTTTTCACAAGGTCAGAGGGAATATTAGCGTCTGTTAGACCTCTTCCCGTGCGTGCATAGCTTCTGATGCTTTCGACCATGAAACAACTGCGAAGCTCGGTCTTATACTTGTTCACGGCGGCTGTGATGTTACCGTTATAACCGCCTGCGTAACTCCTCAGCTCATAGTCCGTTATGTATTCATCACATTGATCAAGTGTCTTGTCTGCTGAATTTTCTATAAGTTCATTGTATATCTCCGCCGTTTCTTTGTTCATATAGGTAAGATTATTTGAAGAATCAAAGCTCCGATACACTGTGAATTTTGCGGAAGCTGAAAAAATTATCACTATGACAAAAAGCAGCCAGAATTTCTTTATGAGCCGTGAAGTCTGATAACTATACATACTTTTCATTATCCCACCTGCCTTTCAGCAAGGAGATATGTCCCTGCGACAAAAAATGCGGTCATGATGAATATGATAGCAAAATAAACAACGTATTCTCGTGCAGGTATTCCCCAGAAATTCATATAACCTGTGTCATTGAGCATATTGGTGTAATTGCCTGTTAAAATGTCAACGGAAGGATTGGAAAGACTTGTGGTTTTCAGATATAATGGTACAAATATTGGCACAAGACAGACAGCTCCTGCAAGTATGGTCTTTCTGCAAAGCATTGAAAGAAACATAACAATACTTGCGGTGAAAAGCGCATAAACAAGTTTTGCGGCAAATACTGCAACTAGATATCCGCCAAAGCTCATATTCGCCGAACTTAGTTCAAAACCGCTCAGATATTGCAATGGCATATCAAGTTTAAAGCCGTTTGTATCGTAAATAAAAAGAGTTATAATATCCACAGTGTAAATTATCAAAACAAGAATTATTACAGCAACAAAGCCGGTACAAAGCTTGAAAAGCGAGAACTTTCTCACACCTGTTTTGGTTATCCCAAAGCTTTTTATCCTGCTGCTTTGTATCTCTGATGAAAATATGCTGAAAAGGAGCAGATAAACACCGAATGGTATGAGTATTTCAGATGACATATAGTTTTCAAAGCCGTCAGCGGCTCTGGTGTCAATGATATCGTCCGACTTTTTTAGGTCTGTTATCACGGCGTTGTAATCGCTGATGAGCTTGTCGGAAAGCTTCAAAGAATACTCATCCGTAACGCCACGTCTTGCATTTCGGCTGTAACCTCGCACACGCTCGGAAATGAGCTTCAAAGCATTTTGCTGGGAATATAGCTCTCCCTCAATAAGAGAAAACATACTGTCAAGTCCTGCGCCTGCTTGTGAATTTTTCTGAGAGAAATCTATTATCTTTTCCTCAAGTTCCACAGGCAATTCAGCCTGCTTTACACCGCCTGTGTTGTGGTTATTCTGATAGTCGTTTATCTCGTTGTTAAGAGCGTTTTGCTCATCAGCAAGCTTTTGAGCGTCTTGGCTTACAGTTTCCGAGCCGCCTTTAAGATAGGTCATGTATTTTTCGCCATAAGCATAAGAAGGTCTGAGCACAGATATCAAAAAGGCGCAGGAAAGCAAAGCCAGCAATAAGCTTATCAAAGCTGACTTCGCCATATCTTTTCTTATCATAAATCTGAGAAGTTTCATATCGTCACACCTCAAATATCAAGTTCCTACATTCCTGCCTGTATCTCCGCATATGTATCATAATCCCATTCGCCGTTTGAAATAAACTTGTGCAGTTTAAAATCTTTATCCACAAGATAAGCGGCTGTATCAGCGTCGGGATTATAGGTCGAAAGAAGGAAATAATCCTCACAGTTATTGAATATCGTCATATAGTCGATATACTCATAGCCGTAAAAATACTTTTCATTGAGCTTAGCATCATCAATTATCTTCTGCGGTTTATTATCGTTATCAAGATAATAAAGCACATACTGATACATTTTGCCATTATCATTTGGCTCACGAACAAGCACTATCATAGTGTTATTGAAGTACTGAAAATATCTTACAAAAGATTTGTCTTTAAAAGTGCAAACTGTGTCACTTTTTTCATTATCCTCATTATACCTATACAGCTTGTTTTCGCCATTAGAGTAATACACATCTCCGTCGGCCGGATAATACATATACGGCGTATTTTCGCTTATCTGAGAGCCAACATCAATGCCTGTATCCTTGACGTTCTGAGGGTCTGAAAGTGGAGCTATAAATAGGCGGACTGTATCCGTCTTTGGGCAAAGCCTTGTAAAATAAAGCTTGCCGTCGCTTATGTAATAGGTATTGGCTTTTGTTATCTCGCTTTTGTCAGAGTTTTTGAGAGCGTATTTATATAGCGAATAGCCTGTGCTGAATCCGTTCTCGTCGGTCTCGCTCTTTTTGTATTTGCCCTCAACAAAATAGATATCTCCGTCTTTGTCCATAGACATACAGCCTAATATGCTGTCCTTTGGTGCAGAATACACTTCCGTGACTTCACCGCTGTTGTAATCCACTGTGACAATGCTGTAATCTTCTTTTTGCGTAGCAGAATTATACACTGACCTTACAGCGTATATAACGCCGTCATATATGGTATAGCAGGACAAGTTTGAATACTCTTGAAGCTTGACCTTTATCATTGCAAGGCTGTCGGATTCGATATCATATTCTGCAATGCCGTCATAGGTTTTGTAATACACAAAATTGTTTGCAAATGCAGTAGAAGAAGCTTCAGGACACAAAAGGTTTGTGGGAGAAGCAGAAAGTTCTTGTTGACCCTTTTCAGAAGAAACCGCCTTATCGGATTTTGTGCCAAGAGAAATGAAAAGTGTAACTGCAACTGCGGCAATTATAACTGCGGCTGTTGCGATAATAATTTTAGTTTTCATAATTCACACTCAAGTTCTATTATTGACTATCAACGGAAAGCGTTGTGCTGTAATTGCCATGTACCTTATCATTATAAATATGTACAGTTTTTACTAACTTTGAAGATGTACAACCTTTTAACCCAAACGAATGCTCAATTTTACCTGTGTCAGAGTGAGATGATCCACAACCAGTACCACCAACAGAGGCACTTGCATAAACATAACCGCTGTATTTACAATTTGGATTGTAAACATTGTTATTGTTACTTGATGTCCTAGTCCAAGCTTGACCAGCTACAGTTGAATTTGTTCTTATTCCTGTTACAAAACATGAAATATAAGCATTTGAGCCAGAACCACCAACTGCTCTGCCGTATTTTATGGCTTCATACGCACTAGCCCCAATAGCCATAGAACTCATCATCATAACAGCAGCACCCATAGCTGCGATCCTTTTTACGATCTTTTTCA
>OHYV01000022.1_pt1 | contig 117269 bp, 92 predicted proteins | sample 1580321 | NCBI WGS metagenome assembly OHYV01 (sample SAMEA3882529, study PRJEB24775) | human gut metagenome | biome: human-associated habitat; feature: intestine environment; material: feces | place: Netherlands | collected 2009/2010 | reverse complement strand
TTTGGTGATAACAGGGCTGCGCACATAAAGTGGAATTCGTCGAACTCGCGTTAATATATATTGAATAAAGTATGGGTCTCAATACACTGAAGAAAAAACTGCAAGACAACGTGGAAGCCGCCAAGGGCAAGATGCCATAACTAGCGACATGGATTTACCGCGAGTAGACGAACTCTCTGAAAAAGACGTGACCGCGGCAGCAGACATAATGAACAACGCAAAGCAAAAGGGCATGACGAAAACTGCCACGAAACTGTTGGGCAAAGAAATCAAGAAAAGACTGGGAAAGTAGGAAAAAGAACAACCCCGACCGCGCTCCTCGCGCATGTATATTTAATGTATTGGAAAAGGGCAGGTCTACTGGCCATGAAGCGCAAGCAGCGCAAGCTCTTGAAGAACTTGCGCCGCTTTTTGCGTTGTCCCAGGCGGATTCGAACCACCACTGACAGAACCAAAACCTGTAGTGCTACCATTACACCATAGGACAATTGCGGCTGCAAAGGTAGTGCTTTTCCGCCATATCACCAAATGTTTTGCCGAAAATTTATCTTGATAAGCTAAAATTTATGGTCTTTATATGCGCTCTTTCCGTTTTCCCGCATGTTAAAAGACGAAAAGAGAATACCACGATAGCGGGATTTTGGCCTTTTTGGGTAGTAAAAATGAAGAAAAGAGAGGTTTTACATGTCGCGAACCGAAAATAATTAGTACCTTTGCTGTCAAAAATTTAATTACGTTACTAATACATTAAAGTTTAACACATTATGTTTGAAGGGCAACCTAAAGGTCTTTTCGCCTTGGCGCTGGCCAATACCGGCGAGCGTTTCGGCTACTACACAATGTTGGCCATCTTCGTACTTTTCCTGAGAGCCAACTTTGACTTGTCTGCCGCCACGGCGGGCAACATCTACGCCGCCTTCTTGGCGTTGGTTTATTTTCTCCCGTTCATTGGCGGCATCCTGGCCGATAAGTTCGGCTATGGCAAAATGGTGACATTCGGCATCGTCGGCATGTTCCTGGGCTATCTGTTGCTGGCGCTCCCGCTGGGCAGCGGCTTGGCCGCCTGGATTTCAATGGCCGCCGGACTGCTGGTCATCTGCATGGGAACGGGATTGTTTAAGGGCAACTTGCAAGTGATGGTAGGCAATCTCTACGATGACCCCGCCTACTCCGCCAAGAGAGACTCGGCATTTAGCATCTTCTATATGGCCATCAACCTGGGTGCGTTGTTTGCCCCAACGGCAGCCGTGGAAATCATGAACTACGCGCAAAACCACTGGGGAGCCACCGTAAACGAGTCTTACCACTTCGCCTTTGGCGTGGCATGCTTCTCGCTCATCGTCTCCATGCTCATCTATTACGGTTTCCGCTCCACCTTCCGCCACGTGGAAGGCACCACGAAACAAGTGGAAGCCAGCCAAAAGGAGACGGCGCACACCGAGGAACTGACCCCCAAGGAGACCAAAGACCGCATCGTGGCCCTGTGCCTGGTATTTGCCGTGGTCATCTTCTTCTGGATGGCTTTCCACCAAAACGGCTTGACGCTGACCTATTTCGCCGATGAGTTCACGGCCAAAAGCTCCACGGGCGTGGAGAGCATGATGTTCAGCGTAGCCAACCTGTTCGCTGTTATCATCCTGGTATATGCCTTGTTCTCGCTGTTCCAGTCAAAGACGGGCAAGGCGCAACTCATTTCTTTCCTGGTAGGAGCGGCCGCCGTGGCGTTCCTCATCTATCGTTACGCCACCATGGAGGGCAGCGTTCCCGTAGACGCACCTATCTTCCAACAGTTCAATCCCTGCTTCGTGGTGGCCTTGACACCTGTCTCCATGGCCATCTTCGGCTCGTTGGCACGCAAGGGGAAGGAGCCTTCCGCCCCCTTCAAGATAGGCTTGGGCATGTTGGTGGCCGCCTTGGGCTACGTGGTGATGGTAGTGGGCTCCATCGGATTGCTCACCCCTAACGCGCAAGAAGCATTGGGCGACTCCGCCTCTTTCGTCTCCCCCAACTGGCTCATCAGCACTTACCTGGTGTTGACCTTTGCCGAATTGCTGCTTTCGCCCATGGGCATCTCCTTCGTTTCCAAGGTAGCTCCTCCCAAATACAAGGGCATGATGATGGGCGGATGGTTCGTTGCCACCGCCATCGGCAACTACCTGACCTCCGTGGCCTCTTGGCTGTGGGACGACCTACCTTTGTGGGTGGTTTGGGGCACGCTGATGACGCTCTGCCTGCTGGCTGCCCTCTTCATCTTCTCCGTGATGAAACGACTGGAGAAAGTGGCATAACAAGCACTCAACCCCATAGAAAAGCGCACGCCCCAATAAAAGCGTGCGCTTTTTTGCGCTTATTTATTTTGTATTCTCATGAATATCCGCTATCTTCGCGGAAGGAACACCTAAAAACGACTAAAACATCAAAAAGCAAAATGAAGACACATTACCAACTGAGATATGCCGCCCACCCCAGGGACGCGAAGAACTATGACACCGCCCGCCTAAGGGACGACTTCCTAATAGAGACCCTCTTCGTGGCCGACGAGGTGCACATGGTCTACTCCATGTATGACCGCATGATAGTGGGAGGTGCCATGCCCTGCCAGGAAGAGCTGTCCCTGGAGGCCATCGACCCATTGAAAGCCGACCATTTCACCTCACGCCGAGAGGTGGGCATCTACAACGTGGGCGAAGGCGAGGCCATCGTCAACGTGGGCGAGGAGTGTTTCGAACTGGGATACAAAGAAGCCCTCTACATAGGAGCAGGCGAAAGGGAAGTGACCTTCCAGAGCAAGGAGGCGGAACGGCCTGCCAAGCTCTACTTCAACAGCACCACGGCGCACAAGGCCTATCCCTGCCGCAAGGTGACCAAGGCGGATGCCGTCACCGTGCGCATGGGTTCGCTGGAGATGAGCAATGAGCGCACCATCAACAAAATGCTAGTCAACCAGGTGCTCCCCACCTGCCAACTGCAAATGGGCATGACCGAGTTGTGCCCCGGCAGCGTATGGAACACCATGCCCGCACACGTCCACAGCCGCCGCATGGAAGCTTACTTCTATTTCGAAGTGCCCAAGGGGCAAGCCGTTTGCCACTTCATGGGCGAACCTCAAGAGACTCGCCACATCTGGACGCAAGGAGAACAGGCCGTACTCTCACCCGAATGGAGCATCCATTCCGCCGCCGCCACCCACAACTACACGTTCATTTGGGGCATGGGAGGAGAGAACCTGGACTATGGAGACCAAGACTTCTTTGACATCACAGACTTGAAATAAACCAATCCAACCTATAACAAATTACTTAAACTATGGAAAGCTTAAAAGATTTCTCACTCGAAGGCAAGAACGCCTGGATCACTGGAGCGGCCTACGGCATAGGCTTCAACATCGCCAAGGCATTCGTGGCGGCTGGCGCCAAGAACATCATCTTCAATGACCGACACCAGTCCACGCTGGACTTGGGACTGGCCAATTACCAAGAGGCAGGCATCAAGAACGTGCATGGCTATCTTTGCGACGTGACAAAGGAAGATGACGTGAAGGCCTTGGTGGAGAAGATACACCAGGAAGTAGGGCAAATCGACATCTTGGTCAACAACGCGGGCATCATCAAGCGTGTGCCCATGCACGAGATGCCACGCTCCGAGTTCCAACAAGTGATAGACATCGACCTGGTAGGTCCCTTCATCTGCGCGTCGGCCGTGTTGCCCGAGATGATGGAACGCCGCGAGGGCAAGATCATCAACATTTGCTCCATGATGAGCGAGCTGGGAAGGGAGACCGTATCGGCCTACGCCGCCGCCAAGGGAGGACTGAAAATGCTCACGCGCAATATCTGCTCGGAGTATGGAGGTTATAACATACAGTGCAACGCCATAGGCCCCGGCTATATAGCCACGCCACAGACCGCGCCGCTGCGTGAGCCTCAGCCAGACGGAAGCCGTCATCCCTTCGACCAATTCATCTGCGCCAAGACCCCGGCAGGCCGCTGGCTCAACCCCGAGGAACTGGGCGGCCCCGCCGTATTCCTGGCCTCGAAGGCATCGGATGCCGTCAACGGCCACGTGCTCTACGTAGACGGAGGCATCCTGGCCTACATCGGCAAGCAACCTTAAGCAACGTCTCTACCAGTCTGCCCCTTTGTGGAGCAGCCGAATTAACTACGCATACACGCGTTGAGCCTGTCGCCCGCCTTGGGCGGCAGGCTTTTTTCGTATAGAAGCCTCAAGCAAAGGCGACCGATCATATCTCTTGACCCCTATCCGCCCGTTCGCGCCGTCTGCTTCCTCCACATGGCCACGCCGCTAGAAAAACATAGGAAACAAATCTTTTCCACACAGCATATAAACCGCCCGTAAATAGCTGAAAACCGCATTTCACGACGTGGAACAGATTTAGGAACCAGCTTCTTGAAACTTCGACACTATATAAAAGCCGTTTCATTCCTTAGTGGAAAAAATCTCGTTCCCGTCTTACGCGAGCGGCGCAAAAGCAAGCGTCCGCGCCGTGAAGCGCAAGGCCAAGGCGGGCCGTAAGCGAATATCGGGGGAAATGTTTGGCCATTTACGCGAAAATCACTACTTTCGCGAGTACATATAACCCTTAATCGCAAAAGACATGATACTATTCTTCAGAACCTCAAACCGCAGTGTCATCGCCACGGAGATTGACCACCAACCCAGCCAAGCCGAGATAGACGAGCTGTGCTGGCTCTATGGCGACGCGAAACTGGAGGAAGCGCAAGCCTTGGAAGGCTATTTCGTGGGTCCCCGCAGGGAAATGATCACCCCCTGGAGCACCAATGCCGTGGAAATCACGCAAAACATGAGCCTCAAGGGCATCAGCCGCATAGAGGAATTCTTCCCCGTGGACTCGGCCGAGGCGGAGCATGACCCCATGCTGCAACGCATGTACCAGGGAATAGACCAGCGAGTGTTCACCGTTGACCACCAGCCTGAGCCCATCAAGTACGTAGACAATCTGGAGAAATATAACGAGGAGGAGGGACTGGCCCTCTCGCCCGAGGAGATGGACTACCTGCACCAGCTGGAGAAACAGAACGGCCGCCCGCTGACAGACAGCGAGATATTCGGCTTCGCACAGATCAACTCCGAGCACTGCCGCCACAAGATATTCGGCGGCACCTTCATCATAGACGGGGAAGAGAAGGAAAGCTCCCTTTTCGCCCTTATCAAGAAGACCACGCAGGAGAATCCCAACAGGATACTCTCCGCCTACAAGGACAACGTGGCTTTCGCGCAGGGTCCCATCGTGGAGCAATTCGCCCCGAAAGACCAAAGCACCAGCGACTACTTCCGGGTGACAGACATAGAGAGCGTCATCTCCCTGAAGGCTGAGACCCACAACTTCCCTACCACCGTGGAGCCTTTCAATGGCGCCGCCACGGGCACGGGAGGAGAGATACGCGACCGCATGGGCGGAGGAACAGGCTCATGGCCTATAGCCGGAACGGCGGTTTACATGACCGCCTATCCCCGCTTGAAGGATGACAACGGAAAGACGGACACGGAAAGGGACTGGGAAGACATCATGCCCATACGCCAATGGCTCTACCAGACTCCCGAGCAGATACTCATCAAAGCCTCCAACGGAGCCAGCGACTTCGGCAACAAGTTCGGCCAACCCCTCATCACCGGCTCACTGCTCACCTTCGAGCATGAGGAGAACGGCGAGAAGTACGCCTACGACAAGGTCATCATGCTGGCAGGAGGCGTGGGCTACGGCAAGAAACGCGACTGCCTGAAGAAAGAGCCGCAACCCGGCAACAAGGTAGTGGTGGTAGGCGGCGACAACTACCGCATTGGCTTGGGCGGCGGTTCGGTCTCCTCCGTGGACACGGGACGCTACAGCAGCGGCATAGAGCTGAACGCCGTGCAGCGCGCCAATCCCGAAATGCAAAAGAGAGCCTACAACCTGGTAAGAGCCCTGGTGGAGGAAGACAACAATCCCGTGGTGAGCATCCACGACCACGGCTCCGCTGGCCACCTGAACTGCCTCTCCGAATTGGTGGAGGAGTGCGGCGGCGAGATAGACATGAGCAAGCTGCCCATTGGCGACAAGACACTTTCCGCCAAGGAAATCATCGCCAACGAGAGCCAGGAACGCATGGGACTGCTCATCGACGAGAAACACATAGAGCACGTGCAGCGCATCGCCGAGCGCGAGAGGGCACCGATGTACGTAGTGGGACAGACTACGGGCGACGCCCATTTCAGCTTCAAGCAAGCTGACGGCGTGAAGCCTTTCGACCTGGACGTGGCCCAGATGTTCGGCCATTCACCCAAGACGGTGATGGTGGACAAGAACGTGGAGCGTCACTACGAGTGCGTCTCCTACGACCAGACGCAATTGCAAACCTACCTGGAGAGGGTGTTGCAGATGGAGGCAGTGGCCTGCAAAGACTGGTTGACCAACAAGGTAGACCGCTCGGTGACAGGCAAGATAGCTCGCCAGCAAGCGCAAGGCCCCCTGCAATTGCCTTTGTCCGACTGTGGCGTAGTAGCCCTGGACTATCGCGGAAAGAGCGGTATCGCCACCGCGCTGGGTCACGCCCCGCAAGCGGGACTGGCCAATCCGCAGGCAGGAAGCGTGCTCTCCGTGGCCGAGGCATTGACCAACATCGTGTGGGCACCCTTGGCTGACGGCATGCAGAGTCTCAGCCTCTCCGCGAACTGGATGTGGCCTTGCCGCTCGCAAGAGGGTGAGGATGCCCGTCTCTACAGCGCGGTGGAGGCGTTGAGCGACTTCTGTCGCGCCATCGGGGTAAACGTGCCCACGGGAAAGGACTCTCTCTCCATGACACAGCAATACCCCAACGGCGAGAAAATCATCGCCCCTGGCACGGTCATCGTGAGCGCGGGCGGCGAAGTCTCCGACGTGAAGAAGGTGGTAAGCCCCGTCATCGTGAACGACAAGAACTCCAGCCTCTACCATATAGACTTCAGTTTCGACGAGATGAAGCTGGGCGGCAGCGCCTTCGCCCAAAGCCTGGGCAAGGTGGGCGATGATGTCCCCACGGTGAAAAACCCCAACTACTTCGTGGATTGCTTCAACGCCATACAGGAACTCATCAACCGCGGCTGGGTAATGGCAGGCCACGACATCAGCGCGGGCGGACTGGTGACCACGCTGTTGGAGATGACTTTCGCCAACACGGAAGGCGGCATCAAGGTCAACCTGCACGACATGGAGGGCGAAGACCTGGTGAAGCTGCTCTTCAGCGAGAACCCCGGCGTCATCATACAGGTGAGCGACAAGCACAAGGAAGAACTGAAGAAGTTCCTGGACGACGAGGGAGTGGGCTACGCCAAGATAGGTTATCCCACGCCCAAGGAGCGCAAGCTGGTGGTGAAGAAGAACGAGCAGGAAGTGGCATTCGACATCGACGCGCTGCGCGACAAGTGGTATAAGACTTCCTACCTGCTGGATCGCAAGCAAAGCATGAACGGCATGGCGAAGAAACGCTACACCAACTACAAGAAACAGCCGCTGGAGGTACGCTTCAACGACAACTTCAAGGGTACTTTGTCCAGCTACGGCATCAGCGCGGACCGCCGCAAGCCCTCAGGAGTAAGGGCTGCCATCATCAGGGAGAAAGGCACCAACGGTGACCGCGAGATGGCCTACGCGCTCTACCTGGCGGGCTTCGACGTGAAAGACGTGATGATGACCGACCTCATCAGCGGACGGGAGACACTGGAAGACATTAACATGATAGTCTTCTGCGGTGGCTTCTCCAACTCCGACGTATTGGGAAGCGCCAAGGGATGGGCGGGAGCCTTCCTCTACAACCCCAAGGCCAAGGAGACGCTCGACAAGTTCTACGCCCGCGAGGACACGCTTTCGCTGGGTATCTGCAATGGTTGCCAGCTGATGGTAGAGCTGAACCTCATCAATCCAGAGCACAAGCACAGGGCACATCTCTGCCACAACACCAGCCATAAGTTCGAGAGTTCCTTCCTGAGCCTTTCCATTCCGCGGAACAACAGCGTGATGTTTGGCTCGTTGAGCGGCAACAAGCTGGGCGTATGGGTGGCCCACGGAGAAGGACGCTTCTACCTGCCCGAACCCGAAGACCACTACAACATCGTGGCCAAGTACAACTACGCGGAGTATCCAGGCAATCCCAACGGAAGCGACTACAACGTGGCGGGCATTTGCTCGGCTGACGGCCGCCACCTCTGCATGATGCCCCACTTGGAGCGCGCCTTCTTCCCCTGGCAGAACGCCTGGTATCCCGCTGACCGCAGGAAAGACGAGGTGACGCCCTGGATAGAGGCCTTCGTCAACGCACGCAAGTGGGTAGAGAAACACGCGAAGAAATCATAATGGAGCAAACCGCTAATCATGAACAGGGCAACCTATACGTTGCCCTGTTCAAGACTTTCTTCAAGATAGGCATGGTCACCTTTGGCGGTGGCTATGCCATGATACCCATGATAGAGGCTGAGATAGTAGACCGATACAAATGGGTAAAGAAAGAGGAGTTCCTGGACTTGATAGCCATCGCGCAAAGCTGCCCTGGCGTTTTCGCCATCAATATCAGCACCTTCATAGGCTACAAGTTGCGCAAGACACCAGCCGCCATCGTGGCGAGCGTGGCCACAGCCTTGCCCTCTTTTCTCATTATCTTGCTGATAGCCATGTTCTTCCACCAGTTCAGCGAGAACAAGATAGTGGCAGCGGCCTTTGCCGGCATCCGCCCCGCCGTGGTGGCACTGATAGCCGTGCCTACCTTCAACCTGGCCAAAAGCGCGAAGATAAACCTGGCCAACTGTTGGATACCTATCCTTTGCGCCTTGGCCATCTGGATTGTGGGCGTGAATCCCATTTGGGTCATCATCGCGGCGGCCATCGGCGGCTATATCTATGGACAATTTATACAACCCACGGAACACTAACCGAGAGAAAAGATGATATTCCTGCAACTATTCCTCACCTTCTTCCAGATAGGTTTGTTCGGCTTCGGTGGCGGATATGCCATGATTTCCCTTATCCAGGGACAAGTGGTGAGCCTGCACCACTGGATGACCATGGGCGAATTCACCGACGTAGTGGCCATCTCGCAGATGACTCCTGGCCCCGTGGGCATCAACATGGCCACCTATTGCGGCTATACCGCCGTGCACAACGCGGGCTTTTCCACTGGCATGTCCATACTGGGAAGTGCCACGGCCACGTTTGCCCTGGTATTGCCATCAGTGGTAATGATGATATTGATTAGCAAGATGTTCATGAAGTATATGCGCACCCACTTCGTGCAAAGCCTCTTCCTGGGCTTGCGCCCGGCCGTGGTGGGCTTGTTGGCGGCAGCCACCTTGTTGCTGCTTTCCGCCGAGAACTTCAGCGACCTTGACCATCCTTGGCAATTCTTCATCTCCGTGGCACTCTTCGTGACCACGTTCATCGGCACCAAGGTAATGCACATCAACCCCATCCGCATGATAGTCTACGCCGCCGTGGCGGGACTGCTACTGCTCTACTAAGGCTTTACTGCCGGGAAAGGAACTTCCCCCTGCGGACTTGTGGCCGACAGGGCTTGTCCTTTTCTTAAAAGCGTTTCATCATTATAATATAAGGTATATAAGCATCATGACGAGAAACTTATCTTTGCTTTGGTTCAAGGCACTCCTGCTCTGCCTTTGCATGACTGGGCTCACGGGATGCGGCAAAGATGACTCCCCCGTGGAGCCACCCACCCCTTTCCATCTCGACAAGACCTACTACGAGGTGAGATTCGCCTATGGCACAACGCACATAGACATCACGAACGGTAGCGGTAACATCAGCGTCTCCGTGGAAAACGAAAACGTAGTGAAAGCCAACTACGTCGTCAACGAAGGGACTAAGCACGGCTATGTCGCTTTGCAGGGATGGCACAAGGGCACCAGCCACGTCACCCTGACCGATAATGTGACGGGAGACAAGCAGACGATAGAGGTGAAAGTGACGGACTGCTACCTGGCCTACGACATCACCGAGAGCGACCACCCCGCCTTGGCTGCGGGGACTACTCTCTTCCTCATTAACAACGACAAGCGGGACTGCTATTTCTTCACGACAGGGCAGACCACGAACCAGCCGATAGCACAGGGCACCTATGACATCTACATAAAAACAGAAGCCTATGAAGACCCCGAGCCCAAAACCCGTAAAACACCCTACCTGGTGCTCAACTACCCATCGGACACGGAGGGGAACTTCTCCGATGTCGTCACTCCCCACGACTTCCGAATGGATGTATGGGAAACTAGCCCCTACATCGCACTAGGAGCCTTCGAGACCTACCTGGGCGTGGACTGGGAAGAGCTGGGCAACAACCCGAAAGCCAAGGCGAACAGCGCAAGCACCAGGGACATCGCTCCCCAAAACTACGGCTTGCAGCTGAGCGTGCCTGACACCGACTACGTAATCAACGGCGAGGTAAGCCTCAGGGACATACCGGAGCACGTACTGGACTGACCCACGGCACATACCCTGCGAACGCAAGCCTGGCGGCTTGCGTTTTATTTTAGATTTTCAACGGTTTAATATAACCGTTTGAAGAATAAACATTTAACTGAGTATTTGAGAAACAGTGGTAACGAGTTAGCAACTGTGCTATTTTCAGCGTTTTGCGGTGCTATACTGTCAAATAACTCTTTCATTTGCAAAGTTATTACTTTTTATTGAAACGCACACTTTTCCGATATGAAATTTAACAAAAAGTCTCCAACAAATATATGTTAGAGACTTTGATTCATTACAATTGGATTTTTATTTATTCAAATGACGATAAACTATATTTGATATATCTGCCATTATTTTGGCGTTATCATCATCAGACTCACGAGAATCCTTTATCAAAACGACAATGTAGCACTTCTCACCGTTGGGAAGATATATCACTCCTGCATCTCCCTCGCTTATCTGTATGCCATCAGCAGTTCGGTTAGAACGTCCCGTTTTATGCCCAAATTTTATATCGGTAGGCAACCCCGCTATTAGTTTGTTCTTGCCAGACACACAATCAAGCATGGCTGTCTCTAAAAACGCAAAATGCTCTTTTGTCAAAATATTTTCTGTATGAAGTTTCTTGAGCAATTGCGCAATAGCTAATGGTGTGCTCCAATTGTTGTAGCATAACATAATGTCCGTATGCATGCTTTCCTCTGTCTCCGTGAAATTCATATCCTTTATCCCAAGAGATTTTATGTAGGAGTCCACTTTATCAATACCACCAACAAACCTTATTAACCAATCGCATGTGTTGTTGTCGCTAATCGATACTGTGTATTTGATTATATCCCTATAAGATATACGAATCCCTTGGTCGGGATATTTATCCCTTAACGGGCTATACGTGTTTTTCAGCATTTCTTTCTGTTTGATATACACCATTTTGTCCAGCGGAATATTCTCTGCTTCCATTTTTTTCAGAGCTGTCACTGCTATATGGAATTTGAATACACTCATAGTGGGATATTTGTCCTCGTTGGCAATGGCAATTATATCGTCATTATGGATAATTGCTACCCCGACAGACGCTTGCTTCCCTTTGATAATCTTTTCAATTTCTTGGGTCATGTTCTGCCCGAAAGCCATAATGCTGCAACAGCAACAAAGCATAACTGATAATAGCGTTTTTGTCATGTTCATTTTTGATAGTGGAACTTTTTGTTTCATATAGTTTTCTTTTTTGCTTCTTAGCCCAAAGAAGCGGATGCTCAAATGCAGAAACGTGGACTACCAATGCAACATTCTAAGTCGAAGGTCGTAGGAAACCTAAATGCACGAATGTAGTATAGCAGCCCACGCTATATGCGTGAGAACCACTATGCCATCCTTGTGCAGTGTCTTGAATTTCCTACGTTCTCGACTTACAAGAAAGCATAACGCTTCTTTTTCTTATGTCTTGGATAGAGTTGCCTCAATCCGAGTGCAAAAGTACAAAAAATCCGTGATATGTCATTCAACAATCACGGACTTTATTTTGATTTACAGTTGCATACCTCTGTTTTGTCTTGGTTTCGGTATTCCGATAGCTTCCCTAAACTCGTTCATCTTCTTTCTGAACCAGCTTATATGTGATACTCCATCAATCTTGAAATCGAACTTTCCATTTTCATCCTCTTTAATGGAGCAGACGGCACGTTGGGTTTCAAAGCCTTGGTTGAACTCGGAAGAATGTAGCTTGCCTTTTATGGGAACGTCCTTGAATGTGCATAATCTTCGGATAATATCGTCATTGAAGCCCAAGCGTTCACGCAGGAAATTTATTGTCGGTATCAGCTTCTCCACATATGGGAAGTAGCGTTTCACAAAGTCTGTAAACTCGGACAATTTGCGGTGTCGCAGCTCGTAAGCGTCTGTTATCTCCTGTATGTGTTTCGCCTGTTGCTGTTCCCTTTGTCGGGCTTCTTCTTGAAGTTCTGATACACGCTCATGCAGATTCTTGTTCTCCCTCTCCAGCGTCTTGACCTTGTTGCTGCCGAAAAAAGAACCGACACTCTCGGCTATGTTGGTCGCTGCGGTCGTGGCTGCGCCTTTCAGTTTCTCAGTCTGCACCTCTTTCTTGGCTTGGCGGAGTTCCTGCCGTGCCGCTTCTTTCCGCTCCTGCAAATCTACCACTTCCGCTTTGAGGCTATCGACAAGTTTCTGTGTGTCCCGATAATACTGCTGCGTGGACTTGTGCCGTGCCGTTGAACCGTCTATGCCACGCTGCAATCCGTACTTTGCCATCGCAATGGCGTAGGTATCTTGGTAGGTCTTCAATTTCAGCCGTGTCATAATGTCATCGGCACACAGTCTTACGGTGTCGGTCGGCTTCTTGCGGTAGCGTTTCTTTGTCTGTTCCTCCCGTTTCCTGCGCTTACGTTCCCCCTTTACGATTGGAACAAGGGTGATGTGTATGTGTGGCGTTTCCTCGTCCCGATGAAGGTGCGCAGCCACAATATTCTCCTTACCGAACATGAAGGCAAAGTAGCTCATGTTGTCGGCACACCACTCGTCCAATCTGCCTTCTTTTTCGATACGCTCCATGTCCTCATGCGTTCCCGACACGATGATGCGGATTGCCTGTACTTGGTTGTTACCGATTTTGCGTGTCAACCCTGCGTTTTCCAAACGGTGTTGGATGGCTGCTGTTCGGTCTTTCACTCCATCGGGATAGTCGATGAGTTTTCGGTTAAGATGCGTGCGAGTTGGATCGGCGTTCTTCGGTATGATAAAACGCTCGATGTGGGCGGTCGTTCCGCTGTCGGAACCGTGCGCCTTTTCCATATGTAATACGACAAATCCCATATATGGTTTTCCTTTCTTTTTTAGCTTGTGAAACAATGGTTGATTATTCTCCTGTACGGCTTCTGCCGTTGGCTTGGGAGAGTCCAGAGAGGTGCAACCTCTTTGGCTTATTGGGGAATTTTCAGCGTTGCTTGCAATGCGGCTCGGAAAATTCCCTAATAAGCTATGGTATTTTCCGCTTGTAAATATCCGCACGGCTGCAAGCGTTCTCACTCCCTACATCTTCAGCCCTCGCTTTTTCGGTGGCTGCATCATCCGCCTTGCGGATTGGACTTGCCTCTCCTGCTTCATCGGCTCTGCCGATTGGGACAAGGGCTTACCGCACAGGTAGTCGTTCAAGTCCTTATACTCACTATAGTGTATGGACTTGTCGGAAAGGCGTTCCCCGAACCTTGCTTGCAGATGCTCACAGGCTGTCCGTCCTGCCGTATCGTTGTCAAGGAAACAGCCGATTTGGGAATAGTCAGCCAATATGCCCTCCGCCTTTGCGAGATTGGAAACGGAGTTCAAGATGATATAATCCTGCGTGGTCAGTCGGGGGCATTGCGGATTGTTCCTCACACGGATGGAAAGGAACGAGAGGTAATCCATGAAGCCCTCGAAAAGATAACAGGTTGTCGGCTGTTCTCCACTTTGTCGGATATGGGTGATGTCCTTTGGAGCGACACAACCTTTGAAATAGCGGTTGCGCACCTCATAACCACCTGCCATATTCGGGAAACCGATGGCGAAGTATGGTCTGCCCTTGTTTTCAAAATGCAGTTCCTTACATTCCCTCTTGGCGAGTTCGGTGCTTATTCCTCGCTCCTGCAAATAGGATAATAGTACAGGAGAGGATAACTCCGAAACTTGCAGATGTCGGTACATCGGTTCTGAAACGGATTGCCGACCAAAAGAAAATGGTACATGGATGGCGGTGTGCAGATGCGGTGTCTGTTTGGCGATGCACTCCAACAGATACGGCACGTTGTCGGAGCGGTAGAGTTCCGAAGCCAATGCGATGATATTGCCACCCTTGCCGATGCCGAAGTCATACCATTGGTTGAGTTCGGTGTTTACCTTGAACGAGGCTTCGGCTTCCTCTCTCAGCGGTGACTTGTACCAAAGGCTGCTATCTTGTCGCTTGACGGGTGTGTACCCCAGACTTTGCAGATAGTCTGCTATTCTGATTTGTTTTGCTTCCTGTATTGTCATAATGTATATTCCTACGGATTTGATGATGGTTGATAAAGCGATGATTTGATGAACATATGGTTTAACACATTGATTTATATCTATATATCATCTCATCATTTATTCATCAAACCACTCACGAAAAGAGAAATTCATCGTTTACGGTGTCGGGCATGGTCTGTCCGTCCTGTTTTCTCCTTTCATCAGTGAGATACTTTTGATGAATGTTTGATGAGAATGTAAATATCTATATTTCAATATATTTATATACTTATTCATCATTTCATCAAAATAATCATAGTGTTTCCAAAAACGATTTTGTCACGGTGTAGAACCGTCCTGTCTTCCGCATGGGCGAATAGTGACAGTCACGGGTATAGTCCAACTGATAGGTGGTATAGGTAAGCGTGTTGGGTGCAGGATTAAGTTTCCAACACTCTTTCAATACCCTGCGTACTTGATGTTTCTCCACTTTTGCCTGTGAATACCGCAACAAAAGAAAAATATCGTTGCAGTCAAAAGAGAAAGTGTCCGTGCCTACACTTTCCATAATGTCAAGGATAAGCTCGTGCATCTCTATCTCCAATCTGTTGCGGTTGCTGCGGATAATCTTCTGCAAGGCTTCGGTATGCAGTAGTGAGGGCGTGAACCACATACGGCTTTTCTTTTCGGTGGATAGCTGCCTATGCTGTAAATGGTGGAGAAAAGCAGGTATCTCCGCTTTCAGTTTTTGCAGGAAGTCGGTATCATCCGACTGCAAGCGGTCTATCTTGCGCACCCAATAACGGGTTTCACCTGCATCAATGATGACAGGCAGGTACTCGTTGTTTGAACACAGCACGAATTTGGCGAAGAACGCAATTTCGTCACGGTCTTTGCCTTTGGCTTCCACCTTGTAGGATAGTGCCGTGCTCAGGTTCTTCAACCGCTCGCTGTCCTCCCGGCGGCTCAGCAATACTTCGTCCACCACGATAAGGAGTTTCCCAGCCCAGTCGGAATTGAACTGGCTGCGGAAATCCTCGTTGGTGTTGAATGTCACGTTATTCTGAAACAGGGCTTTCAGAAAATTGAGGAATGTACTTTTGCCTGTGTTGCGCTCCTCCGACACCAACAGCAGGATGGGCAACTTCTGAATGGGTTGCAGGTAGAGCAGTTGAAGATAGTCCATTCCCAACTCGTATTGCTCCCCGAAGATATGTTCCACCAATGAGCGGACAGAGGGGAAATCACCCTCTTGCGGTTGGTGGGGTATCGGCTCGTAGAGGTTAAGGAACTTGCCGATTACAGGCTGATAGCTGACGTGTTCGGGTACGGTGCAGAAGCCGTCATACTTGGGTACGCTGCCGATGTAGTCCTTGCCATAGTCTTGGCGCAGGGTCTCGTTGTTCCATGCGATGCGCTTCCTTACATACCCTCCGTTCAGTCTTGGCTGCTCCACAATCTTGTAGAGCGTTGTGCCGACACGGATAAACTCTTCCTTTGCCATGCCGCCATCTGTGGGCGGTCGGTGGCTGTCATTTACTTTGTTTGCTTCCATATTCCAATGATTTAAGTTTGAAAAAATGTCAGCTACAAAAGTATAATCAACTGTCGGATAAGTTGATACGCAAATCACAGCAGAACGCAGCAAAAAATACTTCGGGGCTGTTCGGGGCTGTAAAAACAAAAAATCCGAAGAAACAGAGCTGAAAACAGATGCTTCTTCGGGTGCGTGAGTATGTGTGAATGGCAATACGCCTATGCAAAGTATTTCGGATTTGCCGTATCAGTGATGTTCAGCGAAAAGAAGATGCCTGTTTTTTCTTTTCGCAAGTACAGTCTTTCAAGTATGGCTCTGCGAACCTGTTCCGCTCCGAATGTGTTGATGCGGAAAGCAAGGGCGATGATGGCTTCAAGACTGTAAACCTCCATGCTGCGTTTGTCCGACAGTTTGATGGTATGCTTTGTCTCATATTCCCTCAAAACACCGCTTTTACAAAGAGCCTTTATCCCTGCTCGGATTGTTGGGGCGATAACCCCGAACAACTCGCAGAGTTCCCACTCGGTCATGGCAATGGAGACTGTATCGGTCGGCAGGGCGATGTTGCCCTGTCCGTCCATCGTGATGATGCTTCGTTTCTCTTTCATCTGTATTCTTCTTTATGGGTTATCAAATGGCACTGCAAATGCTTTTCTCCATATCCCCCAACTTGTCGGACAACAGTTCCAAGTCCTGACTTATCTTTTGGGCGGTTATCTTCGCGTAGATTTGAGTGGTCTTTATGTTGGTATGCCCCAACAGGCGGCTGACGGTTTCAATGGGTACTCCGTTGGATAACAGTATGGTAGTTGCTGCCGAATGTCTTGCGACATGATATGTTAAATGTGTCTTTATACCGCACAAATCGGCTATGGCTTTCAGCTTTTTGTTGCAGGTCGTATTACTTGGCATGGGGAAAACCTTATTGTCCTTTGCCATCCCCTTATACTTCTCTATAATCTTTCGGGGAACGTCCAACAGACGGATATTCGATTCGGTGTTGGTCTTCTTTCTTCGGGTGATAATCCATAAGTTACCGTCAAAGAAAGTTTGCAGGTTGTCGGTGGTGAGGTTCTTGACATCGGAATATGCCAACCCCGTGAACACCGAAAACAGAAACAGGTCCCTCACAAGCTCGTGGGTCTTGTCGGGCATCTCGGTATTCATCATGGTGTGTATCTCCTCTTTCGTGATATACCCCCTGTCCACGCTTTCGGGAGAGTTGATATACCCTGCAAAGGGATTGAACGGCAGACGACCGTCATTTCTCGCTATGGAAATGATGTGCTTCAACACAATCATATAGCCCCAAATGGTATTAGTGCGGCATTTCTTCACCGTGCGCAGGAAATACTCGAAGTCGTTGATGAACGTGAGGTTTAACTCTTTGAGGGGAATATCCTCACGCTTGTATGTATGGGGCAGGAACTCCCGAATATGCTTGCAGACGGTTATGTACCGTTGGAATGTTCCTTTGGCACGGCTGTGTCCGACTTTCTTTGCAAACTCCGCATTGTGCTGCTCAAAGAGTTTCAGCAAGGTTTCCTGCTTGATACCGATACCGAGATAGGCATCTTTCAGTTTGGCAGCGGTCACATATCCGTCTGTCTGCATCAGTTCTTGGTAGCGGCGGTTCACCTCCACCCGAATCTTGTCAACCGCACGGTTGATTCTCTGCGCTTCGGCACTCTTGCCCGAAGCACGGTTGTTCTTCACATCCCACAAATGGGGTGGAACTTCCATTTTGCAACTGAACTGCTTAATCTCTCCGTCCACCGTAAGGCGGCACATCAGTGGCAGGTTGCCGTTGGGCTTTGCACTGCCTTTCTTCACGTAGAATAAGACCTTGAATGTACTTCGCATAACTCACTTCTTTTTTGGTGACAAAATTAGTTTACCGTGAGTTACCAACAGCTACGCAAAATTACGCAAATCGCAGAAAAACAGATGCTTATTCTGGAAGTTCACACATTACGGCAGTAATGATGTGGTAACTGAACTCTTGCGTTGTGTGGCTTTTGGATGTCTGCAAACGACCTTTTCCACATCAAAAGCAAAAGCGTAACGACCACTCTTTCAGTTGAATCGCTACGCTTTTCTCAAATTTACTTTTTAGCTATCTGTTTATTTTACGTCGCAAGTTCGACGAATTGTGTTTTGCACATACCCAAAATGTAGAGACGTGGCGTGCCGCGGCTCTCTTCCCACTTCTGTCAGCGTATCGCGTTCCGTCTGCCCAAGAAAAGAGGAAAACAAAGATGGGGCAAGAAGTGCGTGACTTCTTGCCCCATCTTATATATAATATGTAGGGAATCGGTCGGGAAATCCCTTACTCTGTCAAATTAACGGTGTAAGTCTTCACCACACCCTTGTAATCGAACTTCACGATGGCCTTGCCTGTTCTGGTGGCGGGCTGCTCAATACTAATCTTGACAGTACCACCAGGAACTTGAGCCTTAGCGGTCACCTTGGGCAACTTGTTGCCGGCGGGCAACTTGTAGTTCGCCTCGTACTGGTCGTAGCCGGGATAACCGTTCTCGTGAGTGAAGCGCACGGGCGTAGCGGGCATTTCCACTTCTTGTCCGTCTACCTGGATGCTAACCGTGGGCGGAGTGGGATAGGTCATCTTCTTGCCGTCAGCGCTGAAGCCCAAGCCATGGAACACGCAAGCCTGCTCGGCACCGTCGCCTTCCACCTTCAGGAAGATGGCGTGTTTCTTGTCAAGACCCTTGAGCGCGTTGGTCACGTCGAGGGTATAGGCGGTGAGTTCCTTCTTGGCATTGGCGGGCACGCTAATCTCGCCGAGCTTCTTGCCCTTCCAAGTGGCGTTGTCCCATGGGCCATCCAGCCATACGCTCACCTTGAATGCCTTGTCTGTGGTAGGCGTGAGGAAGAGATTGAAGATAGTCTGCTTGTGCGCCTTCACGCCAGCGAAAGGCTTCAGGCCGAGCGTGGCCTTGTCCAAGCCACCGAAACCGAAGTACTTGAAGCCCACGATGTCGTTGCCCTTCATCAGGATAGGCATGTTGTTGTCCCAGATGTCCCAAGAGTCTTGCTGGCTGCCCACGTTGGAAAGGTAGCAAGCGTAACCCGCGGAATAATACTTATAGGGATCCATACCAAATACCTGGAAGCCTTCTGAGGTAACCTCGGCACCCGTATAAACGTTGCCATTGGCTGCCTTGGCCTGCCAAACCTGGTCGGGAGCGTAGGGGTCAAAACCTGTGATGGTCACCTTTCCGCCTTCCGCTACAGGCTTCTCGTCGCACACGATCTTAACAGGAGCCACCATGGCCTGACGGGCAAAGCCGAAGCCACGAGGAGGACGATGATAGAACACGTACCACTGGCCATTGATTTCCTGCAAGCTGCCGTGAGTATTGTGAGCGGCATTGGTGCAAACCAGCTGGCTGCCGTCCTCGCTGAGCACTACGCCACGGGAGTCTACCAATACGCCGCCGCTGCGCCAAGGACCTAAAGGACTGTCGCCATAAGCATAGCGCAAGGTGGAGTTGGTGCTGCCCAAGCCATAGTCAGGGCCGGAATAGCCAGAGAATATCATGACATACTTGTTGCCCACCTTGCGGATGGAAGACGCCTCGAAGAAGTTGAAGTCCTCGGGCTTCTGGCCCTTGTAGAGAGCGGGATACTCAGTGCCCTTGGGATCGCGAATCGCGCCATAGCGCAAGCTGGCGGGAATGAAATAAGGGATAATCTCAGTGCCCGGCCTTACGGAATACATGGTGTTTTGGTCAAGCTGCGCGGCGGAAGAACGCTGGAAGCCCCAGAAGCCATAAGCGCGGAAGCCTATGTTGTAATCGGGGTCTGACTTGTCGGTGATTTGCTCCACATAGATAGAGGGGTCGAAGCCCAGTACGCTGCCAGGCACCGTGCTCTTGCCGTCCTCAGTCAGGTTGACGGGCGTGAAAGGACCGTCGGGCCTGGAGCCCTTGCACACCATGGCCTCGCGGCGAGGGCCGCGGCTGTGGGGATAGAGATAATACTCGCGGGTGCCATCGGGACGATTGACTTCCACCAAGTCGGGGGCATACATGATATCCCACTTGCCATCCACCTGGTAAGTGAAGATTGGGCCTTCATCCCTCCACTGGGTCAGGTCCTCCACGGGCGCGGACCACATGCGGATATCCGCGCCGCAGTATTGATTGACGCTGACATCATGGGAACCGATGATGTAGGCACGATACTTGCCGGGGTTGTCCGGGTCTTCAAACACGCGGGGCTCGCCATCGGGCAAGTGTTCCCACAAAGGCAGGTAGGGGTTGCCCGTGCCGATGGGCGTGATGTCGTTGGCTGCGTTGACCGGTTGCCCTGTCCAGGCAGCCAGTCCCAGCGCCAAGGCAAGTGTTGTTTTCAGGATAGGTAATTTCATAGTTGATTGTTGTTAAGAATGTCCAAAAAATCCGCTGTCTGGAGATGCGTTCCCCAAACACGTATTTCTGAATGCAAAGATAAGTTTTTTAGGCTGAACGGGCTTTCGCCTCTGTATCATAAACGTTTGCCCACGTAACAATTTGGCGTTTAAGTCCACCTTCGCTAACCCTTATTCACCTTGGCGGGGCGGATATTGGGCAGGAACACTGCGATGACGCCCAGCCAGGGGAGCCACGTGCTGACATGGAAAATGAACTCTATGCTGGTCTTGTCCGCCAGCCAACCAAAGAAGGCGGAGCCTATGCCGCCCAGGCCGAACATCAGGCCGAAGAACACGCCGGCTATCATGCCCACCTTGTCGGGCTTGAGGTCGGTGGCGTAGACCACGATGGCCGAGAAGGCCGAGGCGATAATCAGGCCGGAAAGGATGGCCATCAGAATCGTGAGCGGCAGGTTGAGATAAGGCATCAGCATGGTGAAAGGCGCGGCGCCAAGTATGGAGAAGAGGATGACATACTTGCGCCCATACCTGTCGCCCAGGAAACCTCCGAAGAGCGTGCCGGCCGCGAAGGCGGCGAGATAGCCGAAGAGGCAGAGCTGCGACTGCTGCACGGAGATGTGGAAGCGCTCGATGAGGAAGAACGTGAAATAGCTGGTCATGCAGGCGTTGAAGAAATACTTGGAGAATATCAGCACCACCAGTATCCACAACGCCCAACGCACCTGCCGCCCCGCGAGGTGGCTGACGGCGGCCTTGCGGGCTTGCTGTATCCGCCCCCACTGCGCCAACATGGCGCTGTACCAAGCGCCTACCCGCACCAATATCAAGGAAGCCAGCAAGGCCGCCGCGGCAAACCACTCCACGGCGCGCTGGCCATGGGGCAGCACGATGACGGCCGCCAAGAGCGGCCCGATGGCGCTGCCGCCGTTGCCGCCCACCTGGAAGATGGACTGCGCCAGGCTCTTGCGCCCGCCCGAGGCCATCTGCGCCACGCGGGAGGCCTCGGGATGGAACACCGAGGAGCCGCACCCTATCAAGGCCACGGAGAGCAGGATGGCATAGAAATGGTCGGAGAAAGCCAGGGCCAGGAGCCCCGCCAGCGTGAAGCACATGCCCAAGGAAAGGGAATAGGGCCGCGGGTGGCGGTCGGCGTAAAGCCCTATGAAGGGCTGGAAGATGGAGGAGGTCATCTGGAACACCAGCGTGATGACACCTATCTGGGCGAACGTGAGCCCCAGGTGGTCCTTGATGATGGGATACATGGCCGGGATGACGGACTGCATCATGTCGTTGAGCAAATGGCAAAAGCCTACGGCGAACAATACGGCGAAGGCCGTCTCCGCCTTCACGTGGGGGTGTCCCTTCAGTTTCTCTATGATTCTCATGTCTGTGTTTTCGCGTCTGTCTCCGCCCACGCGGCGGGGGCTTCTCGGGCGCGAAGGTAATAAAATCCCGCCACGCGGCCAAATCTCAGCCCGCCTAACACCTGCGGGCAGCGCGAGAAACCCGCCCGGGCAGCGCGAGAAACCCGCTCGGGCAGCGCGAAGAATCCGCCCGGGTAGCGCGGGAAATCCAACTGGGTAGCGCAGACTGCCCAACTGGGTAGCTCGGACTATCCAGTTGGGCAGTGAAGACTATATCGCGAAGAGTGCCTGACGGCGGTGGCGGAGCCTATCGCCAGCTTATCCAGTCCACTTCCACCTTGCCGTCGCCTACCAGCGAGACGGTGATGTCGGTCACGCCGCTCAGCGCCGCGGCAGAGAAGGGAACGCTCACCTCCTTCCAGTCCGTGGAGACGGGAACCTGGAAGGTGAAGCCCGGCTGGCCGGGACAGCCGATGGCCATCCGCCCGCCCGTGGCCGACTTCACGCGCAGCGTCAACTGGCCGAGGCCGCCCTTGCCGAAGTCCACGCGGTTGTAGGCGACGGCCGCCCCCTTCTTGGCGAAGACCGTCTTCCAGCCCTGGAACTTGTCGGCCTCGTCCAGGTAGGCGATAGAGGCTCCGTCGGAGATGCCGCTGTAGCGGTCTATCTGCACATGGGAGCGGGCGTCGGTGATGCCCACGCCTCTCAAGGTGGCGGGCACGGGACGGATGGTGCCGTCATTGTTGAAGAAAAGGGAATCTATCCTGGCCGAGCGCAATTTGTCGAACTCGGGCGAGTAGTCGTTATGGTGATAGAACAAGTACCACTGGCCTTTGTATTCCACGATGGAGTGGTGATTGGTCCAGCAGCCCGTGGGCGACTGCTCCATGATTACGCCCTTGAACGTGTAGGGACCCATGGGATGGTCGCTCATGGCGTAGGCCAGGGTCTCGGTCTTGTCTTGCACCCAAGGGAAAGTGAGGTAGTATTTCCCCTGGCGCTCGAAAGCGAAGGGTCCTTCCTTGAAACCCTCCGGCAAGCCTTCCACCACTTGCGGCTCGGAATCCAGCTCCACCAGGTTGTCTTTCAGCCTGGCCATGCGCAGGCCGCCGCCTGCCCAGAAGATGTAAGCCTTGCCGTCGCTGGCCTGCAAAACGCAAGGGTCTATGCCGTTGACTCCCGCTATAGGCTTGTCCATGGGCGTGAACGGCCCCGCGGGACTCTGGCTGGTGGCCACGCCCACGGCGAAGCCCCGTCCCTCCTTCGGCGCGGAAGGGAAGTAGAAATAGTAAGTGCCGTCCTTGTAGACACAGTCTGGCGCCCACATGGAGTAGGAGTCGGGCTTCACCCACGGCACGTTGTTCTGGTCCACTATCACGCCATGGTCTGTCCAGTCCACCAGGTTCTCGGAGGAGAACACATGGTAATCCGCCATGGAAAACCATTTCCTCTCCGGCTCCACGGGGCTCACGATGTCATGGGAGGGGTAGAGATACATCTTGCCCTCGAACACGCGAGCCGTGGGATCGGCGGTAAACTGGTCGTGGATAATGGGATTTTGCGCCTGCGCCAGGCTGGGGAGCAACAGCCCAAGGGCTATCGTCCATGAATATCGCTTCTTTTCCATAAGTGTTTCCAAGTTATGAGGTTTATAAAAGCTGGATTTCCAATCGGTTCTGAGCGGGCATATCGGAACTGTTGCCGTAGTATATCTCATACTTGCCCGGCACAATCCGCATCGTGTTGGTAGCCGCGTCAAAGAACTCAAACGTGTCTGCCGGCAACTCCATGGACACAGTTTGGCTCTCGCCCGCCTTCAACTCCACGCGGCGGAAACCGCGCAAGCTCTTCAACGGGCCGTCGGTATCGCCCACCTTGCGGACATAAACCTGCACCACTTCCGCTCCGTCGCGCTTGCCGGTGTTTTGCACTTTCACCGTAAAGCCTACCCCTTCTCCCGCCTTGACGGAAGACTGGGCGAGCTTTCCGCCAGAGATATTGAACGTCGTGTAGCTCAGGCCGTAGCCAAAGGGGAACAAGGGCTTCTCTTGCATATACCTGTAAGTGCGCCCCTTCATGCTGTAGTCCTCAAACGGGGGCAATTGCTCCGTGTTCTTGTAGAACGTGACGGGCAGCTTTCCGCTTGGATTATAGTCACCGAAGAGCACGTCTGCCACGGCCTGTCCCCCAGCCTGTCCAGGATACCAAGCCTGCAAGATGGCGTCGCAGGACTCCACTTCGGGCGAAAGCGCCATGGCCGAGCCTGAGCAATTGACAAACACGACACGCTTCCCGGCCTGTTTCAAGGTGCGCAAAAGGTCACGCTGCACCTGTGGCAGCTCTATGCTGGTGCGGTCGCCGCCGGCGAATCCAGCGTAATTGACATGGTTCATCTCCTCGCCCTCCAATGAAGGAGAGATGCCGCCCACGAAGATAACCGTCTCCGCGTCCTTCACCTTGTCAACGATTGTCTCTGCCTTGATTTGCCGCGGGATGCCCAGGTCAAACTTCAAGGAAGCGTCATCGTCGGCCTGCATGTACTCTATCTTGATGTCATACGCCTGTCCAGCGGTAGCCTCGAAGACGTATTCGCTCTTTTGGATGGTATGCTTGCCCCAGCGGTTCATGATTCTGTCACCATTGATATACACGCGATAACCGTCATCTCCCTCTATGTTCATGTGATATCTCGCGGTTTTCGTCGGGCGGAACGTGCCCTCGTAAACCGCCGTGAAGTTTTGCAGCTTCACTCCAGGCGCGAACACGGTATTGCCGCCGTTGTTCTTGTCGATAGGCGTGGGCAGCTCTTGCGTGGCTACCGCCTCGCCTTCCATTGTCAGATTATTCCAATAAGTGCCCTTCATGCCTGGGGTTCCATCATGGGAAATCTGGTCGTAGTAGGACTCGAGCACGCTGTTCTCCAACAGTCCGCAGCCTCTTTCATAGGCCACGTCGCCAAGTTTCTGGCGAATACCATCGAGAATGGTGATGGTATGCGATGGCTTACCCGAGTAATTACCCCACTGCATGACGGAGTCTACGGCGTTGGGACCCATCACCACAATCTTCCTCGCGGAGACTTTGGAGAGGGGCAGCGTGCCGTTGTTATGCAGCAAGACCATGGACTTGCGTGCCGCGTCCAACGCCAACCAGCGATGAGAGGAGCAATCCACCGTGTCGATAGAGATGCGGCTCCAGGGCACGATGGCGTCGGGGTCCATCTCGCCCAACGCGAAACGCGCCTCCAGCAAGCGGCGCAGGCTGGTATCGATGCGCTCCTCGGAAATAAGACCTTTCTCAACGGCCTCATCCAGGTGGGCGTATTCGCCTCCGCACTCGAGATCCGTTCCGTTAGTCACCGCGTCCGCGCTAGCGGCGGCGGCATTCGGTTGCGTCTCGTGATGCCCTTTGAGGAAGAAATCGCTGATGGCTCCGCAATCGCTCACCACCAAGTGCTTGTACCCCCACTCTTCTCTCAGTATCTGTTGCAGCAAGCGGTTGCTCCCGCAGCAAGGCTGCCCGTCGAAGCGCTGGTACGCGCACATCACCTCTTTCACGTCGGCCTCCTGCACAAGCGCCTTGAAAGCGGGCAGATAAGTCTCCCATAAATCTCTTGGATTGAGGTCTTCCACGTTGAAGGTGTGACGCAAAGCCTCGGGGCCGCTATGCACGGCGAAGTGTTTGGCGCAGGCATGCAACTTGTCATACTTAGCGTCAGCGGGGCCTTGCAGTCCTTTTACCACGGCCACGCCTAGGCGGGAAGTCAAGTATGGGTCTTCGCCCCACGTCTCCTGCCCACGTCCCCAACGGGGATCACGGAAGATATTCACGTTGGGAGTCCAGAAAGTCAATCCCTCATACTGACGGCCATAACGTCCATGCTTGCGGGCATCATGGAATTTGGCCCTCGCCTCGTCGCTGACCGTGGTATAGACTTGCTCCACCAAGGCAGCGTCGAAAGCGGAAGCCATGCCCATGGTAATGGGATAGACAGTGGCCAAGCCGTTGCGGGCCACTCCGTGCAGGGCCTCATTCCACCATCCGTAGGGCTTGATGCCCAATCGGTCAACGGCGGGCGATGAGTTCATCATCAACGAGATTTTCTCTTTCAGGGTGAGCCTTCCCAGCAAATCCTCGGCGCGAGCCGCTGGGGAAAGGTCTGGATTCTTGTAAGGTTCCGTCTGCGCGTGAATGGATAAAGTCGCCATTCCAAGACATAGCACAAGCGCGGTTTTTCTAAGGTACAGGTTCATGGTGTGGATTGTTTATGGTTTTTGGTTAATCAAAGTGTGCAATGAACACTGCAAATTTAAGCTCGTTTTTGAAAAAATGGAACAATCATAAAGATAATATAGGATAGCTTTCAGTAAATTAAGCTACTTTAACCCAAATTGGTCATCAGACCGCGCAAAGGCTGTTTTTCCCCGAAGTGAAGCTCTTTGGTATCTTGCCCGCTTCTGCCAGCGTCTTGCTCCCCGCCTTGCCTCGACGTAGCCCGCTACGCCTTCGGCAAACCGAGAAGCAATCCCCAAGCCATAAGCGAGCAATCTGTTCAAAGTCTAATGCTCAACTTGAGTTAAACCCAAATTCCTCACTATTCATGCCCAACCGCATAAGGGGCTTTTTGAAAACAAGTTATTTTGATGAGCAAAACAAGTTAAATTGACAAACAAAATAAGTTAAATCGCCAAACAAAATAAGTTGTTTTCAAAGGCAAAATAACTTGTTTCGCAACAGGCTGGCAATCTCGCCCAAAGCCAGTAGTACTAACATGGGGATTTCAGTACTACTGATTTTCATTTTCAGTACTACTGAAATCAAGAAGCAGTACTGCCGCTCTAAAAGCCAAACCTTTATCCCAAATCGGTCATCAGGCTCTGGACAGATTGCCCGCTTATGCCCCGCCAGGAAAACAAAAGACCTGCCGCCCTCCGAAAAGACGAAGAACGGCAGGCCACCCTATATATGTATATGACTGAATTATTCAATCCGCGAGCACGGGCCAGCCCTGCTCGTCCCATGAGATGCCGCGCTGCACCAGGACGGAAGCGCCCTTTTGGGCTACGCTGTACCCATGGCAAATGAAGAGATAGCCATCCGGGAAGTCATAAGCGGCGGAATGCCCCGTGGCCTCATACTCTTTCTTGTCTCCCTCGAGAAGCACCGTGCCGCCACCTTGCGCCATGTCCTTGCCTTCGCGGTCAAGATAAGGCCCTGCCACTTGCCTGCTTCGGCCGACGGCAACACGATAGGTGCTCTCCATGCCACGGCAGCAATAGTCTTGGCTGACAAAGAGATAATACCAGTCGCCACGCTTCAGGATGAAAGGAGCCTCTATGGCGTTGGGACCCGCGTACTTAGAAGTGGGGTTCTCTTCCGCTGGCTTATGCCCCACGGGGTAGCGGCGGGCGATGGTGAAAGGCTTCTCTCCCTTGGCTATATGCATAGTGTTGTCCAGCTTCACCAGTTGGATGCCGTCCCAGAAAGAGCCGAACGCCATCCAAGGCTGTCCTTTCTCGTCCACGATGAAAGCGGGGTCTATGGCGTTCCAGTTATCGCGGTTCTCCTTGGAACTCGCGATGCAACCCTCGTCGCGCCAGCCTTTGTCATTGGAAAGGCTGGTGTTGCTCAGCAATCCTATGGCCGACGTGTTACGGCCGAAGGTGGAACAGGAGTAGGCCAACCACCATTTGCCCTGGAAGTGAATGATATCCGGAGCCCAGATGTGCTCCTCGAAGCCAGGCACACTGTCGTGCGTCCACGCGGGAATGTCCTTTATCAGCCCGTCGCGATATACCGTCCACGTCTTGCGGTCGCGGGAAGTCATGTGGGCGATATGGTTGCCCGTGGCGAAAAGGTGATAGGTGCCATCCTCCAAGGCCATCACGGGGTCGTGGACGAAAACCGTATCCGTCTGCCAAGTCATGGGACGCTCTGCCTTTTGGGCAGTGGCGGTCGCCCCACAGAGGACGGCCGCCACAAGAAGTATTATGGTCTTGCTCATCGCGTAAAGAGTGTTAGTCTACCTTCTTGCCCCAATATGTGGTACGGTTATTGGCGCTAAGACCAGCGTAAACGATAGTCGCCTTGCGAGGATTGGCCTCCCAGTCGCACTCACGGGAAAGATAGAGAATGGCGACATCGCCTATTCGAAGGATGCCCGTTCCCGCGTCAAAGCTCCAGGTCTGGCCGTCAAACGTACCGCCCGTAATGGTATGGTCGGCATTGAGGGTCATATTCTCGGAGGGTTTCTGTACGCCATATTGATAGGAGAGGTCTATATTCTGCCAATTGCCTATCAACTCGCTCTCGGAAATCAGTTCTTGAGGCACGTTGGCGTAGCGTTCCGGCAACACCAGCGGCCAGCCACTCTCTGTCCAGACAATGCGCCTGATGCCGCCCAACATGATGGCGTTAGGGGCGCTCACGTCAGGCCAGTCGGCGGGGAAACGCTGCTGGGAGGCGTAATACCAGTTGCCCTGTCCGTCATCGAACACGGCGCAGTGGCTGATGCCTACCCACCCGTGGTCTTCGCCGAACTTATAGGGATGGGTCATGACGGGATAGACATTGCCCTGGGTAGTGCCGTCGGTAAACTTAGTGCCCGTGATATCCTCGTATGGACCATCTATGTTTTTGGAACGAACCACATGGGTATTGTAAGGCACTGCCAAGGCATCGAATGCCATGAAGAGATAATAGTATCCGTCATGATAGACCACCTCGGGAGCCTCGCTGCCCTGCCAACGATTATTGTAATTGCGGGTGAACACACGCTTGCCATAGGCGGCCTCGTTCTCCGAGCCCCAGGGATTGCCTTGCTCCAAAAGTGTCTTTCCTGTCTCGGGATTGAGCTGAACGGCGGCGAATCCACTATGCCAAGAGCCATAGATGAGCCAGTGCTCTCCCTCCTCGGTGATGATGTAGGTAGGGTCTATGGCGTTATACTTGAAGTAGCAATTGTCATAATCTGTGTTGCTGTGCCTGAAATCGAGGTCGCGGTCGGAATAATTGGTGGTCACATAGCCCTTGTCCACCCACGATTCGCAGTCTGAGGGGTCTGAAGTTTCCATCAGTCCTATGAAGGCGCGCTCGCTCCAAGTACCGTCTCCGTCAATGGTACCAGGGATGGTGACGCAATAGTACATGCGATAAAGATTGTCGTTGACCTTGCGGATACAAGGTGCCCAATAGCCGAAGTCGCCGTTCTCCCAGTCCACGGTGCTCTCGCCAAGCCTCATGGCCGCCCTTATCTCATTGAGCTTAGGCTTAATCCATTCGGGCAAGCTCTTCATGGTGGGTCCCATCACCTCCCAGTCTATCAGGTTCTTGCTGCGGCGGCAGATGAAATGACCTCCGGACTGAGTATGGACATTACCATAACTGGCATCGGTAGCCACCATATAATAATAGCCATCAGATGCCAAACACACAGAGGGATCGTGCACGTTGGCCAAGTTCCATGTCGCGCGACCATTCCAACTATTGTCAATACTGTTGACATAACAATCATCATAGGTGGGAGCGGTCCAGTCCTCCAGCGTCTGGTTGTTCTCCAAGTAGGCTTGGGTGGCTATATAGTCGATGGCGCTGATATCCGTCCGGCTGCTGTAGCTGGATCCTTCGCTTGTGCTGTAGCTCCATGCATCCTTGTCCCCGTCTTGGGAGAAATACATATTAGGAAAACTATAAGGGGATCGCGTCGGGCTATCTACCCTCTTGATGAGTATCTGCGCTTGCGCCCCCATTCCGGTCAATAGGCAAACAGAGATGAGTGAAAGTAATTTATGTTTCATAGCGACACGTTTCAAGGGTTATTTTTTCATGAATTTAATGGCGGTGCCACCCACTTTCAAGACATAAACGCCCGAAGTGAGGTTGCCTATATTGAGCGTAGTTTGTGTGTCCGCGGTGACCGTGCGCAATAAAACAGCACCCGTAAGGGAATAAACAACAACCTGCTGACCAGCGGCAGTGCCCGAGATGACAAGCTGGTCACCCATCACAGAGGAAAGAGTGGGCACGTCCCCAGAGGGGCGCACGCTCTCAATGCCAGTAGGATCCAGTTGCACGAAGTCTATCCTTCCCGTTGTCACGGGGTCTCCTTGCTTGAGCACGATGTCAAAAGTCTCGGGACTTGTGCCTCCCGCGCTAACCAAATAAGCCACGTTGCCCATCGGTATCACTTGCCCCGACGGAGTGATCATGCACCACACGTTGTCGGCCATGGCTATCGTGGCGGAGCAAAACATCAATAAGGTAATAATAAATTGTCTCATATAGGGTTTTGTTTAGGTTAAAACAAGGAGCGAGACATTCCTATAGAGGAATGCTCACTCCCTTATTTCATACGATTAATTGCCTGAAGTTTCCCAGCCAGGATTTTGCCCAAGGTTCGGACAACGCTTTACCTCGTTCTCGGGGATGGGGAACAGATAGTTCTTTGGCACATTGAAAACGCGAGAATTCACGGTTTCCGCCAAGCCATAGGTGAATACTGGATTGTTGACCACGTCATCACCAGTGATTCTCACGCCATAGAGATGGAGCAAGCTGGTGGAACTGTTAGTCGCGTCATAGATAGAACCTCCCTCGCCCGTGTGATTAGAGTATGCCATCCAGCGGGTCAAGTCGAAACGGCGATGGTCCTCAAATGACAACTCAATACGACGCTCATTGCGGATGCGCTCCAAGAGGGCTGCCTGTGTCAAGCCTGTATAATGGGGCATGCCGGCGCGGTCACGTATCTGGTTGATGTAAGTCTCCGCTGAACCAGTCTGGCCTGCCTCGCAATACGCCTCAGCGGCATTGAGCAATATCTCGGTAAAGCGGAAGATGGGCCAAGCGTGGTTGAAAGTAGTAGGAGCCTTGCAAGAGATATTGTTGACAAACTTCTTCAGGTAATAGCCCGTATAGGTGCCGCCCATGGAAGAGCTGTAGTCAATACCCGTGCCGCTGGTGTTGCTGCTCATGTCAAGCTGACGCTCCTCTTCTTGGTCGGCACGTCCCCAAGTCATGTTATGATAGAAAACTATCTGTGACAAACGAGGGTCACGATTCTCATAGGGATGCTGCGGGTCATAGCCAGAGTCTGCGTCGCTGATCTTCTTGCCGTCTATCGTCTCAAAGCAATCCACGAAATTCTGCGTAGGATTGGTACGGCCTGCCGCAGACCAACTGCCCGTGAAACCTACTGGAGCGAACACTTTCTCCACTTGGTTGGTAAACCACACGGAACGGGAAAGAATGAATTCATCACTGTAAACAGGATTCTCCGTGAAGATGTCATAATAATCCTCGTCGGGATTGCCTGTGTTCAACAACTCGTAAGGCTGAGACTGCTGATTGTTCTTGTTGATGAAAGCCACAGCCGCGTCTGCCGCGGCCTGCCAGAGCTGTTGCTCATTGTCACCGCTCTTGCGATAGAACTCTGAAGCGCGATAGAGACTGGCGCGGCTGATAAGAGCGTAAGCGGCGGCTCCGTTTACACGTCCCCAGTTACTTGCCTCGTTCGCATAACGGAAAGGCAGTACGTCTTTCACGGCATTGCATTCCTCGATGACCCAATCCAGTGCGTCCGCCTTGTTGGTGCGGGAAATATTCATGTCGCTCGTGAGGTCGAAAATGACAGCGTCCTCACCCATGCCTCCCAAAATGGGAGCGTCACCAAACCAGCATATCAAGTCAAAATGGAAAATAGCGCGAAGCAGACGAGCCTCCGCAATGTAACGATTGTAAAGCTGACTCTCGTCATCGCCAGTGACCGCATTACCAATCACACTCTCACGGGCGTTCCTTATAAACTGATTGCACTTACGAATACCATAAAGGTCTGTGTTCCAGAAGCCCAACAGGGGATGGTCAGCCGCCGTGTATCCGTCGCTACCTATCTTCGTGTAATAGTGCAAACCCCAAGAGGTCACCGCATTGTCTGTCATGCAGTCACGGCTGGCACCAGTGAACTGGTCATCCGATAGCGGAGCGAAGCCATCGGGCAAGTTTGTATAGATATTAGCCAGGAAGCCACGGGTCTCCGTAGCGTTGCCGAAGATCTTTTCCTGATCCATGCTCGCGTCATACTCCTTGTCCAAGTCGCAGCTGGTGAAAGTGAAGGCGCAGAGTGCTAACATCAAGCTAGATATGATTATCTTAGATATTTTCATGTTAATATATATTATAATATGTATCGTGGTGATTAGAAACCAATATTGACACCAAACGAGAAACTACGGGTCTTGGGATATGCCCAAATGTAGTTAGTTGGATTCTCCGGGTCGAAACCATTCTCGAAGTGACTCCAGGTGCAGATATTGTACGCGCTGAAGTAGAAACGGCACTTCGTCATGTAAATCTTAGCCAAGAGCTTCTTAGGCAAAGAATAGCCCACCTCGATATTGCGGAGTGACCAGAAGTTTCCGTTCTGCAACCAGATGTTGCTGGTATTGGCGGGATAGTTGCGGTCAATATCGCTAAACGTGGTAGAAAGACGAGGATACTTGGCATTGACATTACGAGGGTCAGTTGGGTCATCCGTATAATAACCCCAAGTCTTGGTTACCTCATGGGTAGAAGTTCCACCCCATCCAAATCCATAGTCCATATTCTCACGGCACTCTACAGTGCGGTTCAAATAAGCGGTGATGATGCAACGTGCGTCGAAACCGCCAATCTCGAAACCGAAATTAAAGCTATGGAGCATCTCGGGAATCTTGCCATTGCCATAACCACTTGCCACCTGGTCGTAAGTGTTGATGATACGGTCTCCATTGACATCCTTGAACACGGCATTACCCAGTTTGTAGTTACCAAACGAACTATAGGGATATTTCTCAGGATGGTCAATAGCATCTTGGTGAGAGGTAGGTATCAAATTGGGGTCTGATGCCCACTGATCGAGCAAGAACATGAAGTACTGTCCGATGCGCTTGCCTGTTTTAGCTTGATAAGCATAAGTAGGCTCCAACTCATCCATCTCGGTGATCTTGTTGGTGTTCCATGTCATGTTCCACTCAAAGTGATATTTCAAGGGGCCCCAACTGTTTTTGTGTCCTAAGCGTATCTCGACACCACGAGTCTCAGCCTTGCCATAAGAGTCTTGGGCTGCGGTAATACCCATCAAGGTAGGCACGGTGGAACGATCAACCAATATCTGTGAACGATACTCCTTGAAGATATCCACGCTACCATAGAGTTTCGACTTCCAAAAATCGAAATCGAGACCGAGGTTATACATCCTGCTCTTCTCCCAAATATTATTAGGATTACCTGCGATATTCTCATAGGCTCCCTCAATATAACTCTGGCTGGTACCAAAGTTATAACCACTACCTTCCGCATAGGTACTTTGGAAAGGATAACGATTGGCGTAAGAGCCATCATCGGCAATGGCAGCGGTCATGGCCTGACCAGCTTCGCCATAAGAAAGACGCAACTTCAAAAGGCTGAGCGAACCATTCTCTCTATACTTGTCAAAGAGAGACTCCTCACTGATAACCCAACCTAAACTTACGCCAGGGAAGGTATCCCAACGATTGCTGGGGTCAAAGTTATCTGAACCCATGTGGGATACGCTTGCGCTCAAAATGTAGCGGTTATCATAAGCATACATGGCTTGAGCGTTCCAAGACAAGTAGCGGAAAGAAGAGTTAGCGCCACGAACAGAATTCTGATAGTAACGGAAGAAAGCTTGTGCGTCTACCAAATGCTTGCCACCGAAGAGGTGGTTGTAAGAAAGGCCGAAGCGAGTGTTGATGTTGTAGCTATACTGACGAGCGTTGGTAGAAGCATTGGGCAATGCCTTGTAAGTACGCACACGCTGGTAGGTATAGTCGTCCACGGACTGCACGTTACTATTCTCGAAGTCATAATAGTAGGTATTGATGTCTGCCTGTTGTACCTTTTGGAAAGTGTCGTAAGCGTCAAAGCTGATGATGGCATTAGCTTTCAAACCTTGTAGACCCTTCACCTCTGGGAACAACGCTCCAATATCTCCCGTCACATTTGCGGTGGTGTAGAGATTGCGACGACGGTTTTGTTCCATACCGCGACCTGCAATCTGGGCGGCACCATTCTTGGAGTCGGAAGAAGTAGGCATGAAGAACTCGCCATTGGGACAGTAAACGGGATAGATAGGCAAGTTCTCGCCAGCACCCCAAGTGAACAGGTTCCAAACATCAATACCTGGCTGCGTAATATTGTCGATACGGCCTCCCAAGTCAAGACCTACTGTCAAGAACTTGTTGACATTCAAATCCACATTCACGCGCAAATTGTAACGGTTCAGGGTCTCCTGGTTGTTATAGTCGCCCGTGTAGTTAGTCCACTTCTCGTCAAACATTCCCTCTTGACGCAGATAAGAGAAAGACACGTAGTAGCGGGCGCGGTCGGTACCACCACTCAACTGCAAGTTAGTACGATATTGTGGAGCCATGTCACGCAACATTACGTCGTGCCAGTTGGTGTTGAAATAGTGGTACTTGTCCATACCTTCCAGTGTCTCGCCATTGCAAACTCTGCGGTATTGTTCCAGGTCATAATCTGAATACATGGGAGATAAACCGTCCAGATATCTGGCTTGGTTCATGGTCAGGGCATAGTTATAAGAGTTCTGGCTCTCGGGGATGCCGGCAATGGTCTGGAAGCCAACCTCTTGAGTGAAATCTATCTTTAGCTTGCCAGCCTCGCCACGCTTGGTGGTCACCAAGATAACACCATTGGCACCACGCATACCATAAATAGCGGTAGCGGCGGCATCTTTCAAAACAGTGATGCTCTCAATAGGATAAGCGTCCAAAAAAGAAAGGTCACGCTCCACGTTGTCCACGATGACCAATGGAGAGCGGGCATTTTCATTCATGGTACGAACACCACGAATATACATAGCGGTCTCACTCCATCCTGGCTCTGATTGCGCCTCATAGGTCTCCACGCCATTCAGTGTGGCGGTAAAGGCATTCTGCAACACTGTCACGGGATGTTTCTCCAATTCCTCACCAGAGACCGTGGAGATGGCTTCCGTCACCAATTTCTTGGGCTTGGAATTAAAAGCCACGGGCTGCAACTCGCTGTATTCATCAGTAGGCTGCATAGTAATGGTGAACTTTTCATTGTCAAACTCGGGCTTTACTCTTACATTGTCATAGCCCAAGAAAGTGACGAACAGCTCATCATCGGGAGCGATATTCTTAATGGTAAAGAAACCTCCCTCGTCAGTGAGTACCTTCTTGAATTCCTCACTGACATTGACATAGGCACCTGCGATTGGCTGGCCATCGCTATCTACCACACGGCCGTGTACGGTTTTCCCATCAGCGGCCCAGCCTGTAGCGCATGCACCTGTTAGGAGCGCAGCAAGAAATAGCCTTTTCGCACTCCGCTGGGTATATCGATTTAATGATTTCATGTTCATGGTCATATTTGATTAGTCATGAGTCCTTATTATATATAATATGTGTATATTACCATCCAGGATTGTTCTCGATACCCGTCTTCCAATACTCAGTCTCAGGGATGGGATATAAGTACATGCGGTCCTCGAATACTCTTTGCTGGGCTATCTTGCGGGTATAGTTGCCGTTCTCATCCACATCTACACCATAAATAGGACGGGAAAGAGCCTCGGTAGCCACATTCCAACGACGAAGGTCCCAACCGCGATGCTCCTCGAACGCCAACTCCACGGTACGCTCCTTGTGGATAAAATTGCGCATCTCATCTTTGTGTTGCAAGTCAGGACGGTCTCTGTACAAGTCAATGTTCATTCCGACACGGCTACGCACTTGCTCCAACAGGTCGCAAACCTCCTCCGTGGGACCATTCACCTCGTTAAGAGCCTCTGCGTAGTTGAGCAATATCTCCGCATAGCGAATGATTATCCAGTTACGATAAGATGTACCCGTATGATTGTTCTGCAGAATTACCTCTGGCATATATTTGCGCATGTAGTAACCCGTAGGCGTGGCGTTAGCATTGCCTGTAGGATTATCGGCCATGCCCTCACGCACATCTATCATCCTTCCACTCCAAGTCTGTCCATGGAAAAGGATAGATGCGGTCAAACGAGGATCGCGATTCTCTGTGGGGTGCGTGTCGTCATAGTTCAAGGCCGTATTGATTTGAGGCCTGTCGTTGATATATACGGGAGCACCCGTAGCGTCATAAGAGAGGAAAGGAGAATTGCCATCGGCCATATCATACATATCCACGAGGTTTTGAGAGGGGCAGTTACCTCCATTACCGCCAGAACCTACTGGAGTATCATTGTTAAAACCATAGGAACTCCAACCTTGGCTCACATCGCTACGATAGAAAATTACCTCAGGATTACTTTCGGTATGGGCGTTGAGCAAAATTGCGTTGGTATAATTGGCCACATAGCTGCCTCCATCTGTATAGAGACGATAGTGGGAACCATACGTATCGATGAATCTCTTCGTCTCGTCCGCTGCCTGCTGCCAGGTGATTCCTGACTCTTCGGCATAACGAGGACTGGCCATATAGAGATAGATTCGGGAAAGCAAGGCGCAGCAAATGTCCTTATTGATACGGCCTTCATTACCCGAAAGATGGCTGGATTCATAATCCATCACCATATTCTCCGCTTGCCTCAACTCATCAATAATGAAATCCACCACATACTCTTTCAGCGTGGGACGAGTGGTATAGCCCGACAACAAGTCGCCATCAGGGTCAAGCACCTCTTTCACGACGGGAATGGGACCATAACGCAAGAATAACTCCCAATAGAAGTAAGCGCGGAAGAACTTCGCCTCACCCTTGTACCACTCCTTGTGCAGCTCGTAGGTCTCTTGGGATTCGTCCGCTGCCTTTGGCACGGTCTCTATCGTGTCAAGCAACATATTGCACTTACGGATGCCACGATAATAGTGCTCCCAAGGATCTGTCAGTTCATTGGCAGCCCCACTGGCATAGTAGTTACCGATATTGAAGGAGACACGGGTGCCACTGGAGGACATACTACACTCAGACAAGTCTGTAGCGGCGTCCAGCCAAGAGTTGTTGATGCGGCACTCTCCGTTTCTCAGGAAGTTGTACGTATCCAAGTGAAACTGCTCCATGGTCTTCCATTCGCTGAAGGTCTGCTCGCCAGTCAACTGGTTGCTAGGCTCCTTGTCCAGGAAGTCCTCGCAAGAGGTGAGCGTCGTAGCACCCAACAGCAAGAGGGCAGTTGAATATATGATAGCTTTTTTCATGATGCTTTAGAACTTTAAGTTGATACCTATGTTGACGGTCTTCATGATAGGATAGCGGTTGGAGCCCTCGCTCTCGGGGTCTACCAAGTCATCCAGATGATCCCATGTAATCAGGTTATTGGCGTTGATGAATATGCGAGCCTCGCTCATCCATGCGTGCTTAATCCATTTTGAGGGCAAGTTGTAAGAAATCTCGATATTCTTCAAACGGAGGAACGCACCATTCTTCAAGAAGAAAGAGTTAACCTGTTGGTTGTGATTTCCCGCGGCATCATAGTGGAGTAATGGATATGTAGCGTGAGCCAAGTTCCATTCCTCGCTCTGCGCGGGATTCCAACGTCCAAGATGATGTTCCTTCACTTTACCACCATCCACGAAAGCGTACATGGTTTCCGCGTCATAGTAACGAGACACATGGTCTACACCTGCGAAGAGCACGTTGAAGCCGATGCCTTTCCATTCACAGCCCAAACTGAGGGAGTAAGTGTTCTCGGGCACATTGCTATAGCCTATGTAGGTCTGGTCGCGGTCATCGATGAAACCATCGTTGTTCATGTCGCGATACTTCAAGTCACCCACTTGCAGGTTGTCCGTGTAAGTGGACTTAGGCAGGTCGGGATTGGCCAAGTCGGCGGAGGTAATAAATCCATCCACTACCAGTCCGAAATACTGGCCGATGGGGTGGCCTTCCTGCTTGCGGTAAGCGGTCTTCAATGCAGGCTCGTCCATGTCAAGGATTTCGTTGGCGGCATGGCTGAAGCTAAAGCCCACGTTGTAACGGAAATTCTTGCCTATGGTATTAGAGTGATGCAACTCTATCTCAAAACCTTCGTTCTTGGTCTCGCCAAGATTACCGGCCGCCATCACTACACCCACCCACTGGGGACGGGTTCCGTAAGTGGTCAAGATGTTATTACGACGCTCGTAGAAGTAATCCACGTTACCATAAAGCAGGCCATTCCAGAAGCTGAAGTCCACACCCACGTCATACTTATGGGCTTTTTCCCAAGTCACGTCATAATTGGGATACTGTGCCTCATAAATACCCGTCACGCCCGTGGTGCCGAAATAGTAATCGTTGTTGATCTGGTTCCAGGTCTCCTCATACAGGAAGCGTTGCGTCACGCCATTCACCTGGTAAACGTCATTACCTACCTGACCGTAGCTAGCGCGTATCTTCAAGTTGTCAAGCCAAGTCTGGCTAGCTTTCTCCAGGAAACTCTCATTGGAGATGACCCAACCCAAGGAGAACGCGGGGAAGAAACCGAAACGGCGGCCGCGGCGGAAGTTCTCGGAACCATTGTAACCGAAGTTCACCTCAGCCAGGTAACGATTGTCGTAGCCATAAGTGGCACGTCCCACGAGACCCATATACCTCTTGCGCAGGTCAGCCTGGTAGCGATAGTCGTTCTGGTTATACAGCAACATGGCGGTCACGTCGTGCTTGCCAAACTTACGGGCGTAATTCAACTGCGCCTCCATATAGAGTTTGTAGGTAGAAGTCTGTCCATCGCCTGAGTATGCCAATTCTTCATCCTCATTGAACTGGTTGTAGGCGCTCAGTGAGGTGTAGTTATTGCGGTCGTTCAACTCATAGGTGGCAAAGCCAGCCTGGAACTGACGATTATAGAATGACTCATAGTCGAAAGATACCATACCACGAGCGGAAAGGCCTGGTGTCAACCAGTCCATCTTGTAGTCCACGATGAAGTTGGTCTCGTTGATAGTATTGGTAGCGCGATAGAAACCCGCCTTAGCCAAACGAGCCACGGGGTTGTCTTGATACTGGGAACTACCCGCATAGAGATTGTGGGTCACACCCGCCTCATCCGTGAACTGGTAGCTAACGGGGAATATCCAACCCGGGATGTGGTTGATATCATAGAATATCTGTGAGTAGGTTCCATCAAAAGCCTCGTTGGAGTTAGGGCCTTTACGCTCCTCAAAACGAGTACCGAAGTTCACGCTCACGGTCAAGTCCTTGGACATCAGGAAGTCCAGGTTGGCGCGGAAGCCGATACGGTTATAGCTTTGATTGCTCTTGTTGCCATATACGTCCTCTGAGAAGTTCTTGAACAAGCCCTGTTGATCATAGTATTCAGCGGACACATAGTAACGCATGCGCTTTGTACCGCCTTGCACGTTCACGTTGTAACGCTGTGCGGGAGCGGAGCTGCGAAGTACGGTGTCATACCAGTCCACGTTAGGATAAAGCATGGCATCAATGCCGGAGAGCTGTCCCGCTACGCTCTTTTGGTACATGCTCAAGTCATAATCTGAATAAAGACCGCCCAGGCCATCATTTCTCCTGGCCTCATTATAGAGCAACACTGACTGGTAGGAGTCCAGATAAGTGTCCTCACGGGTAGGAGTCTGCCACTGCCAGTTGGCGGAAAGACTCACCACGGGTTTTGCGTCAGTACCGCGTTTGGTGGTAATCAAGATGACACCATTGGCACCACGCACACCATAAACGGCAGTAGCGGAAGCGTCTTTCAATACAGAGATACTTTGGATATCATCAGGAGCTATCTGCGAGAACTCACGCTCTACTCCATCCACCATAATCAGCGGTTGGTTGTCGCCTGCGAAAGAGGCACGGCCACGGATATAAAGTTTCATGTCATCAGCACCAGGAGCACCCGAAGTCTGGGTAGTTACCAAACCCGTCACTTTACCGGAAAGGGCTTGGGAAACGTTAGCGGCAGGGCTGTTGAGCAACTCCTTGTTGGAAATCTGGGAAATGGCACCTACCACGCTCTCTTTCTTCTGGTGGCCATAACCTACGACCACTACTTCCTCAATGGCCTGCGCGTCATCAAGCAACACGATGTGCAGTTGGCGTTGAGAGCCCACACGGATGTTCTGTGACTGGAAACCCACGTAAGTAACACGCAACGTAGCCTTCTCGCTGTTCACGTCTATCTTGAAGTTTCCGTCGAAATCGGTCACCACGCCATTGGTGGTTCCCGCTTCCATAATGGTTGCGCCAATAATAGTCTCACCCGTATTGTCGACTACTTGACCGGTAACCGTTATCTTTTCTCCCTCTTCCTGGGCTGACGCTCCTATGGAAAGGAGCATCAGCGTAAGGGTGAAGAATATTTTATGAAAAATACTATTGTTCATAGTCTTGAATTTTATTGATTATTCGAAACATGGCTCTACCAAGTAGCAATTGTTGGCATCCATGATGAAGTGCGAACCATCAGTAGCCAAGAACGCCCGTACCGTTTGCGTACCATCACCACAGGTCTGGCTGTAACGTTCCGTGTACACGGTTCCATTAGGACAAGTAGCCACAGCCGTGACATTGATTATGTCTGCCGCACGCTGGATGGTGATTTTCACCTTAGCGCCCTCCATGTTCTGGCGGAAGGCTGCCCAATCTTCCTGTTCAGTTTCAGAACCCACAATAGGATAATTCTCCAGGGTAATGTTCGCCGCATTGTAATTGGTGTCACCCCAACCATAGTTGTCACAGCGCAGTACGAAGTATTCTGCGTAGCCTGCGGCAGCACCTCGGTCAGCGTCTGTAGTCAATACCAGGTTCCAGTTGTTCCAGTTGTTAATACCGGAGGTATGATTCTCGAAATTCAACTCCAAGGTCTTGTTCGCAGGTATAGCGAAATAGTCAGACCAAGCAGACCACCAAGCGTTGCTGTTGTCCTCAGCACCAACATTTACGGTGGAGACATTCTGGGGAAGAACCACCTTGCACTCGTCGGGATTGAAGGCCATATGACCACTCTCTGTTGTCAAGAATATGCGGATATTATCCTCAGCGTTACCACAAGTCTGGTGATAAGTCATGGTATAGACAGAACCCGTGGTCGTGGTCACTACAGAAGTATAGTAAACCTCCGCACCCACACGGCGAACAGTCAGGTCTACCAACGCACCGTCCATATCAGACTTAAAGGTATCCCAGTTGTAATCGCTCACCAAGTTGGCCGCATCATATCCATTGCCCCAACCATAGTTGTCTGCACGCAAGACAAAATATTCCCAGTAACCTGCGGGATCTTGTGTCGCGGCACGGTCAGCGTCTGTCGTACAAACCGTAATGAAGTTATGCCAATTTTCAATTCCACTTGTATAGTTGATAAACTTCAGCCTGGCTTCTTGGCCTGCGGGGATAGTGATATAATCCGTGAAAGCCGTGAAGAAAGCATCGGTGTTGTTTTCATTGCCGACAATATAGGTATACTTACTCAAGTCAATATCTTCATCGCCTGCGCCACCGCCGCCCTTGTTAGGCATAGCCCAGTCACTGGCAATCATCTGGTTGCGGATAAGCTTCACGTCGTCTACCCACATCTCGCTCATGTTCACGTCGTCATCACCGGCTCCCTTACCTATATATATATTAGGTGCGGTGTTGAGAAAGTCAATCAAGGTCTTGTAAGAGAAAGTGGTGGACTCAACGCCGGAGGGAGTCGCGCCAGAGAGGCTCTTGTTGCCGTCCACGTAAAGCTGGTAGCCCTCTTCTGAGATTTGCAAGGCCACGAAATGCCATCCGCCAGCGGGCAAGATACCCGTCTTGTAAGTAGCAGGGTCGTTCTCATTGAGGTTCAATGACTCCAGATTGCCTGGCTTAGTGTACCTCAACTGGCCATTGGCCGTAAGATAGAAGCGCTCAGCACCTGCCTCGCTACTGCCAAAGGCAAGAACAGCCCCCGTGAGGTCATCCTCCACGGCAGGCTCTTCACCTTCCGCGGCCTCTTGAGGAATGCCCGCGGTCTTCAACCAGAACGTGATGGCCGCCCCATTCTGCAGCTTCACGCCATTGAATGGATTCGCCATCATCGCATAGCCATTGGCATCGAGGTGAAGGACATTACTTCCGAGGTCAGCGTCTTCCACCGCCTCACACACATCGGCCTTGTCAGTGATGTCTCCCAAGTAAACGTCATCCGCACCATAATCAAAGGCGTAGGTGCTCACGACACTACGATCTGGGTACGTCTGGTTTCCCGCCTCGGGATCAGCATCACCCCAATCAGTACATGCCGTGAAGTTGAGAGCCAACAACACAGTACCGACACAAAGGAATAAAGATTTTAAAACCTTCATGATACTTGTTTGTTTTAGGTTAATAGTTAATACTTTTGGTTTAATATTATGCTCGCGAATTTAAATAAATCCTAATTTGAGGTGGTGGATAAAACGCATTTTCGGGTATACAAATCGTGAAATTATCCACCTAAACACGAATTTCTACCACCTTGTCCACATGTGTGCGCAAACAGATTTTAACAAAGAATATCACTCCAACACAATGGCGCACAGAGGACGTAAGGGTTGATTTATGTCAATTTGAGGTGTATTTTTGGTTGCATCACCAAGCTTATCCATCCAGAAACGGCAAGAAAAGACATAAGGTCATATCAAGATAAGTTGTTTTGCCCATCAAAACAACTTATCTTCAAAAGCAAAACAACTTGTTTTCCGAGACAATTCAAGTTGTTTTGATGGGCAAAACAACTTGTTTCCTTAGCCGAAAAAGCGAAGGCGGAGCCAACAACTTTACGCTTGGCATGGATTGGGACAGAAGAAACACATGCACCAGCCCTATATATACATATTATATATATACGCGCGCGCGAATAGATTAATCATCCATAGAAAGAAAACGCTATCCGCAAGCGACGCAACCAGCTGCGTGTTCCATGGCGCGATTTACGCAAAGCGCAGGGATAACGGGCCAGCAGAAAAACGGTGGGGCTATTCCAGGTTCAGTGGATTTTCAGTGGGGAATAATCAGTTCTTGCCTCGCGGTGCCCGGAATATGCGGAGGCGCTGTGGGCGACGCGCATGGAAAAGAGGAAGAATGAATAAATAAATCTTGACAAAACCAGGATGGGGCTGGAGACGGCTTGGGCGCGAGGGAAAACGCAACTAGTTACGTGGCCCCACGAAACTAGTTGCGATGGCCGGTGAAACTAGTTTCGTGACCCTTCGCAACTAGTTGCGTTTCCCGCCGCCTATACATGGGCTGTCTGGGGCTTTCGCTCCCGCAAGAGCGTGGAAGTAGGATTTCTTGACATTCTCCCGTGCGCCACTTGTCGCCACCTTGGCGTCTCCTGTTACCCCATGATATTCCCTCTGAGCAGGATAACGCCTGGAATCCAAGAGAAAAATCCCCTGGCGTTTCGCTACACTTTATAAGACGAGGGAGAGAAGCCGTATTCCTTGGTGAAACACCGCGTGAAATACTTCGGGTCATTAAAGCCCACGCGGTAGGCAATCTCGGAAACATGGCGGTTGGCGGTATTGTCTTCCAACATCTTCTTGGCCACGCTCAGTCGATAGTTACGCATAAATTGGCTCACGGATGTTCCCGCCTCCGCATAGAGTTTCTTGTTGAGCGTAGCGCGGCTCATGTTCATGGCCGAGGCCAACTCCTGCACGCCAAACTCCGAGTTGTCATAGTTGGCCTCCATCACTTTCATCAGCACTTCCATGAAAGGCTTGATTTTGCGGGCCACGTCTTTCCTGTCCTCCTCGGCGATTTTGTCGCGGCTTTGGGTAAACAGTTTCTGGTTGTCCAGGATGCTCTTGATGCGAAGTTGGAGTTTATCGGGCGCGTCACTCTCCATCAGCGCGGCTTGTATCGGGGTGTAGAGCTTCTGCACTTCCCGTTGCCGTATTATCTCCAGCCTGCGTTTATAGAGATATGTACCCAGGGCTATCAGCGCCATGGCCAATAGCGTAAGGAACCACCAGCTCTTCCAGAAGTAGGGCGACACATGCACGCCGATACTGGCATACTGTTCCTCGTCGCTGAGCCCGCAATTGTATTTCACTTCAAACTCGTAATCTCCCGAGGGCAAGGCAGTGTAGCGCACGCTATGCTCACCCGAGGGCAATTGCGTCCATTCCTCTTCAAAGCCTTTCATGCGATAGCTGTAAGTGCCATGCATCTCTGAGCCATAGTTCAAGGCAGAGAAATCTATGGTAAACGAGCGATTGCTCTCCCCCAAGTTGACGCGCTTGGCGATGGAGATGTCCTGGTCCAAGTATTTCCCGGCATTCACCTCTTGGTTGTCCACGATCAATCGGGTAAAGGTAAGCTTTCCATGCCCTATCCCCTTGATGTCAATGCCCTTGACTTCCGTGAGCCCTTGCTCTGAGCCCAGGTAAATAGTGCCATTGGGCGAGATGGCGGCACTGTTGTAATAAAACTGCGCGCAGGCCAATCCGTCATTTTCACCATAATTGGTGATGGCCCCCGTCTTGGTGTTGTACACAGAAAGACCGTTTTCGGTCGTTATCCAGAGCAGTCCCCTCTGGTCTGCCACGATACCTCTCACCATGTTATTGGCCAAGCCATGGTTGATTGTGATATTATGGAATCTCGGTTCACCGCCCTTTCCCCGTTCCATGCGGTAAAGGCCATAACCTCCGCTACCCAGCCACAGGGTACCGTCAGCAGTCTGGCAAAAGGCCGTGATTTTCTCTTGCACGCCGCTTTTAGGGTCGTCCAGTTTCGTGCGGTAATGCTTCCAGTCGAATTTTCCCTTGACTTTGCGCTTCAGGTTGACTCTCACCACGCCCTCCAGGCATCCCATCCAAAGCTCACCGTCCTTGGTCACCAAGCTGCCTATACATCCTCTTATCTCCCTACAGCCCTCAAAGGGATCCATCATCCGCCTACCGCGGAGGTCGTAAAAGAAAAGACCATCGTTGGTGCCTATCCAAAGACCATCGTTGATAGAATCGTAAGCCAAGGCACCCACAAAGCGAGTCAATCTGCGATAAGTCTCGTCCATGGCCAGGGGCGTAATCTCTCCCGGACGGTTGAGCGCCATATAGTTGACTCCTTGCGCCCACGTACCTATCCATAATCCTCCCTTTTTATCGGCCGCCAGAGCCGCCACGCTGTTATGGGAAAGTCCGCTGTTCTGGGCAGTGTAATGGGTAAACAGCCCACTGCCAGGCTCCTTGCGATTGAGGCCGCCCTCTACGGTGCCCACCCACAGCGTGCCGTCAGGCTCCACGTACATGGCATTCACGGCATTGCGGGAGAGGGAGCCAGGCTGGCTGTCTTGATGCGTATAGTTCACCAATTCCAACTGGCGGGGAGAAAGCTTCACGATGCCGCCCGACTCAGTGCCCACCCATATCTGCCCATGCTTGCAGAAAACGCAATTCACGAAGTTGCTGCTCAAGCGGTTTACGGGACTCAAGGTGTTCCACTGCGTAATATGTCCGCCATGCCTGACATCCAAAAGGGAGATTCCTCCCAAAGTGCCAATCATCAACCTGCCGTCAGGCGCGACGGCCAAGGTGTTGACAAAACTGTGCAACAATCCCGACGAGACATCCCACCTGCGGCCGTCGCTGCAGAAAAGCCCCTCGTTGCTGGCAAACCACGTCTGTCCGCCAAAGCGCAATATGCAAGTGAGAAACCTGCCCGTAGTCTCCGGGTAAAGAGAAGAGAGATTCCTGGCCAGCAGCTTTCCGCCGCGCGGGGTGATTTGCCATAGCTTGGCGTCATAATGAGTCCACACGGACCCATCACCATTCACGTCGCAAAGGGCGATATCGGGCGTATTGGAATTCACGCGGCATTCCTCTATGCCGGTAATAACACCCTGCTCATCCATCAACAGCCTGCGGATATATTGCTTGGTGGCTATCCAAAGCACGCCTTTGCTATCCAGGTAGTTCCTCATGCCTGGCTCGCTGAGGATGCGTTCCAATCGCTGGCCCAGTTGAGGAGTCTTCGTGGGTGGGACAATTATCGTCATGGTGCGCAGGTCTATCACCTGGGTACACTCATCGAAACTTACCCAAAGACGCTTATACGCATCCTCCACGACATTGCGGCAAGAGTTGCTGCGCATGGAGAGGCCTTGTCCTCCCGCGTACATATAGCGGTAGCCATAACCATCATAACGCGCCAGCCCGCCGCCCTGCGTGCAAATCCACATAAAGCCCTGGCTGTCTTCATAGATATCATCCACGAAGTTTGCGGGCAAACCCGTACTCATGTCCAAGTAAGCCAAACTGTATTCCCCTATCGGCCTTGCCGTTGCCGAAACGGCCACGGTAAGCAAAGCCCACAACAGGCATCCTGTCCAGCGCGCGAAATTATTCATACACCCGTCCTTCCAATGTCTTTCACGAACGCAAATATACAAAAAAAATGTTACATGATAAACTCGCGCACGAAAATTACCCATATTTTTTCGCCAAGGAATTTGTTTCCCGCGTTTTTTGCGTATATTCGCGTAAACATGCCCCTGCCATGAACATGACAAAGAAATACCTACTCGCCATGACGGCCGCCTGGACGCTAGCCATCACTCCTGCCCTGTCGGCCCCACAGATAACCGGCAACCGCGCCGTTTCCTATTCCGACACCCTGCGAAACCGCCCGCGGGTAGCCGTGGTATTGTCGGGTGGAGGAGCCAAAGGCATGGCACACATCGGCGTACTCAAGGTATTGGAACGGGCGGGCATTCCCGTGGACATTATCACTGGCACTTCCATGGGCTCCATTGTTGGCGCGCTCTATGCCGTAGGCTGGAACGCGGAAAGGCTGGATTCGCTCGTCAGGGGACAAGACTGGACTTTTTTGCTCTCCGACCGGGACGATTATTACTCGCAAAACCTGCTCAACCGTGACCGGCAAGCCACTTACTTTCTCTCCAAGGCCATCACACTGCAGAAAGGAAAAGTGGGAAATGAGGCCGGAGGACTGGTAGAGGGAAAGAACCTGAAGAAGCTATTCACCCACCTGACGGCAGGCTACGCGGACTCCATGGACTTCCGACAGTTGCCCATCCCCTATGCTTGCGTGGCCACAGACATCGTGGACTACTCGGAATACGTATTCCACTCAGGCACACTGCCCGAGGCCATGCGCTCCAGCATGGCCATTCCCGCCGTGTTTACCCCTGTGCGCATCGGCCAGCACGTATTGGTGGACGGCGGACTGCGTAACAACTATCCCGCCGATATAGCCCGGGAAATGGGAGCGGACTACATCATCGGCTCCACGGTGCAAGCCCCCGAGCGTTCGGCTGAGGATTTGCTCACGGGCAGCGGCATACTGGGACATATCATTGACGTGAACTGCAAGAACAAGTTCGAGGAAAACATCGCCATCACGGACGTGCCGATATGGACAAACACCAAAGGCTTCAGCGCGGCCAGTTTCAGCGAGGCAGCCATCGACAGCCTGATAAAACTGGGGGAGAAAGCCGCCATGGCCCATTGGGACGAGCTTTTGGCACTGAAACGAAAAATGGGACTTACCGAGGATTATTCCCCCTCCAGACCCACTCTGCGAGCGGAAGCCGCCCTGCCACTCGACTTCAGCGACGAGGCGGAAGAGGCCCGCCCCGCACATGACATCTTGCGGGGAAGCATCGCGTTGCGTTTTGACAGCGAGGAAAAAGTGGCCGCGCAGCTCAACGGAGTCTACTCCTCGTCACGGAGACCCATAGACGCTGAGCTGACCATCAGGCTGGGGCAACGATTCGTGAGCACCGCATCCGTCAGGTGGAAACCCAAGCGATTTGCCTTGTTGGGACTGACTTACAGCTATGAATACAATGATTTGGACATCCATGATGAGGGCATCCGCAGTTTCAGCTTCACCTACAACCGCCACCACGCCCATCTAGGCATCATCGGGGCAAGCATCCGCAACCTGGCGTTCGACACCAACATCGCTTGGGACTATTACCATGTGGGGCGCTTGCTGGCTTCCGACCCATCCACAAGCGCACGCCCTTTCAATGATGAACACTTCTTCAGCTATCACGCACAATTGCGTTACGACTCCGAAGACATGCCCGTATTCCCCTCCCGCGGAGCAAAATTCCAAGCGGAATACGCATACTTTACCGATGATTTCGCTTCCTATCAAGGGCATAGCGGCTTCAGTGAGCTGAGAGGACATTGGCGCATGTCATTTCCTGTCAGCTCCAAGTTTACCATCAGGCCCATGGTGTATGGGCGTATGCTCTTTGGCGGCGAGATTCCTATAGTACGAAGCAACTGCCTTGGAGGCTATTGGTTCGGCCACTTGGTAGAGCAGCAGATGCCTTTCGCTGGCGTGGTGAGCCTTGAAGACATGCAACGCCATTTCCTGGCGGGAAGTGTCACGGGACAATTCCGCCTTTTCCGCAACCACTATGTGCTTGGCAACGCCTCTTTGGGCTTCCACTCCGAGAAACCAAGAGATTTGCTGAGCGAAAAACCATACATTGGCGGTGAACTGGCCTATTTCTATCACACGATGTTCGGCCCGCTGGGAGCCTCCGTGGGGTACAGCAACTTGACTGACAAAGTGGCATTCTACGTCAACCTGGGCTTTGAGTTCTGACCCTCTGGTGCATCCTTCGCAAGACGGTTCTCTGGCACACCCGCAGGGGGCAAAGCCTTTCCTCCCTTCTAACACACACTAACTAAAATCGGTTTAAAGCCTATCAAAGTCCTTTTAAGGCTATTATAAACCGCATTCCACGTCGTGAAATATGTATTCCACGTCGTGGAATAGCTGTTTCACGTCGTGGAATAGCTATTTCACGACGTGGAACAGATTTAGGAGTAGTACAACTTCAAGTTTATAGCAGTTTAAACCGATTTTATATAGCGTGTGCTTGAGGGAATCCTAAAAGCCAAGGAATAATGTCATGGCAATACCACCTGCCGGCGATGTACACATCGCCGCTACAATTTTATGGTCAACACGATTCGCGAGGATACGTGCCTGCCGAGACGCAAGCAAGCAGAAAACAAGCGATGGGAACCTCTAATCACCCGTAGCGACGATGTGTACATCGTCGGCAAGCAAGTTTGCACACCGCGGGGGTACGGCATAAACTTGTTACCTTGCGGATTGCCGAGACACGAATACACGTTCATTACGATTCTTGCTTGTATGTATCTTTCCCCATCGCCTTTCATTAAGCCCGCATTAAAATAACATGAATGGATGATGGATATATTCTTTTTTTATTACATTTGCAAAAAATATTCGGTTTCATGGTTAGACTACTTACTGTCATAGTCGCGTGTTTCTTATCGCTCACGATAATGTCACAAGGAGACTTGCCTTGTGAAAACAAGAAATCGCTCATAATCAAATTAAGCCACATTTGCAGGTATCCCGCAAAACTCCAAGATGGTAATCAAGAAGCGTTTGTCGCCATAGAGTACAAAACTAATAAAGATGGCAAGATAACAAAAAGAAGGCTCGTTTTCTGCAATAACAGGAAATTCAGGAAAACTACATTGAGAGCATTTGACAGTTTTAAAAACATTCAAATGAGCACGGCAGAGAAAACCGACACCATTTATTTCCAATATAAAATACAGGGTTCTTCCACTCCCATTCACCCTCTAACAGACATCACCGTGATAGGCTATGGCTCTGCCGACCAACCTACGTTAATGAAATGATCCTTGGGAATAGGGTCTGCTCACCAAAAGAGCCATATCTATTTGCTTGAAAATCGTGAGTTCGAAGAATTATATAAAGGAAAGACGCTATCACCTCCAATGTAGTAGCGCATATTTGCGTCTCGCCAAGCAGGATTGTCAATACTTATGTGACTTATCGCCGAGCAATCTCACTTGCCGGCGATGTACACATCGCCGCTACAAATTCATGGTCTACACGATTCACGAGGAAACGTGGGACTGAAGAAATATCATGGTAAACAGTTGGGAAGAGAAGGGCTTCGAAGAAGTCCAGGTATACTTAACCGCATGTGGGAAGCCTCGAAGAGGTTTCCCGCTTGCGGATAATGGGGCATCCACACATCCTATGGGGCCTCGAAGAGGTCCAGCCGCCCCAGTACTGCTTGGCAGATATTCACGTCGGGTATTCCTGGACCTCTTCGAGAAGAGATACCCTCAGTTAAGCATGCCCGGACTTCTTCGAAGCCCTTTTCCTCACCTTTGTGGTATCAATTACCGAGCATAATATCTCCACCACACTTATATTTCTGACGACAGCACCTGCCATGACTTGGCGCGGAGCTAACGCTTCAGGAAAAACCTGACCAGCAGGAAATTGACGGGCACGCAGACGCAAAACATGGGAATGGGAGCCCACTGCTTGCTGATGCCCAACAACAAGAAGAGGTTAAGCGTAAGCATTTGCAGGGAGTAATTGACCACGTGGCTGAAGAGAAAACCCGCACCACGGCGGGCATTGGCCTTCACCCGAAAAGTGAAACGGGTAGAAGCGACGAAATTGTAGATGAAACTCACCACGTAACCTATGGTCATGGCCATGGTGGAGAGCGTGTGCGTACCAGCCTCCACGTCCCAATGGATAGCCAAGCGAAGCAGCGACCAGTAAATGAAATACTGTAGGAGCGTGGCGGTGACACCCACGATGCCGAAGCGCACCACCTCGCCTAGTTGCTGGCGACGCTTATCGTCTAAATGGTTTATAATGTCCTTCATCGGCGTAACTCAACAATTCCCTGTCGCCGCGGCTGTCGCCATAGGCAATAATAAAGTATCGCTCACGGGGAGCGGACAATATCGCCCGCAGGCGATTGACTTTCTCGGGGCCATAGCAGTTGGCGGTAAGGAAACGCCCGGTGAGCAGGCCATCCCTTGTTTCCACTTGCGTACACAGGAAAGCAATGTTCTTTCCGTCGTCCATCGCCTCGAAAAAGGGGCGCACCCAGTTCTCCACGCTCGCGCTAATAACCACCACCCTGTTTCCGCCTGCCAACAAAGAATGAAGAAAAGTCCTGGCCCGTGGCCTTATCAGATGTCCATCGCTGGCGGCAAAGTCACGGCAATGGCGATTGAACTCCTCCAAAGACATGCCCCTAAACAAATGGGAGAACACCCGCTGCTTCACCACCCAATTGGGATAGAGCCTCAACTTCATGGCCACTAGCTGGGGACTGAACCGCAAGAGCGTCATGAACAACTTAAACCCTCCATGTACGTAGGCGATAAAAGCCAAGAGCGTGTCATGGCTGGTCAGCGTACCATCAAAGTCGAAGCAATAGAGCCGTTTCTTATCCATTGTATTCATTGACTACAACACATATATCACCAAGGCAAACGACAACGCCCAGGCCAAGATGATAAGTTGAATGGTACGGTCATGCGTCACTACTTGCGTGGGGTCTCCGCTCTTGCGGTCAACCACGGCTATCTGGATATAACGCAACAGGCCCAAAAGCACGAAGATAGTCGTAAGATAAAGATAGGGAGACTGGAAACGATTCACCACCTCAGGACTGACGGTATACATCACATAGCACACCAAAGTGACCGAAGCGGTAATGGTAATGGCCTGGTTGATGAACACCAGGTTGTAACGACTTGTGTTCTTTCGGGGCGCTTTCCCTGTCTCGTTCATGCGCCAGACATCATCATGCCTCTTGGCGAAAGCCATGAAGAGCGCCACGAGAAAAGTCATGAGCACCAGCCAATGACTAGGCACTACACCCGTGGCCTCGCCACCTGCCAAGATGCGTAACACAAAGCCAAAGGAAACCACGCACACATCAAGAATGGAATACAGCTTTAACACCAAGCAATAAGCGATATTCAGCAGCCAATAGAGAACGATCACCACCATCACGTTCCACCCGTGGGCAGGCAGCAAAAGCAACGAGGCCATGGAAAGAATGAACAACACTGCCATCAAGATATAACCCTGACGGATAGAGACTTGCCCCGAGGCAATGGGACGATGGCACTTCTCGGGGTGCTGGCGGTCTGCCTCCATGTCGATGATGTCATTGAGACAATAGATGGATGAGGCGGCGAGGCAAAACGCCACGAAAGTGACAAAGGCCGAAAGCAAATCGGAAGCCACCATCAAATTGCCCCCAAAAAACATAGGCATGAATACGAAAAAATTCTTAATCCATTGCTTGGGGCGTATGAGGGAAAACATTTTCATCATTTTCATTTCTTGGATGAGAAGATTAACGCAAAGAAGCGGGCAAACAGGCCGTAAGACGCCCACGCACAAACGCCATGGCCTTGCTCAACAGCCAAGCCGCGGGCAACGTGATAACCGCACAGGAGAGGAAAGTAGGCCAATAAGTCCAACCCAACGGCTCAAGATAAGCCAACACGAAATGGCTATGTATCAGATAGGCCTCCAGGCTCAAGGCACCCACAAAACCGAGCGCATTGTTACACCACTGAGGCAAACGGCGAAACACCCTATTAAGCACCAGCACCGAAGTCACCGTCAAGGGAATATAAAGCATGCGCTCGATAAAAAGGGGAAATTCACCATGGCGCACTTGTTCCAAGAAGACGCAAGAGGCCAACGTCATAACGAAGAGCAAAAGAATCATCCAAATGCCCGCGCCATCCACGGTAGCCTTGCGACGCACCTTCTCTCCCATGTTGATGCCAATAAAAAAGATGGGCACCCGACTCCAAAAAATCTCCAGGTGTCCTACCGCTTGATGGATAGGCGTAACCCACTGCACGAGCACACACCACACGACCATGGCCACAGGCAACCAACGATAGATGGGATGACGACGTATCAACTCCATGTAAGCGGGAGCGAAAAGATAAAGCATCATCGTAGCGGGAATATACCAGAAAGTCAGCTCATCGTACAACCAGAAATCCCAGTTAATGGTGATATCGAGTACCAAGTCGAGCCAGGCAAACCAATCACCGCCATGAAAACGGGGAATATAATAAAGGCACGCTATCAAAAGCCACGCGGGATAGACACGCAAATAACGCCGCATGAGAAAATGGCGGAAAGAAGGGGTCTTCATCCAAGAAAACCATAGACCCACACCGCTGAGAAACAAGAATATGTCCACCCCGATATTACCCATACGGCGCAAGCCAAAGAAAGGGTCAAAACGTGGCAAACCTACATGGAAAAGAATGATGATAAGCATGGCGACACCCATCTGTTGCGCCCGGAAACGACTGATGTTGGCCAATTCTATGTCTTTGATGTTCAATCTCATTTCATCGAAGGATTAGGAATACGTTTCATCAGCTGCATGAAAACCCACGCCAAACAGAGGCTGGCAATGACATAGAGCAGAAGCCCCGTGTAAGTATCCCCTTGCCTGCTGATGGGAATGAATATCTTGCGGGTAATGGGATGGCACACAAAAAGTGCCGCGCTAATGCTACCCAACCACTCTAAACCCCAAGAGCAGGAGCGGACAAAACGAGACGATGCCGCGTCGGTAAGCAATTTGACAAGGCCTATACAGCTGGCGCAAACCATCACAGGCACAAATGTCCAGGTGACAAAGCCGAGGCTCATCAGATATACCAGCACCAAGGAAACCACGAAAAGACAGGCATCCCACTGCACTTGGCTACCTGGCCCTCGCCAAGAGAGCACATACCGCTCATAGCGAGCCGCCAGCAATCCCATTCCAAAGGGCAACATGCCTCCCATGAAGTTATACCGATATCTATTGAGAGACTCGCTTTCAGGGGAAAGACAGAGTTGCAAGGCTACACACAACACCATCAAAGCCACCGTCACTCCCCAATGGCGACGATAAAGTAAAAGGCGGTAGACGATATACAACTGTAGCATCAAGCCGAAAAACCAATAAGGACCAGGCCATATCTGGCGGTCGGGGGTGGGCAAGAGATTGTTGAACATGCCCAGTTGGGCCACTATCTTCAGCACGTCATAATGCCAGCGACCAGGCGTGATAGCGTCAACCATGGTGAAAGCCACAAAGCCCACTATCATCATCTTGAAGAGCTTAAGGAAGTGGTAACGCAGAAAACGGAACGTCCCTGTCCCCCTCCCCCTGACAGAAACATTTTCATGCGCGACGGGCATGGAAGGCATGACTCGTTCATATTTTTTCACCAGTCCGTAAGCACTCAGAAAAAGAAAAACGGGTACGCCATAATGGCCAAAGAAAGAGAGCAGGTGCAGCAACAAATTCGCGTCGGGATGTATCAACACCTGGTTAAACCAGTCAACATTACGCTGAAAGAACTGATACTCGTTCTCCTTGACGATGGGGCCAAGCCAATGGGCATAATTATGCAGGAAAATACCCGCGATTGCCAAGCCTCGCAAGGCATTGCACTCCGCCCTAGACAACAACTCCTCTTTCATAGCTTCTTGCCTTTTTGACGCAGATGTTCATCCCTGAGCTTGTCGTAATCGGTCTTTCCCTTCAATATCCTAGGCCGTTTCTCATCATACTTGGGGCTCAATATATTATAACGCTCCTGATACCACGGAGTATGGATGCCCGCCAGATAAAGCAACAAATGGGGCAGAGCGTCTGTCATGTAGCGACGGTTACGCGCAGCCACTATCTGTTGGTATATTTCCGGATGGTTCTTGATATAGGTATGGGAACAATATATCCAGAAAGGCACCTCAAACTCATAGTGGGCCAAAGGCCAATCTATCTCGGCCGAATGGTTGCGGCAGATGAAACCGCGGTTCTCCTCATAGCATTCCTCCCCATGATCCGGCATATAGATGACAATAGCGTCTTGGTCGCTATAGCGCTTGATAATCTGGTAGACCACGGAGTCATTATAGAGAGTGGCATTATCATAATAACTAAGCACCTGACGCTGGCGCGCGGACAATTCCGGACGTTCCTCCTCGTATTGGCTTGCCCAAAAATGTGACTGTTCACGAGGATAGCGTTGGCGATAGTTCACATGCTGCCCTATCAAATGGAAAATGGTGAGATTATGTTTTCCTTCTTCCTTACGCCAATTCCGGTCATAGTCCTCCAACAACTGGGCGTCATACGTGAAAAGCTGTGTATTACGAGTATCAAACTGCAAGTCGCTTAGCTCCGGGTCATTGAGGAAGAAGCCGCCACTGAAGTCATAGACTGCCTGTTTGGCCTTAGGCAAGTATTGATTGGTAAGGAAAGTGACATGATAGCCCGCCTTTCGGAAAAGCTCGGGAAAGAGCGGATAGTCACACCATTCTCCCTTCTGGCCTATCACATGGGTGGAAAACACATTCTTGAACACGAAGCTGGTAAGGTTCCAGCAAGAAACCACATCGGTGAAAGGCACTAAAAGCCCCGTCTTTTGCAAAGCCACCTGCCATGGAGTGGTTTCCTTGAAATAGCCATAAAGCTGGGAATGGTTTTTGGCGAAACTTTCTCCTATGATAAGCACTATCTGTGGCGAACGATACGAACAACTATCCACAGTTACCTTTTGTGCCGTCTCGAAAAGCACTTCAATTTGCTTTGCCGCCAAGGAATTGGCATAGAGACTAAACGCCAAGCGATGAACTGGCGTATAGAGAACGGCATGATGGGCATCCGTAAGAATGTGCTCCACCTCCCCGATATTAGAACCTGTCATCAGTTTGTGAGTGGCGACCTTGTTGGACCAGCCTAACCATACGGCCAAGACCATAATCACCAAAGTGAAAAAGCCCAAAACGGGACGAGCCACATCGACAATCTCTTTGCGTAAGCGGACGTGAGAAAGAAAAATCTTGTGAATGAAGAACAGGGCTATATGCGCCAAGATGAGCAAAAGCACCCAACCCACATCACTGAAGATGACATTGGGGGAAAGACAAGAAGAAAGAAAGTCGCCCGCTTCTCGCGTATTAGTCTCTCCCACCAGCATCAGCATGGAAGGGTTGAGCGTAGAATCAAAACTCACAAAACAATACAAATCGGCCAAGGCCGTGAAGTATAGCAATATATAAAGAGGTATGCGCAACCAAAACCTCACCTTACGGGGAATCAAGGCCAACACCACGCATACCAAATAAATGTCAAGGAAAAGCTCGACAAAAAGATTATTATACAACTCGCCATTGCGGGGCAAAGTACAAACAGCGCTAATCACGCCGAGCAAATACATGAAGACAAAGAAGTTGGGATTTCGCCTAATAGGCTCAAACAACCAGCCCAACACACTTCCGATGGGATTTCTCTTTCTCATGTCTTATCTATTTTATGTTCTTATAATAGCTTATTACGTCTCGTTCTATCGCTGGCGGCACCATACCCGTGATGGAGAGACCAGAACGCACCCGCTGCCTGACCTGCGTACTGCTGATATCTATCAAGGGGGTGGGCGCCAAAGTCACTCCCTTAGGCAAACTTTCTGGAATTATTTCTGTCCCTTTGCGAGGATAAACCAGCAACCTGAATGTCCGCAATATATCCTCATGACGATACCAATTGGGGAAAATCCGCCAGTTATCACTACCTATAAGCAACACCCAATCCACCAAAGGATAGCGTTCTCGCAAAACCTGCAATGTATTCCATGTATAAGAAGGACGGGGAAGATGAAACTCCAAGTCACACACTCGCAAGCCCCGCTCGCCCTCTACAGCTTTTTGCGCCAAGCGCAAACGTATCTCATCAGACAACAATTGACCACTATCGGCTTTCAATGGATTAAGCGGCGACACCATCAGCCACACCTCATCCAAAAGATGTCTCCCGAGAAGTTGGCGGGCCAATGTGACATGACCCATGTGGATGGGGTTAAAGCTTCCACCATATATCCCAATGGTCTTGCGCTCCATACTTTCCACACCTTTATATTCTAGTCATCAAGGAAATCTTTTACCAAGCGATAAACTTCTTGCTCCGCGGTCTCCAAGTCATCATTTACAACAACCTTGTCAAATCGCGGGGCAAATGAAAGCTCATAGTCGGCTTTGGCCAATCTTTGCTCTATCACCTCGGGAGCGTCAGTAGCCCTGCCTTCTAACCGTTTGCGCAGTTCTTCCAACGAGGGAGGTTGAATAAAGAGGCTCAAAGCCCGCTCTCCATAAAAACGCTTGATATTGAGCGCGCCTTTTACATCAACATCAAAAACCACGGTCTGCCCTTCCGCCAATTGGCGTTCCACTTGTGACTTCAACGTACCATAGAAACGGTCAGCGTATACCTCTTCATACTCAAGGAACTCTTCTCGGGCTATCTTCTCGCGGAATTCCTCGGGAGAGATAAAGAAATACTCCACGCCATCACGCTCCGTTCCACGAGGCGCACGACTCGTGCAACTCACCGAGAAAGCCAAGCGCAACTCTGGATGTTCACGCATAAGCCAATTCACTATCGTACTTTTCCCCGACCCCGAAGGGGCACTGAATACCAAGAGTTTGTTCGCCATCTTACAATACGTTGAGTACTTGCTCCTTGATTTGCTCCAATTCGTCTTTCATCTTGACCACGATGTTCTGCATCTCGGCCTGGTTGCTCTTCGAACCCGTGGTGTTAATCTCACGCCCCATCTCTTGCGCTATAAAGCCAAGTTTCTTTCCTACACCACGTCCCGTTTCCTCCATAGTCTCACGGAAATATTTCAGGTGGTTGGCCAGACGTTGCTTTTCTTCGCTGATGTCAAGCTTCTCTATATAATAAATAAGCTCTTGCTCCAAACGGCTCTTGTCATAATCCACCTCAGGTATCTTTTCCAAGCCCTTTACGATATTCGAGCGAATCTTTTCCACCCGAGATTTCTCTAAGGGCTCAAGACTGACGAGTAAACGCTCTATGTTGTCTAATTTCTCATGGAATTTCTTGGCTAACGCCACACCTTCCTGCTTGCGGAAAGCTATCAAATTATCCAGCGCCTCCTGGATGGCCTGCGCCACCACATTCCACTCCTCCTCCGCCAGCTCTTCCACATCTGCCTTAGCCAACACATCTGGCATACGTAACAAAGAAGCATACCAATCTGTCGGCTCAGGAATACCTGTCTTCTGGGAAATCGCCTTCAATTGCCTGTAATAGTTGTCCACCAACGCCTCGTTGATTGGGGTCGCATTCACAGCCTCATCTTTCTCTATCCAAATGGAAAAATCTATTTTACCTCGTTCCAGCGTTTGGGAAAGAGTCTTGCGGATGTCCATTTCTTTCTCTCTGTATAAAGGGGCAATCCTTGTGGAGAGATCCAAAGACTTACCGTTCAGCGACCTCACTTCAACGTTTATCTTCTTCTCGTTATAAGTGAGCACTGCCTTTCCGAAGCCGGTCATTGACTGTATCATGGTTTCTTTCGCGTTAAATTTCTGCAAAAGTACAAAAAAATACGGGAAAATAAGTAACTTTGCACTTTATTTAATTAGTTATTTGTTTTTTATGGCGATTGTCAATATAGAAACAAGCACACAAATATGTTCGGTAGCGGTGAGCCACCACGGGACGTGCGTCTTCAACAAGGAAGACCATAGCGGACCAAACCACGCTGTCAGCCTGGGTACATTCATTGACGAGGCTTTGGCTTTTTTGGACAACAACGACTTGAGGCTTGACGCGGTAGCGGTAAGTTGCGGTCCTGGTTCCTACACGGGGCTGCGCATTGGCGTAAGCATGGCAAAAGGCATTTGCTATGGCCGTTCCGTAAAACTGATTGGCATCCCTACGCTAGAAATATTAGCAGTGCCGGTTCTGTTGAGCGACATGGAAATGGAAGACAACGCATTGATAGTGCCCATGCTCGACGCACGCAGAATGGAAGTCTATGCCCAAGTGCTGGACAGGGGACTGCGAGAAATAAGGCCTATCCAAGCAGATGTCGTGGACGAGCATACCTATCAGGAATACCTGGAGCAAGGCCCTGTCTACTTCTTCGGCAATGGCGCAGAGAAATGCATGGAAACCATACAACATCCCAATGCCCATTTCATCAAAGGCATAAAACCATTGGCCAAAAACATGTTCCCCTTGGCAGAAAAGAGACTGGCGCAAGGTAAATTTGAGGATGTGGCCTACTTCGTGCCTTTCTACCTGAAAGATTTCATCGCCAAGACACCAAGAAAATTATTATAACACGAAACATGAATATAGAAGGACTGGATTACAATACGCTACGCGACCGGTTGATATTACCAGAATATGGACGGGAAGTGCAAAAGATGGTAGAATACGCCATCACCATTCCTGACAGGGAAGAACGACTGAAGTGCGCAAAGTCCATTATTTCCATTATGGACAGAATGTCTCCAGAAGGAAAGAACACAGAAGACCATGAGCGCAAGCTATGGGATCACCTGGCCATCATGAGCAACTTCCAGCTGGACATAGACTACCCTTATGACGTGAGTGAAGCCACCAGCATGGCAAAGAAGCCCAGCCCCATCCCCTACCCTATGTGCAAAATACCCGTGCGCCATTATGGGGTCTTGGTGTTTGAGCTTTTCGAGAAGCTGAAGTCCATGTCTCCTGGCGAGGAGCGCGATGAACTGGCAAAGATTACCGCCAACCAAATGAAACGCGACCTATACATGTGGAGCCACGGGGCAGCCGATGACGAAAAGGTAGCCTCCGACTTGGCTCGTTTCACAGACGGGAAAATACAGCTAGACTTGGAAACTTTCAAGTTTGACAAGATAGTGGAAACCGAGACAGCCTCCAAGAACAAGAAGAAAAAATAAGCCTATGGAGTCATTCATCATAGAGGGTGGGCATCCTTTATCGGGAACCATCCACCCCCAAGGCGCGAAAAACGAGGCACTGGAAGTAATATGCGCCGCCATATTGACCAGTGAGCCTGTGCGCATCAAAAACGTGCCTGACATCCTGGACGTGAACAACCTCATCAAGCTATTGCAGGATATTGGAGTGAAAGTGACCCGCAATGGCAGGCATGACTACACTTTTCAAAGTGATGAATTGGACTTAACCTACCTGGACAGCATAGATTTCGTGCGCAAGTGTGCCTCATTAAGGGGCAGCGTACTGATGTTTGGTCCATTGTTGGGGCGCTTTGGCAGGGCTACCATCTCCAAACCTGGAGGCGACAAGATTGGGCGTCGCAGGCTTGACACCCATTTTTTGGGTTTCAAGTATCTTGGCGCGAACTTCGTACATGATAGTACCCGTGATGTTTACCAGATAGAAGGTCATCATTTGAAAGGATGCTACATGTTACTGGACGAAGCCTCCATTACCGGAACGGCCAATATCATTATGGCAGCGGTATTGACCGAAGGCACCACCACCATCTATAACGCCGCGTGCGAGCCCTATATCCAACAACTCTGCCATTTGCTCAACGCCATGGGCGCACGTATCAGCGGCATAGGCAGCAACTTGTTGACCATCGTAGGGGTAAAACAATTACATGGCGCGACCCACACCATATTGCCCGACATGATAGAGGTAGGGTCTTTCATTGGCATGGCCGCCATGTGCGGGCAAGGAATCAGAGTGAAAGACGTTTCCGTGCGCAACCTGGGAATCATTCCCGACTCATTCCGCCGATTGGGCGTGCAGATAGAAGTGGAAGGAGACGACCTCTTCATTCCAGCGCAAGACCATTATGAAATAGCCTCATTCATAGACGGCACCATCATGACATTGTCTGACGCGCCATGGCCTGGACTTACGCCAGACTTGCTTTCTGTCCTGCTGGTAGTAGCCACACAGGCGAGAGGCAGCGTACTCTTCCACCAAAAGATGTTCGAGAGTCGCCTCTTTTTCGTGGACAAACTGATAGACATGGGGGCGCAAATCATCCTCTGTGACCCCCATCGTGCAGTGGTAGTGGGGCATGACCACCAAAAGAAACTGAGGGCGGGCAGGATGACCAGTCCCGATATCCGTGCGGGTATCGCATTGCTAATAGCGGCCATGAGCGCAGACGGCACCAGCCGCATCGCCAACATCGCCCAAATAGACCGAGGATACGAAGACATAGAGAACCGGCTCAACCAATTAGGGGCCAAGATTGTTCGTGTAGATGATTAAGCCAGAGGACGTATACCAAATAGGGAAACTCGGGAAGCCACACGGGGTAAAAGGTGAAATATCATTTATGTTTGACGATGACGTGTTCGACGCCACCGACTGCGACTATCTCGTGCTGGACATGGAAGGCATCTTGGTGCCTTTCTTCCTGGAGGAATACCGCTTCAAGAGCAATGAGACCGCACTGGTGAAATTTGAGGGCATCGACAGCCAGGAACGTGCCAGGGAGTTAACCGGTCACAAGGTGTACTTCCCCCGGCATCTGGCGGAAGAACAGGAGTCGGCCTCGTGGGCGGAAATCATAGGCTATCGGCTAATCGACGACAAAGACGGGAAGCCTGTTGGCACCATCCGCTCGGTGGATGACGCTACGGTAAACATTCTTTTTGAAGTGGAAACACCCGATAACCACATACTATTAGTACCCGCCCCAGAAGAATTGATTACGGCGATAAACAAGCAAAAACGGGAAATCACGATAGCTGTTCCCGATGGACTATTGAATTTGAACTGAAATATGAAACAGCAAATATGCATACTCGGCTCCACTGGCAGCATCGGCACGCAAGCACTCGATGTCATCAGGCAGCACGCTGACCGCTATGAAGTATACTGCCTCACCGCCAACAACAGCGTGGAGAAGCTGGCCGGGCAAGCCAGGGAATTCCATCCCGCGGCAGTGGTCATCGCCAACGAAGCCCACTACGACAAGCTGAAAGACTTGCTAGCAGACCTGCCCGACATCAAGGTGTACGCCGGGGAGAGTGCCCTGGAGGAAATCGTGGAGGCAGCACCCATCGATATGGTATTGGCCTCGATGGTGGGCTTCGCGGGCTTGCCCTCCACCATCCGCGCCATCAAGGCAGGAAAGAAGATATGCCTGGCCAACAAGGAGACGCTGGTAGTGGCGGGAGAGCTAATACTCCAACTGGCGCAAGAGCACCACGCTCCCATCCTGCCCGTGGACAGCGAGCACTCCGCCATCTTCCAATGCCTGGTGGGCGAGGAGCGAAACGAGATAGACAAGATATTACTCACCTGCTCGGGGGGACCCTTTCGCAAGTATTCCCAAGAACAGTTGCTCACCGTAACGGCCGCTGACGCATTGCGCCATCCCACGTGGAACATGGGGGCGAAAATCACCATCGACTCCGCCACGCTGATGAACAAGGGCTTCGAGGTGATGGAGGCCAAGTGGCTCTTCGGCGTGCCCGCCGAGAAGATAGAGGTACTCATCCATCCGCAGAGCATCATCCACAGTGCCGTGCAATACGTGGATGGCGCGGTAAAGGCGCAACTGGGCGTTCCCGACATGCGCTTACCTATCCAATACGCGTTCTCTTTCCCTGAGCGGCTGAGCCTGCAAGGCGAGCGGTTGAACCTATATGAACATCCGCTGGAATTCTTCCGACCCGACCTGGAAAAGTTCAGATGTTTAGCCTTGGCTTACGAAGCTATCCAGCGGGGAGGCAATATGCCCTGCATACTCAACGCCGCCAACGAAGTGGTGAACGAAGGCTTCCGCAAGGGGGTTTGCACTTTCCCCCAAATGGCGGACATCATAGAGCGCACCATGGCGTGCGCCACCTATGACGCCCTGCCCGACTACGAGGTATACCTAAACACCGACGCGGAGGCAAGGCGCAAGGCCAAAGAAATCATGAACCAAGCAAAATAGAGTAAGACATGGAAATATTTCTGATTAGGGCATTGCAATTCATATTGGCAATATCCCTGTTGGTACTCCTCCACGAGGGAGGCCACTTCCTTTTCTCCAAGCTCTTCGGCGTACGTGTCGAGAAGTTCTTCATCTTCTTCGACCCCTCCATAGGAAAGTGGAACGGCAGCCTGTTCCGCTTCAAGCCACGCAAGAGCGACACCACCTATGGCATTGGGTGGCTGCCGCTGGGCGGCTATTGCAAGATATCGGGCATGGTGGACGAGAGCCTGGACATGGAACAGATGAAGAAGCCCGCACAGCCGTGGGAATTCCGCAGCAAGCCCGCCTGGCAGCGGTTGCTCATCATGGTGGGTGGCGTGCTGGTGAACTTCATCGTGGCGTTTTTCATCTACGCCATGATACTCTTCTATTGGGGAGACAGCTATATCGCCACCAAGGACATGACGCTGGGCATGAAGTTCAACGCCGACGCGAAGGCACTGGGCTTCAAAGACCACGACATACTGCTGGGCACCGACCTCGGCACGTTCAAAGACTATGGCGCCGACATGTTCAGAGACCTGGCCGAGGCCAAGCGGGTGGACGTGCTCAGGAACGGCAAACAGGTAAGCATAGCCCTGCCAGGCGACCTGAACCTGCTGGACATGCTAAAGGCGGAGCCTCGGTTCGTGGAACCATTCTATCCCTTGGAAGTGGATAGCGTATTGGAGAAGACACCCGCCGCCACCATAGGGCTAAAGAAAGGAGACGTGATACTCTCCATCAACGGCAAGGCGGTGGACTCCTTCAACGAGTTCAGCAATGAGCTGGGACGGCTGGAAGATGTCATGAGCACCTCTTCCACCAGGGCGGACAGCCTGAGGGCAAGAGCCGTGAAGCTAACCGTGAAGCGGGCGGGAACAGCCAAGACCGACACGCTGCAAACCACGCTTACCCCTGAGCTGAAGCTGGGCTTCTCGCCCACGAACGTATTGGCCTCCTATAAGATCACCCACCTGAGCTACGGCTTCTGGGAGAGCTTCCCCGCAGGCATACAGTATGGCTACAACGTGTTGGCGGGCTACGTAGGAGACCTGAAATACCTATTCAGCTCCGACGGCGTGAAGAGCCTGGGCGGCTTCGGCGCCATCGGCAGCATGTTCCCCGCGCAGTGGGACTGGTACATGTTCTGGAAGATGACGGCCTTCCTCAGCATCATCCTGGCCTTCATGAACATCCTACCCATCCCCGCGCTGGACGGAGGCTACGTGCTCTTCCTGCTGCTGGAGATGATTACCCGCCGCAAGTTCAGCGACGAGTTCATGGAGAAGGCCGTCACCGTGGGCTTCTTCCTGCTGCTGGCCTTGATGGTGGTGGCCAACCTCAACGACGTGCTGCGCTGGATAGGCTTGATGTAAGGACGGCGAGGGAGTCAACAAGACACACGTATATTATATATAATGTATAGAGGCGGGGCTGGAAAGTCCCGCCTCATAAGCGAAAGGTAAAATGAAATCAAGGGTAATCAGATTTGTCAAGGACTGGACGCTCCCCATCTCCATCGGCCTGGGGTCGGCCATCTACCTGGTGTTCTCCCACATCCGCTCGCTGGACGGGCTCACCTCGGGGCTGGAGCCATTCTGGGAGATGTGCCTGCCGTTTTGCACCTTCTGGGTGCTCTACGTCACGTTCTGCAAGGTGGACTTCCACAAGATGCGCCCCGCCAGGTGGCACTTCCTCGTGCTGCTGGCGCAGTTCCTGATAGTGGCCGCCATCGTGTCGCTCACCTATTTCCTGGAGCTGTCCGGCAATACGAGGCTGCTGATGGAGAGCCTGTTGGCCTGCGTCATCAGCCCCGTGGCCACGGCAGCTCCCGTGGTGACACAGAAGCTGGGCGGCAACCTGGAGGAGATGACCGCCTGCGCCTTCCTTTCCAACATCCTCTCGGCGGTGCTCATCCCCGTGAGCTTCACCCTGATCAGCGACAACCAGGAGATCACCTTCCTGCAGGGCGTGGGCAAGATATCGGCCGACGTGGCCCTGGTGTTGCTGCTGCCCCTGGCCTGCGCCTACGTGACGAAGCACTACCTGCATGGACTCCACCGCCGCGTGGTGGGCGTGAGAGACCTGGCCTACTACCTGTGGTGCGTCAACCTGGTGCTCGTGTCGGGCATCACGGTGAGGAACATCGCCAACGCACCCACCTCGGGTCCCTTCCTGCTGCTCATCGCCGCGGCCGTGATGATGGCCTGCGCGCTGCTCTTCTGGCTGGGAAGGACGCTGGGCAAGCCGTTCAACGCGTCGGTGAACGGCGGGCAGGCACTGATGCAGAAGAACACGGCCTTCGCCATCTGGGTGGCCAACACCTATCTGAATCCGCTCTCCTCGGTGGGCCCGGGCTGCTACATCCTTTGGCAGAACATCGTGAACAGCGTGGAGATATGGGCGCACGGCAGGCAGGCCAACCGCTCTTGACTCCCGCGACTACCGATGCCCTCGCTCCTTGAGGGCGCATTTGCCGCAGATCCCCTTCACTACATAGCTCACGGCCCGCCGCTGATATTCCCCGGGCAGGGGGATGTCGGGGATGGCTATACCCTCCAGGCAGGTAAGCTCGTGGCACCGCTCACAATAGAAGTGAGGATGCAAGTCGTCGTCCTCGCTGGCGTGGCCGGCGCGGCACAGCTCGTAGCTCACCACGCCCTCGTTGCCCTCCACCACGTGCACCAGCCCGTGCTCCCTGAAGAGCGTCAGCACACGGTAGACGCTCGACTTGTCCATGGTCAATATCCCGCGCTCCAGCTCCATGAGCGAGAGCGGCCTGCGCTCGCGGTCCAGCTCCCTGGCCACCAACAGCCGGTTGGCCGTGGGCTTCACGCCGTGGCGCGAGAGCAGGGTGATGATATCCGTCGCTTCCATCTTCGTTGTCGTTGGTTCTCTGCCGCGAAGATAGACATTCTTTCCCACAAAGAGGTACCGGGACGGAAAAAACTCACCTTCCGCCCCAAGAATGGGTAAGGAGACCTGCGACCTAGGAACTGCAGAGGTGGGCATTCGTCCACGGCCAGGAGGAGAATCATCTTAGTCTTTTCCAGGAATCATCTTACTCTATTCCCAGAATCATCTAAGACTATTCCTAGAATCATCTAAGATGATTCCCCACCTCCCTGGGACATACCTCGCGGCAAGGCAGAGCGCTGATGACGAAAAAGCGGAAGATTTGTTTTGCGTTGTCTTCGAATTGTAGTAACTTTGCCGCCATGTAAACATCCCCCAAGATGACCAACCCGTTCAAGATATTCCTGATAAAGAAAGAGGAGCGGTGGCTGGCGGCCACCATCCTGCTGGTGTTCATCGCCCTGCAAGCCCTGTTCATCGCCAGCGAGTACCGCTGGTACACCATGGGCGCGCCGGGCGGCTTCTGGAGCATTTTCACCAAGCATTACCGCATGTCGGGCTACGACTGCTGGTCGTGGATCACCATCTCTGGCATGCGCATCCACTTCGAGACCATCCGCCATCCGCTCTACCTCACGTTCCTCTACCCCATGCACTTGGTGGACGAGTGGCTGATGGAGACGTTCGACTACAACTTCGCCGTCTACTTCATGGCCGTCATCCTGCTCTTCTCCACGGTCTACGCCGCCGTCTTCATCTACCGCACGCTGCGGGAGAACATGGAGCTGAGGCGGCTGGACGCGTCGCTGCTCACGCTCTTCCTCTTCTCGTTCGCCCACGTGATGGTGCCCGCCATCTGCCCCGACCACTTCGTCATCTCACTCATGCTGCTCTCGATGACCATCTACATCGCCAGCAAGAAGATGAAGCGGGGCATCCTCTTCAAGCCCTGGCAGTCGTGCGTGCTGATGGTGTTCACCGCGGGCATGGCCACCTCCAACGGGGTGAAGACCATCCTGGCCGGCCTCTTCGCCAACGGCAAGCGTTTCTTCACGCCCCGCAACCTGTTTTTCGGAGTCGTCCTGCCCATGCTCATCATCCTGGGCATACAGCAGTCGCAATACTACGCCCTGGAGGTGCCACAGCAGAAGGTAATCGCCAACATAGAGCAGGCCAACCTGGAGAAAGACTCCGTGAAGGTGACCCAGCACGAGCAAGAGCGCAACGCCTGGCTGAAAGCCCACAACGGGCAGCCCGCGGGCGACGGCCCCATCACCAAGCTCATGGACGTGTCCACGCCAAGAATGGCCACGCTGGTGGAGAACTTCTTCGGCGAGTCAATACAACTACACCAGCAATACTTGCTGAAAGACGTGATGCACGACCGCCCCATCTTCGTGCACTACGACTGGCTGGTCAATTACCTGGTGGAAATCATCATCGTGCTGCTGTTCATCACGGGCATCGTCTGGGGTTGGCGAGAAAGGCTGATGTGGATGCTCCTGTCCTGGTTCGCCTGCGACGTGACGCTCCACCTGGTCATGGGCTTCGCCATCAACGAGGTATACATCATGACCGCGGGCTGGGCTTTCATCATCCCGCTCTCCATAGGCTTCATGGCCCGCGGCCTGCGCCCCCGCCCGCTCAGCTGGCTCAGGCTGCTGGTGGGCGCGCTCACCGCCTACCTGTGGCTCTACAACGATGGGCAGCTCGTCTACTACCTGCTCACCCTCTAACCGTCACCGAAAATGCTTAGAAGAGTATTCGACATATTCCGAGTCCGCAAGGAGGAGCGGTGGCCCGCCTTGGCCTGGCTGCTGATGATAGTGGCCACGAACGCCCTGGTGGTGGCGCGCCACTGGGCGGAGTTCTCCCAGGTGGTGGACAACTACCGCTCACTGGTCATCAAGCAGTTCCACCTCTCGGGCTTCGACCCGCTCACCTACGCCCTGGTGACCGACTGGTCGCCCGCCTACAACATCTACCGCCACCCGCTGCTGGCCTTCTTCATGTACGTGCCCTACGCCATCAACCAAGGCCTCATCGCCCTCACGGGCACCAACTGCGCCACTATCGTGGTGGCGGCCTTCGTGGCGTTCAGTGCCTTCTACGCCCTGGTATTCCTCTTCCGCATGTTCAGGGAGGTGATAGGGCTAGACTACTTCGACTCCTGCGCCCTGGTGTTCCTCACCTACTCCTTCGGCTACGTGATGGTGGCCTCCTGCGCCCCCGACCACTTCGTGCTCTCCATGATGCTGCTCATCCTGACCGTCTACGTCAGCGGCCGCAAGATGAAGAAGGGCAAGCCCTACACCATCTGGCAGACCGTCCTGTTCTTTTTCCTCACGGCGGGCATCTCGCTCAACAACGGCATCAAGGTCTTCCTGGCCAACATGCTCACCAACGTGAGGAAGTTCTTCCGCCCCGCCAACCTCATCTTCGCCATCATCCTGCCCGCCGCCCTGCTGTGGCTGGTGGCCCGCGTAGAATGGCGACACTACGAGTATCCGCGCTTCCACGCCCGCCAGGTGGCCAAGGTGAAGAAAGCGAAAGCGGAGAAAGAGGCCGTCTACCGAATGGTGAGAGACACCATACAAGACACGAGCTCCTTCGCCATAGACCAAGCCGTGAAGCGGGAAATGCAGGAGCGAGCCTGGGAGAAATTCCAGCGCAGGCAGAAGCTGCCCTCCGTGGCCCACGCCGGCAAGCCCATGGGCAAAGGGGAGTTCAGCCAATGGACAGACATGACCACCGACCGCTGGGCATCGCTGGTGGAGAACGTATTCGGAGAGTCCATACAGTTGCACACCAACCACCTTCTGGGAGACACCCTGATAGGACGGCCCGTGTTCGTGAAATATAGCTACTGGGCCAACTACGCCGTGGAGGCCGTGGTGGTCGCCCTCTTCCTGTTGGGCGTGTGGTTCGGGCGGCGCGCCCGCTTCCTGTGGCTGTGCCTCTCGTTCTTCCTGTTCGACATGCTCATCCACTTCGTCTTGGGCTTCGGGCTCAACGAGATTTACATCATGAGCCCCCACTTCCTCTTCGTCATTCCCGTGGCCATCGCCTACCTCCTGCTCCAGGCCAAAGGCAGCCGCTGGCACCGCCCGCTGTCGTGGCTCTGCGCCCTGTTGGCCGCGGGACTTACCATCTATAATGGCTCCCTGCTCGTCCAATATCTCGTCACGCCATGAACAAGCCCAGCGTTTCCGTAGTGATATGCACCTACAACGGAGCGAAGTACCTGCGAGAGCAGCTTGACTCCATCCTGCGACAAGACTACCCCGCGGCGGAAATCATCGCGCAAGACGACGCTTCCACCGACGGGACGATGGACATCCTTTCAGACTACGCACGACGCTATCCCCAACTGAAAGTATTCCGCAACGCTTCCTCCCTGGGCGTGAACCGCAACTTCTTCTCCGCCATGCGCCGCGCCACGGGCGACTACATCGCCATCTCCGACCAGGACGACCGCTGGCTGCCCAACAAGCTCAGCGCGCAACTCCAGGCCATCGGAGACAAGTTGCTCTGCGCCTGCCATTCCCGCCCCTTCAGCGACAATGGCGCCTACGCCCACTACGATCCCCGACTGCCCAACACCAGCCTGATACGCCTGCTCTTCAACAGCCTGCCTGGCCACACGCTCCTCTTCCGAAAGGAACTGCTGACCGACATCATGCCGAGAGACAACGAACTCTACCACGTGTCCTACTACGACGTGGCGCTCTGCCTGGCGGCGGCGGCCAAAGACAGCATCGCCTTTGCCGACGAGGCCTTGGTAGACCATCGTCGCCACACTTCCGCGGCGACTTACAGCGACTTCCACCACAGCCTGCCCGGCGTGGGCAACTTCCTCTACATCCTCTTTTGGAGCTTGCGCCACTACCGCCAGACTCGCCCCAAAGCTTGCCGCTACTGGCACGCCCGCTTGGCATACCTCTCCGCCATCCCCGCGGAGACAGAAGTGCACCAGGAAGCCATCCGCCTGCTCCAACTGGAACTGCGGCCAGGCCCCTGGGCAGCCCTCCAGTTGCAACGTCACCTCCTCCGCAATCGCCACCGCCTTTTCCACACTCCAGGCTCCAGCCCCGTGAAGTGGGCACGCGCCGCCCTCTATCCCCTCATGCAATACTACGTATACAGGTAGAAAAGTGGTTCATATCAGGCCAAACCAAAAAAATATCCGCAAAACACTTGCGGTCTCAAAGAAAAAGCGTATCTTTGCGGAACAACGAAAAGCATCCACTATCGGATTAACCCTGAATAGCACATGAGAAGTTATGATTACCTAATTGTTGGCTCTGGACTCTATGGAGCCACTTTCGCCCATTTAGCACGAAAGATGGGCAAGAAATGCTTAGTTATCGACAAGCGCCCCCACTTGGGAGGAAACATCTATTGTGAGAACGTGGAAGGCATCAACGTACACAAGTACGGCGCCCACATCTTCCACACCAGCGACAAGCGTGTATGGGATTTCGTCAACGGCATCGTTGAGTTCAACCGCTACACCAATTCCCCCGTGGCCAATTACAAGGGAAAGCTCTACAACCTGCCGTTCAACATGAATACCTTCTGGCAGATGTGGGGAGTCACCACGCCTAAGGAAGCGCACGAGAAGCTGGAAGAACAGCGCGCGGAAGCCCAAGCCAAGATGTTGGCGGAAGGCATCATCGAGCCTCGCAACCTGGAAGAGCAAGCCCTGATGCTGATAGGCAAGGACATCTATGAGCGGCTCATCAAAGGCTACACCGAGAAACAGTGGGGCCGCAAGTGCTCCGAGCTGCCCGCCTTCATCATCAAGCGGCTGCCCGTAAGGCTGGTGTTCGACAACAACTACTTCAACGACAAATACCAAGGCATCCCCGTCGGCGGATACAACAAGTTGACTGAAGGGCTGCTGGAAGGAGTGGAGACCCGCGTGGGCGTAGACTTCTTCGAGGACAGGAGCTTCTGGGAAAGCCAAGCCGATCGAATCGTCTTCACGGGAAAGATAGACGAGTTCTTCGGCTATGGCCATGGCAAACTGGAATACCGCACCGTCAACTTTGAGCAAGAGATACTTGACACGCCCAACTACCAGGGCAACGCCGTGGTGAACTATACCGAGCGGGAAGTGCCCTACACCCGCGTCATAGAGCACAAGCACTTCGAGATGTTCGGCCAAGAGGTCTACGACTGCCCCAAGACCGTCATCTCCCGAGAATACTCCGTGGAGTGGAAAGACGGCATGGAGCCATACTATCCCGTCAACGACAAGAAAAACTCCGCTCTCTACGCCAAATACAAGGCCGAGGCCGACCGCAAGAAAAACGTCATCTTCGGTGGCCGCCTGGCGGAATACAAGTATTACGACATGGCGCCCATCATCCAGCAAGTGCTCAACCGCTTCCCTGAGTGACCTGGGCATAGGCGGGAAATGCCAAGACACCGCCTCCCTGGCTTGTCAACTTGTGCACGCGGCCCCCGCGACATTCCCGCCGCCCTCGCTTTTCCGCCCTGCCAGCCAGGGAAACACACATAAGTATCGTGAGTTCGACGAATCTCTACTTGTGCACATAATCTGTCATGGTCAACGCGTAGAGACGCATTCTTGCGTCTCAGCAAGCAAGATCGCTGAATAAAATTGCCGCTTGCGAAGGCCTAGCGGTTTGCTGAGACGCAAGAATGCGTCTCTACAACTTTTCGTCGAATTCACGTTAAGTAAATTGAATGATTCACATAAATGACTTGGCCGATTCACATTAGTGGGTCGGCCAAGTCACTTATGTTCATTTCAAAATAACTTGATTTGCCCATGAAAACAAGTTGTTTTCCTTGCGAAAATAAGTTGTTTTGCCAGGCAAAATAACTTAACGTGAGTTCGCCGAATTTAGAACAATATAAGTTGTGTGCCCATCGTTCTTTGTACCCGTAAGCATGGCTTCCTTGGGAAAAGGCAATAAGCGCCTATCCCGGCCAACAAGTTCACGATGAAATTATCAAAAGACCCGTGTCTGGAATGCCCCACCTGCGCGATGTTCTTAAGCTCGTCGTTTACGCTCGCCATGATGGACTCTTCCTGGGAAGCAACCTGCCTGGCAAGCTCATCAGCGCGCCCTGCATGTTGTTCCTCTACTTCGTAATGAGTTGTATGCCGTCTACAAACAGCATTTGGAAAAGTCCCTTCTTGACAACAGCGCCAACGGCATTGCCACATCCCAGCCAACGGAGAAGATAAGGGAGAAAAAGGTATTATTATTGCTTGCGGAGAGAAACTCTAGTATCTCCCCAGTACCAACTAAGTGAAACTGCAGTACCAGCATAAGTGGTACTGGAGTACCAACTAGCTGGTACTGGGGTTGAAGTAGTACTGCATTTCAAGAGGAATAGCATCGTGCTCTGGTTACAATGGAGCTTGAGATCGAAGAATTACGATATATGAAAATGGCACTTCCGCTTCCAAGACACAGCGCATTCTTGCGTTTCGGCAAGCCAAGCAGCGTAACAAAACAACTTGTGAAAATGGGAACAAGGACATAAAACAAGCATATTCTTCCAAGATTATCGTTATTTTACACGATTTCCAGGAAAAATTAATAATTTTGCAAACAACGCATTCAAAACGAACAATATGGAACAAAAGATTAACCATTTCAAGATTGCCCCTGTAAAGAAGGAGAAAACAAACAAGTGAGTATAAATATCAAGTCAATTCGCATCGTTAGCGACACAACAAGACAAATACACTAAATGATAGTTTAAAACAATGGCAAAAGCAAAACCTTTTATCAAATGGGTGGGCGGCAAAGCTCAACTCATCGAACAACTGGACAGACACCTCCCAGCTGACTTTGGTAATTGGCAGGACGCAACATATATTGAGCCTTTCGTGGGCGGCGGGGCAATGCTGTTCTACATGTTGCGACAGTACCCAAACATCAACCATGCCGTCATCAATGACATTAACCCAGACCTCACGACATGCTACCGTGTGGTTCGTGATAATCCCGACATACTCATCGAATCTCTTCGTGACATCCAGAACGCTTATCTTGCCCTTACAACAGAGGAAAGTCGTAAAGAGTTCTTCCTGGCCGTACGTGACCGCTACAACGAGAAAAATCTTGATCCAATAGAGAATACCACAAAGTTCTTCTTTCTTAACCATACTTGCTTCAACGGCTTGTATCGTGTAAACAAGAAAGGACTTTTCAACGTGCCGTTTGGTAGATATGCCAACCCCTTGATTTGTGACGAGACAACCATTAAGGCAGATAGTCGTTTGCTACAATGCGTGGAAATCCTCACTGGTGATTTTGAAGCGACATTTGAGCACGCCACCAACAATACGCTCTTTTACTTCGACCCCCCTTATCGCCCCTTAAGTGATACGTCCAGCTTTAACGACTACACCAAGGAATCATTCAACGATGATGCCCAGGTTCGTTTGAAAGATTTTTGTGACCGTATCCATCAGGCAGGATACAAGTTTATGCTCAGCAACTCTGACTGCAAAGGGAAAAATGAGAAGGACAATTTCTTCGATGTGCTTTATGGTAACTACAAGATAGAAAGGGTATGGGCCTCTCGCAACATAAATTCCAATGCAAGCAAGCGTGGAAAGCTAACAGAGATTCTTGTGCATAATTATAACAACACCAAGAAAATTGCCAGCATTGACAATTTCCAATTAGAACCGTATTATGTCGCAGAAGAAATCAAACCATAGAGAAATGTCTTATGGTGCGAGGGATGAAAACGCATTATCTTAAAAAACTCTTAATCATAAAAGGAATATGGCAAAAAACTTCAACAAGTTTATGTCTCAAGTGCAAGAGACGAACCAGACCTTGGACTTTTTCTGCGACTTCGCTAAAATCGCGGAGAATGTAGATAACATCAAGTTAAGCCTCTGCATGCTTAACAGCTTGATTGGCGCTCCCGACATGCGCAAGGCTGTAGAAACAATATGGAAGCGCGACAAGTCCGCCTTCAACGTAATGGATATCCTCATCGCGGTACGCAGTGAAGGAAAGAAAAAAATTATCGACTCTTTGGGAAATTGTATCGTTCTCGACTCTCTTTTTACTTCGGTTGATGGTGTCATGGAGTACCTTAACGATACTGGCTTAACAGAAATCTTCCAAGACAAGAAGATAAAGGATCTCGTTGATTATGTTTTTGGCATTGAAACTGGCCTTGACACAAACGCTCGCAAGAATCGTAGTGGCCATATTATGGAGAGAACCATAGCTAAGATATTTGACAAGAATGGCATACGTTATCGTCAAGAAGTATATTCAAGCGAATGGCCTGAAATCACCCGTGTATTGGGTGATGACGAAAAAAGATTTGATTTCGTAATCAAGACAGCTACAAAAACATATCTTATGGAGGTCAACTTCTATAGTAGTGGCGGCTCAAAACTCAACGAGGTGGCTCGTTCATATTCTGACATTGCGCCAAAGATCAACTCTGTGGCTGGATTTGAGTTCGTTTGGATTACAGACGGCATTGGGTGGAAGAGTGCAAAGAATAAGCTCCAAGAGGCTTATAACATCATTCCAAGCATTTATAATCTTACCGACATCAACGATTTCTTGAAACAAATAAAATTTTAAGATTATGGCATGTAACAAAAATCACGATGGTGTCCAGGACATCATGGGGAAATTACCAACTGACCAAGGAGATGTCGGACGTCACAAATGTGCCGCATGTGCTTATGAAGCTGGTTATGCCGCAGGTTATAGACTTGATGGTTCTTTGAGTATTGACAAAGTCCTCGCAAACTTAGACGAAAGCCAAGCACGGGCCCAAAGGCACAAAAGTCCACATGCGGCATATGCATTGGGCTACTATTACGGAGTATGTAAAAGAATACAAGACGACAATAACTGACAATTATGATAAAAGGTGGCACTGGTGGTTCAAACACCCTAACTGGACTCAGATACGAAGCCAAAGTTGAATTAGCGATATTTCTCAATTCTCAGAACGGCTATCGCATTGACGACACAAGAGTATACTACAACAATGAACTTGTGGCAAGACTCTTTAAAAAGCATGGCCTATACAAGTTCCTAAAGGCTAATGGCATAAATTGGCAAAAGCATATTTCAAAACAACTTTTGCCAGATAATTGTATCTACGTCATCATCAACAACACTGCTTTCATTTTGGAAGTAAAAATGCCGTTCCGTCATACAACTCTTTGATATATGATAAAATCATATTTTACATCAGATAATAAAGATTTTCTGTTGGCCCAAGGTGATACTTTCAAACTTCTTCCTGAGTTTAACTTCAAATTTGATATGATATTCGCCGACCCTCCTTACTTCCTCTCCAATGGCGGCATTAGCCTACAGAGCGGGAAAATAGTTTGCGTGAATAAGGGGGAATGGGACAAAGGCAAGGACCCAGAGGAGATGAAGAAATTCAACTTGGAATGGCTTAGCTTGTGTCGCGAGAAGCTGAAAAACAATGGCACCATCTGGATTAGTGGCACATACCACAACATCTTCTCGGTTGCCAACTGCCTTACGGAACTTGGTTACAAGATCCTGAATGTCATCACTTGGCAAAAGACAAATCCTCCAGTAAATATCTCGTGCCGCTTCTTCACCTATTCCACCGAATTTATCATTTGGGCAAGGAAGTGTCAAAAAAAGGCGCATAAGTATAACTACGAACTGATGAAGAAGCTCAATGATGGGAAACAGATGACTGATGTCTGGCGTCTGCCAGCCGTTGGACGTTGGGAGAAATCATGCGGCAAACATCCTACGCAAAAGCCCCTGTCTCTGCTTACACGTATCATTCTTGCCTCGACTGACGAAGGTGATTGGGTGCTTGACCCGTTCTGCGGTAGTTCTACGACTGGCATTGCCGCAAACCTTTGCGGGCGCAGATTTGCTGGCATAGAGCAGAGCGAAGAGTTCTGTGAGATGAGCAAAAAAAGACGTATGGAAATAGACAACCCCGTGTTACGAGTTGCCCTGAAGCGTCACATCAACGACCTCAAAATCCTTAATGCTAGTGAACAAGGCGATTTATTCGTTGGTGAGCCTGAACCTCTAGGTATTCTACCTTTCGACACAAGAGCATCTGAATCCAAATCAAGTGAACTATAGAAACAATGGCAAGTGTTCTATAAGTTCACTTCAACAGCTGCAAGAAAGCGGAATTAACCGCAATAGAGCGAATAAGAGATATGACTTTTTCTCATGAGGGGGATGTTTTTGCCCGTATTTTCTTGACAAAACTATCTAAAAGTGCGAGACAAGAAAAGGAAGCCTCCGAAGAGACTTCCTTGACGTGTATTGTATAACCACTAAAAGAATCGGCTATTTGTTTAACTTCCAGGTAACGCCGTCCTTGGTGTCTTTCACCTCGAAGCCCGCCTGGGCCAACGCGTCACGTATTTGATCACTGGTAACCCAATCTTTCTCGGCCTTTGCCTTGGCGCGCAAGCTGAGCACCATGTCCACCACCTTGCCGTAAGCTTCCTCCCTTGCGTCATTGTTGGCAGCACGCTCGCTTTTCAAGCCTAGCAGGTCGAAAGCGAAGAGATGGAAGGTGTCCGTCAGCTTCCGCAGCACCTCAGCGGTGACAATCGCCTTGTGATCCAGCAAGTTGTTGACCACGTGGCAAGCCTCAAAAAGATAGCTGATGACCAGTTGGGTCTGCAAGTCATCGTTCATCGCGTCATAACAACGCTGAGGCAAAGCGTTGACGAAATCTTCCGTCTCCTTGTCTGTCTGTTGGGAGACGGGCAGTCTTTCCAAGTCGGCAATGGCATTCATCAGCCGTTCCAGTCCCTTTTGGCTGGCCTGCAAAGCGTCATTGGAGAAGTCTACCGTGCTGCGATAGTGGGCTGAGAGCATGAAGAAACGTATGGTCATGGGCGAATAGGCCTGGGAGAGCAACGGGTGCTCACCCTTGAAGAACTGCTCCAGGGTGATGAAGTTGCCCAGGCTCTTGCCCATCTTCTGCCCATTGATGGTGAGCATATTGTTGTGCATCCAGTATCTCACCATGGGTTCTCCTTGGGCAGCCACGGCTTGCGCTATCTCGCATTCATGATGGGGAAACACCAAGTCCATGCCACCGCCATGGATGTCGAACTGCTTGCCCAGGTATTTCCTGCCCATGGCGGTACACTCGCAATGCCATCCCGGGAAGCCATCTCCCCAAGGACTGGGCCAACGCATGATATGCTCAGGCGTGGCTTTCTTCCACAAGGCAAAGTCTGCCTGATGGCGTTTCTCGCCCACGCCAGCCAAGGTACGGCTTTCGTTAATGATGTTCTCTAAGGAACGACCCGAAAGCACGCCATAGTGATGGTCTTGGTTGTACTTCTCTATGTCAAAATAAACGCTGCCGTTGCTCTCATAGGCATAACCATTGGCCAATATCTGGCTCACGAGCTGCTCTTGCTCAATGATATGACCCGTGGCGTGAGGTTCTATGGAGGGAGGCAAGACGTTAAGCGCCCGCATGGCGGCGTGGTAGCGGTTAGTATAGTACTGCGCCACCTCCATAGGCTCCAGCTGCTCCAGCCGGGCTTTCTTCTCTATCTTGTCATCGCCCTCGTCGGCATCATGTTCCATATGGCCTACGTCTGTGATGTTCCTCACATAGCGCACCTTGTAACCTAAATGCTTCAGGTAACGGAAAAGCACGTCGAAGGTGACAGCGGGACGGGCATGGCCCAAATGGGGGTCACCATAAACAGTGGGGCCACACACATACATCCCCACATGGGGAGCGTGCAGGGGGACAAAACGCTCCTTGGCACGTTTGAGCGTATTATATAAGACTAGATTCTGTTCCATATCCATGTGCGATTGATGGGTATTCGTTTATCGCGCAAAGGTAATGCAATTCCGCGAATAATCAAAATAAAAGGCAGGAGATTTTACTGTTCACCCTCCCAAAAAGCATGGCGACAGTAAAGGATAAGAAAATCCGCTTCCCACAACAACTGGCGGGAAGCGGATACGCACGAAATGAAAACTGCCTCACGGCAGCGCTTTTTAAAGATTGATTCTTTTTCCGCATCCCTCTTTATGTCGCTTCATATTAGAGAGGATATGCTAATCGATGGCAAAGATAACATTATTTGTTCGAACTTCTACCCCCCCCCCTGTTAAGATTGGTTAACCCGTGAGCATTTTAACCCTTGTTGATGTAAAATCAACACTTTTTGAGAATTCGCCTCATTCACCACCCCGCAAATCACTTCAAATGGGCATTCAATCGTGAGCCGAAAACGGTCTCAGGCGACAATACCAGAAGCACTAAACAACCTTAAAAAAATAAATTTTATTTGATAAATCGCATAATAATAGCCTTAAAGGGACTGTTTTCGGATATTTCTCCGTAAATTTGCACGCAAAATAAAATATTGTATAACGCATAATGAGAAATAAGCTTCAGGTTTTCATCCTGTTGATTTCAATGGCATGGATAGCCAGCTCCTGCCTGGATGACAACGAATACGAATATGAATACCCTAACGACACTGCCATCACGGCTTTCTCGCTGGGTACAGTGGATAGATATGTGCACACCCTTTCCTCGAAAGGCGAAGACAGTGTCTACACGGAAGACGTGGACGGCAGCGAATACAATTTCTACATTGACCAGGTAAAAAAGACAATCTACAACCCAGACTCCTTGCCTAAAGGCTGTGACGCCACACGCATATTGGCTACCATCAGTTCCAAGAACAGCGGAGTCATCGGCATCAAGGACACGAAGAGTGACTCCATCGCCGCCTATTCCAGCAGTGACTCCATAGACTTCTCCGTACCACGGGAGATAAGAGCCTACAACGTGATAGGCACCGCCTACTCCGCCTATACCGTCACCGTGAATGTACACAAGGAAGACCCAGACTCCTTTGGCTGGCATACCTTGGCGCAAAACAATGCGGAGTTGGCGGCATTAGCCCAGGCAAAAGCCGTAAACGTGAACGAGCGGATATATTTGTTTGGCATAGATGCCACGAACAACTTGCACATCTATGCCACAAACATCACAGACGGAGTGGAATGGGAAGAAGTAACGCCCGACGTTTCCCTCTCCCCTAACGCCTGCCAAAATGCCATCAGCTTTGACGGCTACATTTATACTTTGACCAATGGCATGACAGGCACCAACTTGATGCGTTCCGCTGATGCCAAGACTTGGGAAACCGTAAAGGAAGCCACCGAACTCACCTGCTTGGCTGGAGCCAGTTCCCGTTACTTATATGCCTTGACACCCACTGGCATCTCCGTGTCAAAAGACGAGGGACTCACTTGGGAGGCTGAGCAAATAGACACAGACCCCGCATTCCTGCCCAGCGCGGAAATAAGCCTGGCCTATACGGAGAACTTGGTGAACAAAGAAACAGAACATCTGTTACTTATGGGAAGGCCTGACGCTAGCGCAGGACAAGAATCCTCCACAGTATGGACCAAAGTGCAAGAATACGCGGAAGGCTCGGAGACCCAACCTTGGAGCTACGTGGTCTATGACCAAGCCGACCAATTCAAGGCTCCTTATGGCCGCCAGTTCTTGGCCACGGCCTATAGAGACGGCTTCGAGGCATTACATTGCGACTCCGACAGCCTGTTGGTGTCCATGGACAAAGGCATCACTTGGCGCAAAGACTCAGTGGGTCTGCCCACGGGCTTCAATGGCGCACGTAACTTCGCTTTCGTCAAGGACGAACAGAACTACCTGTGGATTATCAACATAGACGGAGTGGGAAGCGCCTGGAAAGGCCGCCACAATTCCGAGGGATGGATTAAAGAGGAGACCGCCTTCGAGAACTGATCGCTATACATTATATATTATATATAAGGTGTAGACATGCGTAAATTATTCTTCTCACTCCTTGCGTTCCTTACCGTCGCGCCTCTCTATGCGCAAGACGAAACGGAGTATCGCATGGAGATAGGAGTAGGCGCAGGCGTGGTAAGCTATGAGGGAGACTTCAATGGCAGCATCGTGAGCAACATGCAACCCGCAGGGGCAATCGTGGCCCGCTATGTGTTCAATCCCTACATGGGGCTGAAGTTGTCCGCCAGTTATGGCAAGCTGAAAGGTTCTTCCGCTGACGTGGAAACCTACCTGCCCGACTATGCGGAGGCCGAGACACCCTATGAGTTCAGCCACACGCTGTGGGATGCCAGCTTGGTGTATGAATACAACTTCTGGCCTTACGGAACGGGGCGAGACTACCGCGGGAGCAAGCGTCTCACGCCTTTTGTCTTCGCGGGACTGGGAGCCACCATGGTCACTGGAGGCGAGAAAAACGTCTTTACGGCCAATGTTCCCTTGGGATTAGGCCTGAAATACAAAATAGGAGAAAGACTGAACCTGGGCGTGGAATGGGCCATGCACTTCTCCCTGAGCGATAAACTGGACGGCGTGGAAGATCCTTATGGCGTAAAAAGCACTGGCATCTTCAAGAACACCGATTGCTACTCGACGCTGATGCTGTCCCTCACTTACAGTTTCAGTCCCAAATGCGCAAATTGCAACAAAGACTATTAATGGAACAATTAGATAATAACAACATCCCGCGCCATATCGCCATCATCATGGACGGCAATGGCAGATGGGCGGCAGAGCGAGGCAAGGAGCGTAGCTATGGCCACCAGGCGGGCGTGGAGACCGTGCGCAGGATTACAGCCGAGTGCACCAAGTTGGGCGTGGAATACCTCACGCTCTATACTTTCTCCACGGAGAACTGGAACAGACCTTCCCAAGAAGTAGCCGCTTTGATGGGATTGGTGCTCTCCTCGCTGGAGGACGAAATATTCATGAAGAATAACGTGCGCTTCCGTGTCATCGGAGACATGGCAAGACTTCCCAAGGAGGTACAGGCCAAGTTGGAAGAGACTATGGAGCACACGGCCAATAATAGTGCCATGACCATGGTGGTGGCACTGAGCTACTCTTCCCGTTGGGAGATAACCGACACCATGCGGCATTTGGCGGAGGAAGTGAAGGACGGACTGCTGCGCCCCGAGGACATCACGGAAGAGTCCATTAGCCGACGGCTGGCCACCGCTTTCATGCCCGACCCCGACCTGCTGATACGAACAGGCGGAGAATTGCGCATATCCAACTACCTGCTTTGGCAGATAGCCTACACTGAGTTGTATTTCTGTGATACCTATTGGCCGGACTTCTATGAGGAAGACCTTCACAAGGCCATAGCGAGTTACCAACGACGCCAGCGCAGATTTGGCAAAACGGAAGCCCAAGTGGAATCTAATCAATAAGTGAACATGACAAAGGTGATGAAACCTATCAATAAAATAATAGCGCTAGGAGCGTTCATGCTGGCCACGCTGACAGCAAACGCGCAAGAGAAAATCGTAAACCCCGACATCTCGTATGCCGGTACGCCAAGAACCTTGATTGTGGGCGGCATCAACGTATCGGGCATAGAGGGATATGAAGACTACGTACTCTCTGGCATCTCCAACCTCACCGTGGGACAAGAAATCTCCGTGCCAGGCGATGAGATAACCGATGCCGTGAAACGTTATTGGAAGAATGGGCTCTTCTCTAACGTGACCATAGCCATCGACTCTATCGTGGGCAACAAAGTATACCCACACATTTATCTTACCGCACGCCCCCGTGTGTCTGATATCAATTATTTTGGATTAAAGAAAAGCGAGCGTGAGGACATGGAGACCAAGCTGGGACTGCTGAAGGGCAGCCAGCTCACCCCCAACATGCTAGACCGTGCCAAGATATTGGCCAAGAAATATTTCGATGACAAAGGTTTCAAGAACGCCGAGATAAATATTGTGCAAAGAGATGACGTGGCGGAAAAGAATCACGTGATACTGGATGTCATCGTAGACAAGAAAGAAAAGATAAAGGTACGCCACATCATCATAGAGGGCAATGACCAGCTAAGTGACAAAAAGATAAAAGGAGGCTTTTTCACCAAAGGCGCTTTCTCCAAGACCCACGAGGCGGGCAAGTTCGCCAATATCTTCAAATCTAAGAAGTTCACCCCCGAGCGTTGGAAAGAAGACAAACAGAAACTCATCGAGAAATACAATGAGCTAGGTTTCCGCGACGCACGCATCGTAGATGACAGTATCTCTAACCACGACGAGAAACATGTCAATGTATACGTCAAGGTAGATGAAGGCAAGAAATATTTCCTGCGCAACATCACTTGGGTGGGCAACACCGTATATCCCACAGACTACTTGAACAGTGTGTTGGGCATGAAGAAAGGAGATGTTTACAACCAGAAGCTGCTCAACAAGCGACTTGTAGATGACGAGGATGCCGTGGGCAACAACTACTGGAACAATGGTTACCTCTTTTACCAACTGCATCCCACAGAGGTCAATATCGTGGGCGACTCCATAGACTTGGAAATGCGCATCATTGAGGGTCAGCAAGCCCACATCAGCCGTGTACGCATCAATGGCAATGACCGTCTCTATGAGAACGTTGTACGCCGTGAGTTGCGCACGAAACCTGGAGACCTCTTTTCCAAGGATGCCTTGATGCGTTCCGCCCGTGAATTAGCTTCCATGGGTCATTTCGACGCGGAACAGGTAGAACCCGATGTAGTGCCCAACTACGAAGACGGAACCGTGGACATCAACTGGAACCTGGTGCAAAAGAGCAATGACCAGATAGAATTCTCGCTAGGTTGGGGTCAAACGGGCGTGATAGGCCGTATCGGTTTGAAACTGAACAACTTCTCCATGCGCAACCTCTTCAACAAAAACAAAGAACATCGTGGCATCTTGCCAATCGGTGATGGTGAGGTATTGAGCTTGGGAGCGCAAACCAACGGTTCTTATTACCAAAGCTACAACATCAGCTATTCCACCAACTGGTTTGGCGGGAAGCGACCCGTACAGTTCAGCGTAGGCGCATACTACAGCAAGCAAACTGACGTGAACAGCAATTACTACAACAACGCCTACATGTATAATTATTACAACTACTTGTACGGCTATGGCAGCAGTTACGTCAATAGTTATGAAAACTATTATGACCCTGACAAATACGTGAAATTGCTTGGTGTAAGCCTGGGATGGGGTAAGCGCCTGCGCTGGCCCGATGACTACTTCCAGCTATCCGTCATGTTGTCTTACCAGCGATATATCTTGAAGAACTGGCGTTACTTCTTGATGACAGATGGTACAGCCAACAACCTGAACCTGAGCATATCACTCAACCGAGTCTCTACAGATAACCAACTCTACCCACGCCGTGGTTCTGAATTTGAGGCCAGTGTCACCATCACTCCGCCTTGGAGCATGTGGGACAACAAGGATTACGAGCACCTGGCCACTAATCCACAATCGGCCAACTATTCCGCTGAACAAAGCGAAAAGTACAAATGGATAGAATACCACAAGTGGAAGTTCCGCGCCCGTACCTATACGGCACTCTCTGGAGGCCAAAAGTGCTTCGTGTTGATGACACGTGTTGAGCTGGGCTTGCTCGGCAGCTACAATAAGCACAAGAAATCACCTTTCGAGACCTACTATATGGGTGGTGACGGCATGAGCGGCTATTCCTCCAGCTACGCGGAGGAGACCATCGGCCTACGTGGTTACGACAATGGCGCATTGACTCCCTATGGTTATGAAGGCTATGCCTATGACCGTTTCACATTGGAATTGCGCTATCCCTTCCTGCTAGGCAATACCACTATCTATGGCCTGACCTTCCTGGAGGCTGGCAACGCCTGGAATGACACCAAGGATTTCAATCCTTTCGACATGAAGCGCTCGGCAGGAATTGGTGTGCGTATCTACTTGCCTATGGTGGGCCTGATGGGTATCGACTGGGCTTACGGCTTCGACGAAGTATTCGGCACCAAGGGAGGCAGCCAGTTCCACTTTATCCTGGGACAGGAATTCTAAACGAGAAACATGTTTAACATATAAATATGAGAGGATGAAAAAAGTAATCACCTTATGCGCCTTCGCGCTATTGGCCATCTCTGCCCAAGCGCAGAAATTCGCCTTGATAGACATGGAGTACATCTTGAGCAACATGCCCGCCTATGAGCGTGCCAACGAGCAGCTGCAACAGTCCAGCAAGAAGTGGCAAGCCGAGGTAGAAGCACTTAACAACGAGGCGAGCACCATGTACAAGAACTACCAAAACGAGGTGGTCTTCCTCTCAGAGCAACAGAAGAAAGACCGCCAGCAGGCCATCATGGAAAAAGAAAAAGAGGCCAGCGAGCTAAAGAGAAAATACTTTGGCCCTGAAGGTGAGCTGTTCAAGAAACGCGAAAGCTTAATGGGGCCTATACAAGAGGATATATACAACACCGTAAAGGAAATCTCCGAGCAACGCGGTTATTCCCTTGTGATAGACAGGGCGAGCGACAATGGCATTATCTATGGCAATCCAAGAATAGACATTAGCAACGAAGTGCTCATAAAATTAGGTTATTTCAATAATTAGTTGTATATTTGCAGCGGTTATAATTCCCTTAGAGGAATGCCCTGACAGTAATCAAATCATTAAAACCATAAACAAGAAATGAAAAAACTTATCTTAATGTTGATGCTCATCGCACCACTTTCAGTGTTCGCGCAGAAGTTCGGACACATCAATTCCCAGGAGATCATGGCCCAGATGCCTGAGTTCATCAAGGCTCGCGGGGACATCGAGGCTCAAGCAAAGCAATACGAGAATGACCTCAAGTCAATGCAAGATGAGCTTACCAGGAAAAGTGATGAGTATGAGAAGGGCAAGAGCACTATGAACGCCACAGCCCAGCAGCAGAAGGAGCAGGAACTGCAGCAGCTCTACCAGAAGATTCAGCAAGCTTACCAAGACAACCAGCAGGCGCTGGCTCAAAAGCAGCAAGAGCTGATGCAGCCCATCACCACCAAGCTGGTGAACGCCATCAAGGCTGTAGGCGACAAGGGTGGATATGTATACATCATGGACCTTTCGGCTGGCATTCCCTATATCAGCACTACGCTGAGCAAGGATGTAACGGCTGAGGTTAAGGCCCAGCTCCAGTAATGGCATGATGAGAAAAGCCATCCTCACGCTATCTATAATGCTGCTGCCGCTCCTAGCTAGCGCGCAGCAGCTTCGTTTTGGTTACTTCAGTTATCAAGAGGTTTTCAAGTCCATGGCGGGCTATTCCATCGCCATGAAACATATCGATGACCTCAAGAAACAATATGACGCGGAAATGAAGCGGGTCGAGGAGGAATTCAACAAGAAATACGAGGAGTTCCTCGATGGGCAAAAAGATTTCGCCCCCTCCATCCGCGAGAAACGACAGGCAGAGCTACAAGAAATGATGGAAAAGAACATCGCCTTCAAGCAGGAGGCCAGAAGACTCATCAAGCAGGCCGAGGAGGAGGCCTTGGCCCCGCTGAAGGAGAAACTCAACGCCACGCTCACGGCCGTGGGAAAGGAGAAGGGCTACGCCTTCATCTTCAACACCGACAACAACTCCCTGCCCTACGTCAATGAACTCATGGGCGAAAACATCAACGCCCTGCTCACGGAGAAACTGAAATGACATTACCGTCAGCGCCAGGCCCTATAGGTGTCTTCGACTCCGGATATGGCGGACTAACCATTTTGCATGGTATTCGCCAGTTGTTGCCCCAATATGATTATATCTACTTGGGCGACAATGCCCGCGCCCCTTATGGTAGCCGTTCTTTCGACATCGTGTATCGTTTTACCCGCCAAGCCGTCATCAAGTTGTTTGATATGGGGTGCCACTTGGTGATATTGGGATGCAATACCGCGTCGGCCAAGGCCTTGCGCTCTATCCAGCAAAGAGACTTGCCCCAGCTAGACCCCAACCGCCGGGTGCTGGGAGTGATTAGGCCTACGGCAGAGGTGATAGGCCAACTCACCACGACACGCCACGTAGGCCTGCTCGCCACGGAGGGAACCGTGAAAAGCCACAGCTATGAGCTGGAGATAGGCAAGTTTTGGCCAGATATAAAAGTAAGTGGCGTAGCGTGCCCGTTTTGGGTGCCGCTGGTGGAATACAATGAGGCCGACAGCCCTGGGGCGGATTATTTCGTAAAGAAGCGCATCGACGAGCTGATGCGCCTAGACCCGGACATCGACGCGATGATATTGGGATGCACCCACTACCCGCTCCTGATGCCGAAGATATTGAAATACGCACAGCCTGGCGTACGGGTGGTAGCGCAAGGAGACTATGTGGCGGAAAGCCTCAAAGACTACCTGAAGCGTCACAAAGAAATAGACGACAAATGCTCCAGAGGAGGGCAATGCACCTATTACACCACCGAGAATCCCGAGAAGTTCAAGGAGTGCGCCCGCGTTTTCCTGCGTGAGGACGTGCTCGTAAGCCAACTAGACCTAACAAATATACAGTGACACCATGCAAGAAACCAGACAAAACCGCATAGCGAGGCTGCTGCAAAAAGAGCTCGCGTTGATATTCCAGTCACAAACACGCATGACCCACGGGGTAATGGTAAGCGTTACCCGCGCCCGTGTCAGTCCAGACCTGAGCATTTGCACCGCCTACCTGAGCATTTTCCCCTCGGAGAAAAGCGAGGAGATACTTACCAACATCAAGGCCAACGAGAAATCCATCCGCTACGAGCTGGGTACCAAGGTGCGCAATCAATTGAGGATAATCCCCGAGTTGCGTTTCTTCCTCGACGACAGTCTCGACTACCTGGAGCATATCGATGAGTTGCTGAAGAAATAAGCAATGAATTTCCCCCTCTTCGTCGCCCGCCGCTACCTCTTCTCCCGCAAGAGCACCCATGCCATCAACGTGATAAGCGCCATCTCCGTCATAGGTGTGGCGGTAGCCACGATGGCCTTGGTCATCGTGCTCAGCGTTTTCAATGGCTTCCATGACTTGGTGGCTTCACTCTTCACCAACTTTGACCCGCAACTGGAAGTTGTCCCCACCAAGGGAAAGACGGCCGCCAGCGACGACCCCATACTTACTCAAATAAGGCAACTGCCACAGGTGGACGTAGCCACGGAGAGCGTGGAAGACCAAGCGTTGGCCGTTTACCACGACAAACAAGCGATGGTTACCGTGAAGGGAGTAGAGGACAACTTCGCGGAACTTTCCCATATCAACGAAATCCTATATGGCGACGGTGAGTTCTCACTTCATGCCGCCAACCTGCAATATGGCACTCCCGGACTGCAACTGGCCTACAACCTGGGGCTAAGCGCGGCATGGGAGGGCAATCTCTATATCTTCGCCCCAAAGCGGGAAGGCCAACTGGACATGGCTAACCCCACGCAAGGCTTCGTGGTAGACTCGCTCATCACGTCGGGCGTGGTATTCAACGTGAAGCAAGCGAAATATGACCGCGACTATATCCTCACCTCCATTTCCTTCGCCCGCAACCTCTTCGACCTGCAAGGCCGCCTTACCTCCTTGGAATTGAGGCTTAAACCAGGAAGCGACCTAGACGCGGTGAAAGCGGAAATGCAATCCATTGCGGGGGACAAGTTCCGCGTGATGGATCGCTTCGAGCAGCAAGAAGACACCTTCCGCATCATGTCCATCGAGAAGCTGATGGCCTACATCTTCCTCACCTTCATCCTGGTGGTGGCCTGCTTCAACATCGTAGGCTCCCTCTCCATGCTCATCATCGACAAGAAAGACGACGTGGTAACTCTCCGCAACCTGGGAGCCAGCGACCACCAGATAGTGCGCGTGTTCCTCTTCGAAGGCAGGATGATATCCGCCATGGGAGCCGTCATTGGCGTAGCCCTTGGCCTGCTGCTCTGCTGGCTGCAGCAAGAGTTCGGCTTCGTGTCACTGGGCGAGAGCGAGGGCACCTTCATCATCAACGCCTATCCCGTAAGCGTTCACTATACCGACGTACTCCTTGTCTTCCTCACGGTCATCGCCGTAGGTTGGCTCTCCGTTTGGTATCCCGTGAGATACCTCAGCAAGCGGCTGCTTGGCTAAGAGTCCGCTCCCCCTTTGCCGTCAATACACCTTATTAAATATATATACGCGCGCGTGAGGGGGAATCTCCGCAAGCAGTCCAAACTTACGACTAAAGCGGTCACCTTGCTAATACGCGAAATTGGCAAGGTGACTTGTTTTTCCACTCGCTGACTTTGACGCCACCTCTGCGTGGGTGGCAATAGAAACACAGTAGTACTGCTTTTGCTGATGAAGTATATCTTCGATCGCTTTCGCAGTATATCTTCGTTTTGGGAGGTACTATTGCATGAACACGGACATTCATTGTTGTTGAACCCGAATTACATGTTAGAGTTTGGGTAGATTGCCCAAAGAGCTCCCCCTCTTAAGTGGAAACGAATCCTTTTACGGCCTAATGGCCGATTCGGGATTATCTGGAGCTAGCGGAAAAACGATGGGAAACGACCGCTTGCGGAGGAATGGCAGACGTAATGGTGTAAAAATCGAAGATATACTTCATTGGCCGATGAAGTATATCTTCTGTTTTTACCCGTAGTCAGTTATAGCTCGCAAAAGGGATTGTTCTTGTGTTACGTGTCGCCCAGGCAGGGTGCGAGTAACGTCCCTTGCCAGGGCGATTACATGGCTGACGGGAAAATAATCTCAATTGTGGTTTTCGTTTTCCCGCCAGCTAGGGGACACGGCTATCGGAGGCTTATTCTTATGGATTTCCCCGTGTAGTTTACCGTCTGCGTCTTGTCGCTGCCGGCCAGCCTCACGTGGAAACGCCTATTGCGCGGCATGCCCTGGAAACTACCCTGCCGTTTTCCGATGGTGAGGCTGCCCGATTTCTCGTTCCAGCGTAAGGGAATGAGGGTGTATTTTCCTTGCAGGTAGTGGTAATTGTCCCCTTCGTCCTCATATAAATCGAAATGGGCGTTGGCTCCTGGATACACCACGAGCGTCAAGTCCTCGTAGTTGTTCTCGTTGCTGTACTGCGTCTCTGGTGCAAGCGGCAAGACGCTGCCTGCCCGTACGTAGAGCGGCGAGCGCGACAACGGAGCCTGTGCCGTCACCGTGGTTCCCCCTTCCAGTTTCTTGTCTGTCCAATAGTCATACCACTGGCAACCTTTTGGCAAATAGACGTCATAGGTTTTCATCTCGTTCCAGTTGACTTTCTTGTCGAGCGCCTCTGGCGACTTGTCCACCTCTTCCTGGGTATAGAGCGCGTTCACCACGGGGCAAACCAGCAGGCTGTGCCCAAACATGAACTGGCGGTTATTGTCCCAGGTCGTCTTGTCATTTTTGAAGTCCATGAACAATGCCCGCATAAAGGAGTCGTTGTGTCGGGATACCTGCCAGGCCTGACTGTAGATATAGGGGAGCAATCTATACCGCAATTTCACCGCCGCCACCAAGGCGTCGTAAACGGGTTCCCCTTTCTTTCCATAATAATATATCTCGCGCCACGTGTCCGTGCCATGGCTGCGCATCATGGGCATGAATACGCCCAACTGCATCCAGCGCACATACAGCTCGTGGAATTGTGGATTGTCTTTCGCGCTGTTCCATCCCTTCACGTTGTATCGCCCCGCTGAAAAGCCGCTGATGTCGCTATGCACATTCGGATTGGCCGTGAGCGTGAAGTTGAGACAACCAGGTACCTGCCGGCGGAGGCTCTCCCAAGAGGACTCTACGTCTCCGCTCCATGTATTCGCCCCCGTGCGTTGTTGCCCGGCGAAACAAGAACGGGTGAAGATGAACACGCGCTTGGTGGAGTCCATCTCCCGTTGGTGGTTGTACACTCCTTCCACAGTCATCAATGGATAGGCGTTGCGCACCGAGCGCAAGGAGCCCATGGCGGTGGGGAAATCCAGGTCGCTGTCCTTGTAGTTGTAGAAATCAGGCTCGGTGGAGTCCATCCACCAACCGTCGATGCCCAGGCGATGTAGGCGGGAAAGGTTGCGCCAGTAGATGTCTCTCGCTTCCTCACTATAGGGGTCATAGCATCTTGCCCCGCTCGGGTAGTCATCCCTTGGTGGCCATTGGGGCATGCCGCTGGGCGGAAACGTCTCAAACGCCAGGAGATGGCCTTTCTCCCGCATCTCCCGATAGCCTTTGGTGCCGATGCCGAAAGACGACCACACCGAGATGCTCAAGTGGGCATGCCGCTCGTGAATTTTGTCCACCATGAGCTGGGGATTGTAATAGCCATCAGCCAGGAATTCCATGGCGTTCCAAAGATAGCTGTTTCCCCAATATTGCCAGTCTTGGACAATGCCGTCGAAGGGAATGCCCTTCTCACGGTATTTGTTGACCACGTCCAGCAACTCGTCTTGACTGGAGTAACGCTCCCTGCTTTGGTGAAAGCCATAAGTCCACAACGGAAGCATGGGAACGTGCCCCGATAGATGGCGCATTTCGGCAATCACGCCGTCGGCGTTACCGCCGAACATGAAGTAATAGTCGATGATGTTTCCCACTTCCGACTCCAGGGTAATCTCGCCGTTTTCTCCAGCCTCTGGCGACTGGAACGTCGTGGGAGAATAATTGTCCCAATAGATGCCATATCCCTTGATACTCTGGTAAAAGTGTGTGTAATCTTCCGTGTTGCCCTGCTCCATCCTGCGATTCTCGCCTCGCTGGCTCATCTTCCCGTTTTGCAGGAAGCCCAGGCCATAGACGGCTTCGTCCTTCTCCACCGAGAAAGCTTGCTTCACCTTGTAGGACCACTTGTCGGGACCGCGCATGATGGGGGTGAAACCGGCGTCTCCCTCCCGAGTCAAGACATTTCCCCGCTTGTCGGCGAAAGTGACCTTCCCTCGGCTCACGATGACGGTCATTTCTGCGGAACGGTAGATTACCGCCGTGTCGTTTTCTTCGCGGGTTACTTTTACTTTCTCGGGTTGGGCCGTGACAACCAATGATTTCTTTTCCGCTGGTGCGCCATTGTCTTTTACAATCCTCACGGTGCGGGGTGTGTAGAACTCCACCTTCTGCGCCAAGCCATTGATGGGCATGGCAAGCAGGCAAAGTGGCAATAGCGCGTGGATGGTTTTCAGATGAACAGATGGTTTCATGATAGCAAATAAAAAGTTTTGTGGATTAAACATGCCGCAAAGTTACTTGCTATTGGCGTTATCGCGGGCTAGTGTATGTTGATATTCAGCGTACCCATTTGTTGATTTCAACATTTGGGCCTATGCTCGCTCACTCCTCGCGCTTTGGGCGCTGGCCGGCTTCCCGCTTCTTGCGCGAGGCCTGGAAGCATCGCGCAAGGTGTCTCGCCGAGCCCATTCCCGTCATGGAGGCGATTTCCGCCATGGAGTGTTTACCTTCTTTCATGAGAGCTGAGGCGTGGTTGAGGCGAATATCGCGGATGAACTCCAAGGGGGAGAGGCCTGTGGCGGCTTTCATCTTTTTATAAAGTCCCGTGCGGTCCATGCATAAGTCTTGTGCCAGTTTCTCCACCGAGTAGTCTTGGTTGCCCATGTTTCTTTGGACCATGACCGTGGCCTTGGCGATGAGGTTTTCATGTTTCCCGGCCTGGTCGTTGCTTGGTTTCCGTTCCTTTTCGGCTCTCTTCCGCTGGCTAGTCTCAGGCAGTGTCATCGTTGTTGGTTCCTTGCGGATGAATTCTGTCGATTGGCTGTTCGTTGGGTACGACTTTCTTTTTCTAGCCTTGTGTATGCGGAATGAAAGCCAAACAACAAAAAACAGCGTCAACCCCGCTCCGCAAATCACCGCGGGCAGCGTGGCCGTCCACGGCTTTTGGGGACAGCTTTTCAGCAATCCACGGTCATAGGAACCCAGCCACAGCGTGCCTTCCCGGTCGCGAAAGACCGTGTTCAGTCTGCTGGAAGAGATGTAATTGCCGTCTGTTAATAGGATTTGCCCGATATATTCAGTCTTTGTGTTCTCCAGGTTGATTTTCCACATTCCTCCATAAGAGGTTATCAAGGCTGTGCTCGAGTCAATCAGCGCGATGGTGTGCAGTCGTTCCGACCTGAATATTTCACTCCATTGTCTACTGGCGATATCAAACATCATGCAATACCGCTGGTCCAACAGCTGATAGAACCTACCCCGTTTTCGGTCGGTCACCACCAGTGAGGACACGGCCAAGGAATCGGACATGGGCAGTTGGATTTTGTACAACGGTTGGTTGTTGTTGGCGCTGTAGCAACGCATGCTCCCATCCGAGTAGAACAGAAATTTCTTCCCCCTCACCACTTTTAGGTCGAGTATCGGGTTGTTTCGATTCTGTTGGATGAAATATATATTCCCGTTATCGTCGATAAACACGTCATCGCAGCCTGGCGGGAGAGGACGGTGAACCAGTCTCCAATGTTTGTCATAGTGCCACAGGCAGCCGTAATCCTTAATCCAAACTTCGCCATTTTTGTCGACGTATGTGTGGTAGTGGCCTTGGTAGCCAGGGATGGGAGTGAATTCTTCCCTAGACTTTCGTATTCGTTGAAACGAATGCCCGTCCCATATATTGACGTCATCCATCGTCACCGCCACGATTCGGTTGTCTTTCAGTTGCGCTATGGACACGACATAGTTGACGGCGAGTCCAGCTTCTGTTCCCAGCGCTTCAAACTCCATCCGCAGGCCTGCCTTCAGTGGGTACACCGAGAGCAGAAGCATTAAGAGGCATATCCATGTTCTTTTGTTCATCGTTCTTTTGTTCATCGCGCCTTCACGATTGCGTTTCAAGAGGTTGCGCCATCATGCTCACGGTTTTGGCCTGTCGCTTATGATGTCGTGTCGTTCAAGTGGATTCTTCACCCATTAGTCATGTAATCGAGTCATGTGTTTTTTTCATCCGTTAGCGTCAATGTAATGCCGATTCGTGAAACATGACAGGAGCGTCTTATACTAAATTCGCTTCAAAAATACGAATTTTCTTTGAATTACGGCGTTTTCCTTTCTAAAGTTTGTCAACAAAATAGTTAGTCGTCCCTTAAACCCGAATCGGTCATTAGACTTTGGGTAGATTGCCTGCTTCTGTCTTGTGGATTGCTTTTCGTCTTGCTGAAGGCGTAGCGGGCTACGTCGAGGCAAGACGGAAAGCAAGACGCTGGCAGAAGTGGGCAAGGTGCCCAAAGAGCTTTCCCTTTCAACGGAAACGAGCCTTTTGCGGTCTAATGACCGATTCGGGTTAAAACTAGAGCGATGCCCTATAATTCTCCCACTGCGCAAAAAGATTTCGCTCCAATTTTGTATCTTCGCGGCTGAAGAATCAAAACAGAAACAAGCATAAAAAGAAATCCTAACGGCATGTTACGGAACGCACACATCGCATCACGGTCTTTTGCCCAAAGCTTTCGACGCTTTGAGCGAAGTAGCCGTGTAGACGCGTTTAGCGCCTTTCGTAAAGCCGACATGGGATTTCCCCGACCTCACTCGCATAGTTAATTCCCTTTGGACAAACCAAGCGAAGTCCTCTGGAAACGTAGTGGTCTTGATGTAGTTGGAAGTTCCCTGTCGGGAAAATCCAACTATTTTTCTTACGTTTCAAAGAGGAAAAACAATGCCAGCGAACAAAAACGCCCTGATAAGATATAGAACCATAGACAATTGCCTGAGAAACAGGTACAGGAGATGGACACTTGACGACTTGGTGCAAGCCTGCAGCGACGCGCTCTACGACATGGAGGGCATCACGAAAGGCGTGTGTGCCAGGACGGTGCAGATGGACATCCAGATGATGAGGTCTGACAAACTGGGCTACAATGCTCCCATCGAGGTATATGACAAGACCTATTACAGGTATGCCGACCCCGATTACTCCATCTCCGACATGCCGTTATCGCAAGAGGATTGCAAGCTCTTGAAGAAAGCCATCACCCTGTTGTCGGAAAACAACAAAGACAAGGCCGAGACCATCGAAGTGCTGGAAAAGGTAAAAGCAAGGCTAAGGTCCATCCTTAGCTACGTGTAATACCATTCCCGTAACGCTACGCTGGCGAGAAGCCTGCGTGAAGTTGGTAGAGGAATGGGCATTCATCGTACGCATATATAATAATGTCCACGTGCGCATACAAAAAGGCGCATCATGTTCCCTCTAGCCCAACTCGTTCTAATAGATTGATTGGGGAGATAAAACCGAATCGGGCATTAGACCGCAAAAGGGTTCGTATCCATTGAAAGGGGGAATCATATAAGATTCCATAAGCGGAGCCTCGTGGAATCGAACCACGTTGTCGGGATTTTCAGTCCCGCGCATACACCAAGTCTGCCAAAGCTCCTTGCAAGTGATGAGGGCGGGACTCGAACCCGCAACCTGATGCTTCGTAGGCACCCGCTCTTGTTCCATTGAGCTACCCCACCAGGATGGGCGGAAGCAGAAGGATTCGAACCTTCGAGACCTTTCACGGTCTAGCACGTTAGCGGTGTGCTGGTTTCAACCACTCACCCATACTTCCTTTGTTTTGACATCGCGAAGATAGAAAGGGTGAGCGCAACCTTTTTTCGTAGCACGAAAAATTTTATAAAATCGCTTTGAATAATAGTTTTTTTCTAAATTTGTGGGAAAATCAATGAAAGGACGCAGCATGAATATACTAAAACCGATTATCATTTGCCTTGTGCTTGTAGCTTTAGAACCCATAACGCTATATGCCCAAGAGAATATTGCCAAGGGACAGGCTGGCTATCTCTCCATTCACGACAAGACCAAAGGATTGAAACTGGGGGGCAAGGCACAAGTACGACCTCTACAGGCGGCGATGGTATACGGTGCCCATACGGATGCCGGCACCCGCGGGCAGGCCACTAAGACCCATGAGAAGATGATACTAGTCTCGAAGGGCTACGAAACTAGTTTCATTGACCTTCGAGACTAGTATCGTAGCCCTTCGAGACTAATATCCTTGTTAGGGAGTGCCTACTCCTCCGTGTAGAGCACTTGTATGACGGTCTGCCCCACAGCCCGCAAAGTGTTCTTGTCTATGTGGTCCATGTTGTCACTGACCGTGTGCCACGTGGGGCCAAAGGAACTCTGTTGGCAGTCGGGATAATAGGGCACGATGTCGATGGTAGGTATCTTGGCGTTCTCGTTGACGGGAATATGGTCGTCCGTCACCATGCCTCCCGCCTCGCGGGGGAAATAGCTGCCGCAGTCCACCTGGCGGGCAGCCCGCCATACTTTCTTCACTATTTCCGGCGCATACTGCAGGGACATGCCCTCCTGGTAGAAGCGTGCGCCTTGACCTCCCACCATATCCAGCAGGATGCCGTAGCGAGCCTCGTAGCCCTGGGGCAGGTTCTTGCTCCAGTATTGCGCCCCCAGTGCCCATGAGTTGCCATCATCAGGCGTATCGCTCCAACTAGGCGTCCCCCAGTCTTCCGCGTCAAAGCACACGAAGTCCACACCCAAGTCTCCTTGCCCAGGCTTCTCGGCAGACGAACGCAACAAGCGAGCTATCTCCAGCATCACGGCCACGCCACTGGCCCCGTCGTTAGCTCCCATGATGGGTTTGCGCCAATTGGCGCTATCGGGGTCGTTGTCTGCCCAGGGACGGGAATCATAGTGGGCGCAAAGCAATATACGGGTGGTCGCCTCCGGGCGATAGGATGCCATGATGTTACGTGCCTTCAGCGTGGTACCGTCGTAACCCTTGAGATCCGCACGCTGCTCCACCACCTCGCAGCCATAGGAACGAAACTTGTCAGCTATCCAGTCGGCACACAGGTCGTGCGCCTCTGTATTCATGGAGCGGTAACCAAAGTCGCATTGGGCGGCGCAAAAAGCATAAGCCGAGTCGGCATTGAACGTGGGGCCAACGGGATTGACCTTCTCCGCCTCCTCCATCTCAGCCACTTGGGAGGTGTTACCGCTCATGGACTTCCATGCCCAAAAGCCACCCGCCAACGCCGCCACAACGACAGCGGTTGCCACTATCTTCATCTTGGTCTTCATCTTGGTTGTTGATTTCTCTTGTTTTGTACTTGCTCCATCACACGCAGCCAATTGCCACCCCATATCAGGGCAATATCCCGCTCGCTATATCGCTTGCGCAACAAGCGGATGGTGAAATTAATGGCCTCGGAAGCGTCAGCGAAACCGCTCACTCCTCCATCTCCGTCAAAATCGGTACCTAAACCCACGTGCTCGATACCCATCACCTGGATGGCATGCTCCAAATGGGCTACGGCATCCTCTATGGTAGCCGTGCCATTTTGGCGCAGGAATCCGTGATAGAGCGTGGTTTGCGCCACGCCGCCAGACTTAGCGAGCGCACGGAGTTGCTCGTCGGAAAGATTGCGCGGCACGTCACAAAGCGACTTGCAATTGGAGTGGCTGCAGACAATGGGCAACTCGCTCACCCGCATGGCATCAAAGAAGCTCTCCTCGCTGGCGTGGCTCAAGTCCACCATGATGCCCTGCCTGTTCATTTCTTTCACCACCCGCGCCCCAAAATCGCTTAACCCACGATGGGTCTTCTCGCCTCTTGCGCTATCGCAGATATCATTGTCGCCATTATGACAAAGCGTGATGTAAACTATACCCCGTCGGGCGAAATGGGCGATATTGGAAAGACTGCCCTCCAATGCCAAACCGTTCTCTATGCCCAGCATGACGCTCTTGCGCCCCCGCCGTTTGTTGGCATACAACTCAGCGGGCGTACGGGCAATACCTACATGGTCGGGATAGGCGGAAGTGACACGCTCTATCTCATCGAATATCAAATCCGCATAGGCTTTCGGAGAGATGCCGTCTGCGTACTTTTCCCCGCCATTGATTTTGCGGTAGTCTACCTTATCGGCAAAACGCTCCCCCTCCTTGGGCTGCGGCAGATAAGCCACCATCGTCACGGCATCCAACTTGCCCTCCGTCATCTTGTGGAGGTCTACCAGCACCCTGGTGTCTCGCCGTTCAAAATGGATGCCCTGGGGGAAGAACATGGGCGTATCGCAATGGGAGTCGAGTGTCAGTACTTGGCGATGCAGCTCCTTGGCCTGGGCAAATTCCCTGGCCCGCTCCACCAACCAGCGGAAAAGGGGCTGTCCATCTTCCCCTAGCCACTCGGGATGCCATTGAACGCCTATGATGGACTTTCCGTCCTGGCTCTCCATGGCCTCTATCGTGCCATCCACCGCCTTGGCGGTTACCCGGAAACAACTCCCTGGATCGCTCACCGCCTGATGGTGGAAGCTGTTGACAAAGATGCTTTCTCTTTGGTAAAGGTCACGCAAGACAGAACCGTCCATGAGCTGGACTGTATGGGTAGGCTCCGAGCGGTCCGCGTCTTGGTCATGCTTGACGCTCACCTGGATATCTTGCGCCACTTTCCCACCCAAGGCAATGGCCAAGGTTTGTATGCCCCGGCAAATGCCCAGCATGGGTATCTGCCGTTGGAAAGCCAAGCGAGCCATGACCAGCTCCGCCTCGTCGCGCTCCTTATTAATATGGTGTAACCGGGGGATAGGCTCCTCCCCATACCATAAAGGGTTATGGTCTCCACCGCCAGTGAACACCAACGCATCTATACGGTCTAAAGTGTCAACGATAACCCTGGGCTCTGTCACGGGAGGTATCAACACAGGAACACCGCCAGCCGCTACTATCTGCTGATGGTAAACAGCTCGCAGTGTTACGTCTATGTCTGAAAAATTACCCGTAAGACCAACCACGGGTCGGTGGTCGGTCGCAGGAGGAGTCGCGTGGAGACAATCCAAGCATGACCCTAGGTCAAATGCCGCCATGATTAATCTATGATGACAGGTATCTCGCGCTTGATGCTTTGCTCCAGGGAGATGAGCGTCTCGGTGGAGACCACTCCGGGAATGGATTGCAATTTATTGTTGAGCAAATCCATGAGTTGCTCGTTATCTTTCGCGTAAAGCTTCAACAGCATCGTGTAAGGACCCGTGGTAAAATGGCATTCCACGACTTCCTCAATGCCCATCAGCCGCTCCACCACTTTCTTGTACATGCTGCCTCGCTCCAGGTTGATACCCACATAAGTGCAAGAAGCGTAACCAAGGCTCTTTGGGTTTACGTCAAAGCCGCTGCCCATGATGGCTCCTATTTTAATAAGGTGTTGTACACGCTGGTGAATAGCCGCCCTGGATACGCCACATTCCGCTGCCACGTCCTTGAAAGGGATACGTGCGTTCTTCGAGAGAATGCTGAGTATCTGCTTATCGAGCTTGTCAATTTTCTCCATAAGTTCGTAGATTTATAGTTAATTCCTTTAATTTGGTAGCAAATATAGTAATTATAAATGATACCATCAACAAAATGCACGAAAATCTTTCGACTTTCGTGCATCATGTAAGTTATTTTAAGACTTCTGGGCTAAATTCTCCCTAAAAAGCAATCCCACATTAAGGGAAGCCACGGAGATATTGACCCATGGCATACACACTACTTCTTCTCCACTTGCCCCGTTTTTTCCTGCGTCTTCTGTCTAGGCGTAAGTGGCTCTGGTTTCGTAGGAGGATTCACGATGCTCTTTAATTCCATGGTGAAAACAAGCGTGGAATAAGGAGGTATCTGTCCGCTCTGGCGGGAGCCGTAAGCCAGCTCCTGCGGGATGTAGACTTCCCACTTGCTGCCCACGGGCATCAAGGTAAGTGCCTCCGCCCAACCTTTAATGAGGTGTTTCAGCCTGAATTTGTCCGACTCCTCATTATGCTTGGCCGTGGAATCAAATACTGTGCCGTCTATCAACCGACCCTCATATACCACTTCCACCTCATCCTCGGCAGTGGGAACCGGACCATTGCCTTTCACGAGCACCTTATATTGCAATCCACTGGCAGTGGTCTGCACGCCTGGTTTCTTGGCATTGGCCTCCAACCACTCCCTGCCAGGAGCGGCCATCAGGCTATCCAGATATCGCATGGCATCCCGCTGGGTAAAGATATCGTGGTCTTTCAACAACATGGCGGTAAATCCCTGATGGAAAATATCCTCCTCTATGGAATCTCCCGTGGACTTGAGGCGGTTTCTCATGCTGGGTAAAATGCGTTGCTCTACCATCTGGGCTATCTGCATGCCCACAATATAAGCTGCGCCCTTGGGGTCGTTTGCCACTTTTATCCCCTCCAGGTAACCTCTCACGAAGTCAGCCATGTAGGCGGTGTCTACGCTATAGCTTTGTTGCACATAGGGAATGAGCCCCTCCGTGGAGCAAGCACCCGCGGCATAACTCAAAGAGTCAGACTCCGAGACCAATGTCACCGCTCCATCCGCCTTCTGCGCGCTACAAAAAGAAGCACTCGTCATGAAGACGAGTGCCCATATCATCAGTTTTTTCATATCTGTCAATGAAGATTACCTCTTGGCGTTAGCCTTGATCAACTCAATCTTGAAGATAAGCACGGAGAAAGGCTTGATGTCGGCACCTTGCTGACGAGGGCCATAAGCCAGCTCTTGGGGAATATATACCTCCCATACAGAGCCCTCAGGCATGTGGGTCAAAGCCTCGCTCCATCCCTTGATGACCTGGTTTGCGCGCATCTTGGCGGTCTCCTTGCGCTTGTAAGAACTGTCAAATACCTTACCATCCAAGGTACGACCCTCGTAATTGACCTCTACCAAGGAAGTGTCCTTAGGCATCTCGCCCTTGCCTTCCTTGATTACCTTATATTGTACGCCAGAGGGGAGAGTTACCACGCCAGCCTTCTTCTTGTTCTCCGCCAAGAATTTCTCGCCGGCTTTCTTGTTGTCACCATACTGCTCCTCCATGCTCTTAGCCTTGATTTCCTGCATCAAGCGCTGAGCGGTGTAGGCAGCCTGGTCCAACGTCATCAGGCCTTCCTCGCCCTTGACACCGGTGATGAAAGCGGCCATGTAATTCTTCATGGAGATGGTCTTGGTGGAATCTTCACCGAAAACCTCATGATTGATACCCTTAATCATCATGCCTCCAACCTGCTGGCCAATCTGTATACCAGCATAATAAGCGGTTTTCTTCTTGTCATCACCCGCATTGACACCATCGTTCAAACCACGGATAAACTCGTCTATATAAGCGGTATCCACGCCCAAGCGCATCACGATGTAATCCCTCAGACCTTGCGTTTGGGACAAACCGAGCGCATAGCTCATCGTATCAATGTCGGTCTTCAAGTTTGCCTTGGGAGTAGAATTGCCACAACCCACGAAAGTGGCAGCGGCTAAAGCCATAAAGGCTCCGATAATTAACTTTCTCATTGTTGTTGTTCGTTTTATTGTCTTTATTTGTTTTTCCAACTTATTTTACGGCTATCAACTCCACGTCAAACACCAAAGCCGCATAGGGAGGTATCGACGCACCCGCTCCGTTAGCTCCATAACCCAGTTGATAGGGGATGAAGAAACGATACTTGGCACCTTCCTGCATCAACTGCAATCCCTCTGTCCATCCAGCGATCACGCCATTCAAGGGGAACGTGGCCGTTTGGCCTCTCTTATAAGAGCTGTCGAATATAGTGCCGTCTATCAGCGTGCCTTCGTAATGACATTCCACCTGGTCTGTTGCCTTTGGCTTCTTGCCGTTGCCCTCACGCAACACTTGGTATTGCAGTCCGCTGGGCAGGGTGACAACGCCCTCTTTCTTGCCATTCTCCGCCAAGAAGCTCTCGCCTGCCACTTTCGCCGCCTTACCTTTCTCCTCGGCCGCCGCTCTCTGCTTGGCCTCCTGCTCAGCGAAGAACTGCTGCACGAGCTTTTGAGCCTCGCTATCACTCACTTGCAATGAATTGCCCGCTATTACATCCTTGATGGCTTGGGAAAAATCGTCAATGTCCAGGCTTGTGGCACCCATTTGGGCCAACTGCCTGCCAATGCCAAGACCCAAGGCGTAGCTTACTTTATCCATAAATAATCTGTAATTGTTGTAAGGTGTTCTGTATTAAAAACGGGTGCAAAGTTAATACTTTTTCTTTTATACAGAAGTTATTTGCGGAAAAATTGCTAATTTTGTGTATTCTTAATACCTTAGACTATGAAGAAGATCGTATTCTTGACTGGAGCTGGCATGTCCGTGGAGAGCGGCTTCAAGACTTTCAGGGGCAACGATGGCCTATGGGAAAACTACCCCGTGGAGCAAGTGGCCTCACATGAGGGATGGGAAGCGAACCCCACATTAGTGACCAACTTCTATAACATGTTGCGCAAGAAACTCTACGCGGCAAAGCCTAATGAGGGACATCGACTGATACACGAGCTGGAACGGAAGTACGACGTGACCGTGGTGACGCAAAACGTGGACAACCTGCACGAAAAGGCCGGTTCCTCCAAGGTAATCCATCTGCACGGAGAGCTGACTAAAGTATGCTCTTCCCGAGACCCTTACGATGAACGTTTTATCCAAGAGTTGCCAGAAGACAATTGCGAAGTGGCACCTGGCACATTAGCGGAAGACGGCAGTTTGCTGCGTCCCTTCATCGTATTCTTCGGCGAAAGCGTTCCCATGATGATGCCCGCCACGGAAGAAGCAAGAAGCGCGGACATCTTTGTCATCATCGGCACCTCGCTCAACGTCTATCCCGCCGCGGGCTTGCTGCAATACACCAAGCCTGGCACGCCTATCTACCTGATAGACCCCAGTCCCGTGGCCACCCATGGACTAAGAGAAGTAGTCCATATCCGTAAAGGCGCCAGCGAGGGCATGAGAGAACTGATGGAAACACTCGCCTCACAAACCAACAGCGATTAAACCTCTTCACTATGAGACAGACACTTCAAATAAGATGCAAGAACAATGGCCAAATGCTTACGGTGCCCGTAGGCAGTTCTTTGGCCGAGATATACGAGCAATCGGGACTACAATTACAATATGGCCCTATCAACGCCAAGGTGAACAACAAAGTGGAAGGCATGCACTACCGGGTATACAACAACAAAGACGTGGAGTATCAAGACCTTTACACCTCGTCCGGCTCCCGTTCTTATACCCGCACGCTTTTCTTCGTACTCTGCAAGGCGGTGAACGACATCTATCCCAATAGCACCTGCGTCATAGACATCCCTGTGTCAAAAGGCTACTACGTCAACCTGGACATCGACCATCCCGTGGGACTGGAAGACGTAGACAAATTACGCAAGCGCATGCAGGAAATCATCGATGCCAACCTGCCCGTCAGACGGCACGTAGTACCTACCCAGGATGCCATCAACCTGTTTCGGGAAAAAGGGGATATTCCCAAGGTAAGGCTGCTCGAAAGCGTAGGGGCACTTTACACCACTTATTACCAAATAGAAGACTACGTGGACTTTTATTATGGCTCCCTGCTCACCCACACGGGCAAACTCTATCTCTTTGGATTGGAGAAATACTATGACGGATTGCTATTGCGCATTCCCTCACTGAAGGACCCGGGCGTATTGGGCGAGATGACCCGTCAGGATAAAATGTTTGACATCTTCCTCGAACATCATCGCTGGCAGAAAATATTGGGCATACGCACCGTGGGAGACTTCAATGCCGCCATCAACGAGGGGCAAGGCAGCATGGTGGTCAACGTGAGCGAGGCTTTGCAGGAAAAGAAAATCGCCCGTATCGCGGACGAAATCGCCAATCGTAAGGGCGTGAAACTAGTATTGTTGGCTGGGCCTTCATCGTCGGGCAAGACCACCACCTGCAAACGACTTAGCATCCAGTTGCTCACCAACGGCATCAAACCCTTGCAAATCTCACTCGACGATTACTTCGTAGACAGGGAGAAAACACCGCTCGGCGAGAATGGAGAGTATGATTACGAAAGCCTTTATGCCCTCAACCTGCCCCTGCTCAATGAACAATTCAACGCGCTTTTCCGTGGCGAAGAGGTGGAGTTGCCCCATTACAATTTCCAGTTGGGAAAGAGTGAACGAAGCGGCAAACGCCTCAAGCTGGCTCCCGACAACGTAGTGGTAGTGGAAGGCATTCACGCTCTCAACCCTGAATTGACAGCGCAAATTCCCAACGAGCAGAAGTTCACCGTCTACGCCTCAGCGTTGACCACCATCCTTTTGGATAACCACAATTACATTCCCACCACCGACAATCGCCTCTTGCGACGCATCATTCGCGACTACAAATATAGAGGGGTCAGCGCAAGGGAGACCATTCGCCGTTGGCCATCGGTAAGGGCAGGGGAAAACAAATGGATATTCCCCTACCAGGAAAATGCCGACGCCATGTTCAACACTGCCATGCTCTATGAGTTGGCTGTCATCAAGACCCAGGCGGAACCACTGCTGGAGCAAGTGCCCGAAAACTGCGAGGAATACTCGGAAGCCTATCGTTTGAAGAAGTTCCTTGGCTACTTCAAGCCGATACCCTACGACAAACTCCCGCCCACTTCCCTGCTACGAGAATTCCTGGGCGGCAGCTCGTTTGAGTATTGACCCATAAAAGGGCAAGCGCTAAAGCTTATCGCCGTAGCACAAGTCACCCGCATCGCCAAACCCTGGCACTATATACTTATGTTCGTTGAGTCCCGGGTCAATGGCGGCGCACCATATAGTGGTTTTCTCCTCAGGAAAAGCCTCCACCACATGGTCTATACCTTGCGGCGTGGCTATTACGCAAGCCACGTGAATGCGCTTGGGCCTGCCCTTGGTAAGGAATGCCTTGTATCCCAATTCCATGCTACCGCCCGTGGCCAGCATGGGATCGGCTATGATAAGCGTTTTCTCCTCTATGCTGGGCGTGGCGAGATATTCCACATGGATGCCCACCTCGTGATGCTCAGCGTCTTTGTACGCCCTGTAGGCAGACACGAAAGCGTTGCCCGCATGGTCGAACACGTTAAGAAAACCCTGGTGAAATGGCAAGCCCGCACGGAAGATAGTGCCCAGCACCACCTTGTCCACGGGCACGTTCACCTTTGAGATGCCCAACGGAGTCACCACGTCTCTCATCTCGTAATCCATGCGCTTTGATATCTCGAAAGCCTCATACTCCCCTATACGCATGATGTTGTTGCGGAAGAGCAATCGGTTTTTCTGGTAATCCTTGTCCCTGATCTCCGCCATGTATTGATTCATGATGGAGTTTTGTTCGCTAAGATTGATAATTTCCATAGTTGGCGGATATTTGAGTGGTATTCGCGAAGATAGGAATTAATTTTCATTATTTGCCAACTCCACGTGGCAAATATCAAGTGGCGACGGATGATTTTAGCAACTTTAACCATAAAACAAGCCCAGATTACATTTTTTTCATTTGCCCGTCATTGGCGTTTCGGGTAAATTGCGTAACTTTGCAGCGGTTTTAAAACTAGCGATTATTCACCTTAAATACATTATCAAAAATGGCAAAGTTTGACAAGTCAGTTTTAGAGAAGTATGGAATCACGGGTACCACCGAGGTTCTTTACAATCCTTCGTATGAGACATTGTTCGAGGAGGAGACCAAAGACAGTCTTACAGGTTATGACAAAGGCCAAGTAACCGAGCTTGGCGCGGTAAACGTTATGACTGGCGCTTACACCGGACGTTCGCCCAAAGACAAGTTCATCGTAATGGACGAGACTTCCAAGGACACCGTATGGTGGACTTCTGATGAATATAAGAATGACAACAAGCCCGCTTCCCAAGAGGCTTGGGCAGCCGTAAAAGAGCTTGCGCAGAAGGAGCTCTCCGGAAAGAAGCTCTATGTGATAGACGGATATTGTGGCGCCAACAAGGATACCCGCATGGCCGTTCGCTTCATCATGGAGGTAGCTTGGCAGGCTCACTTCGTTAAGAACATGTTCATCCGCCCCACCGAAGAGGAGCTGGAGAGCTTTGAGCCAGACTTCATCGTTTACAACGCTTCCAAGGCGAAGGTGGAGAACTGGAAGGAGCTGGGCTTCAATTCCGAGACCGCTGTAGTGTTCAACGTAACCTCCAGAGAGCAGGTAATCATCAACACTTGGTATGGTGGCGAGATGAAGAAGGGTATGTTCTCCATGATGAACTACTACCTCCCCTTGAAGGGCATCGCTTCCATGCACTGCTCTGCCAACTGCGACATGAACGGCGAGAACACCGCCATCTTCTTCGGTCTGTCTGGAACAGGTAAGACAACCCTCTCTACCGACCCGAAGCGTCTGCTTATCGGTGACGACGAGCACGGATGGGACGACAACGGCGTGTTCAACTTCGAGGGCGGTTGCTATGCCAAGGTCATCAACCTGGACAAGGAGAGCGAGCCCGATATCTACAACGCTATCCGTCGTGACGCACTCTTGGAGAACGTAACCGTAGATAAGGACGGCAAGATAGACTTCGCTGACAAGTCAGTGACCGAGAACACTCGCGTTTCTTATCCTATCTACCATATCAACAATATCGTGAAGCCCGTAAGCCACGCTCCCGCAGCCAAGCAAGTTATCTTCTTGAGCGCTGACGCGTTTGGCGTACTGCCTCCTGTATCTATCCTTGACTCTGAGCAGACGAAGTACTACTTCCTCTCTGGCTTCACCGCCAAGTTGGCAGGTACAGAGCGTGGCATCACCGAGCCTACTCCTACTTTCTCCGCTTGCTTCGGCCAGGCTTTCTTGGAGTTGCACCCCACGAAGTACGCAGAGGAGCTGGTTAAGAGAATGGAGAAGAGCGGTGCCAAGGCTTACTTGGTAAACACTGGCTGGAATGGAACAGGTAAGCGTATCTCTATCCGCGATACCCGTGGTATCATCGACGCTATCCTCAACCACTCCATCGACGCAGCTCCCACCAAGCAGATTCCTTACTTCAACTTCACCGTTCCTACGGCTCTCGAGGGCGTAGATCCCAACATCCTCGATCCTCGTGACACCTACGCTGACGCAGCTCAGTGGGAGGAGAAGGCAAAGGACTTGGCTGGTCGCTTCATCAAGAACTTCAAGAAGTATGAGGGCAACGAGGCTGGCAAGGCTTTGGTAGCCGCAGGTCCTCAGCTCTAAGCTAGAGTTTTTTCTTTTCACATAACACTTTTTATCCCGCTCTCTCCGTGATGGAGAGGGTGGGATTTTTTATGTCCCGTAAAAAACGCAGTAGTACTGACATCCCCAACGCAGTACTACTGATATTTGATTTCAGTACTACTGATATTTGATTTCAGTACTACTGATATTCAAATTCAGTAGTACTGCCCCAGAACCTGGAATAAGGGGGATTCCAAAACAAGTTATTTCGGTGTTCGAAACAAGTTATTTTGATAAGCGAAACAAGTTATTTTGATGAGCGAAACAAGTTATTTTGATGAGCAAAATAAGTTAATTCGATGAGCAAAACAAATGGAATTGAAACGCCGCGATATCGCGGTGGAAAACGCTTATATCTGCCCCGCCTCCACTTGCAATACCACACGCTCCGTGAGGCGGTCTACTCCCTCTGGGTCATATTTCTTGGTGAGGCTCGCTCCAAAAGCCCAGGCGAAAGCCTGGTAGAAGCCCGCCCTCACGGGACCCAGGAATGCCTGGATGAGTTGGTAAGAAGAAGAATTGCACTCGCGGTATATCAACTTGATGAGCAACTTGCCTTGCTGGTAGGAGAGTTTCTTCATGCGGGGCCTGTATTCCTTCATGATGCTCTTCTCCACGTACTTCATGTGCTCGTCTTTCGCCTTCTTGTTGGGCAGGGTTTGCAGATATTCGTAGGTCTCCTGTATGATGACGTTCACCTCCTTGGCTATGGGCAGCACCTTCTTCACGTTGGCCACCAAGCGGTTATAGGCTTGCCGCTGCTTGGCGTTCTTGAACACGGGCTTTGGATAGACATAAATGGGATTGACCTCCACGTACTGTATGCTGTCGCCATTATCCAGCACCCTGCCCAACTTCAGCATAGGGTCAAGCGAAGGCGTAGCGTCCACGGCCTCCTCGTCCAGATTCTCTTCGTCCTGGACCACCTCTTGCGCACAAGTGCCTACAGCCACCATGGCAAGCCAAACCGAGAAAAAAAGCCTCGCCAACATAACTATCGCGAAAATAAACATAAATTCCCGCATGGCGAAAGAAAAAGGAACGAATTTCACCATTATTCCGATTTTTATTTATACTTTTGCCTTGCGAGAACACACAAGAGCACCCATGAGAAAACGCATACTGCTGATTGCGCTCGCCCTATTCGCTTTAGGATGCATGGCGCAAGGAACGAAAAACTGGGAAGAATACCTGAATGAGCTTTCCGACATGGAAGACATGGACAACGTGTCTTGGGAACAATACCACGACATACTGGCCGAATATGCCGAGCAGCCCATGAACATCAACACGGCCACCAGAGAAGACCTGGAACGGCTTCCCTTCCTGGGCAATCAACAGATAGAGGACATACAGGCCTACATTTACCAGTATGGCAAGATGGAGAGCCTGGGCGAACTGGCCATGATACGCTCCCTGAACTGGTACCAGCGCAAGTTGTTGGAGTGTTTCACCTACGCGGGGGGCGTGCCCCAAAGAAGTTATCCCACCCTGAAAAACATCCTGCGCCATGGCAAGCACGAGGTGGTGGCCGCCGCCAAGATACCTTTCTATAATAGAAAAGGGGACATAGAGGGCTATCGAGGCTACAAGTATAAACACTGGTGGCGTTACAAGTTCCACTACGGCGACTATGCGCAAGCGGGACTTTTGGGCAGCCAAGACGCTGGCGAGCCCTTTTTCAGCAACGCCAACAACCTGGGCTACGACTTCTACTCTTTCTATTTCCAGGTCAGGAAACTGGGAGCGCTGAAGAATCTCACGCTAGGCCGCTACCGATTGCGGTTTGGCATGGGGCTGGTCATCAACAATGACTTCGGACTGGGCAAGACAAACACCCTCACCACCTTGGGGCGCAACGGGAACGCCATCAGGGTTCACTCCTCCCGCTCCTCAGGCAACTTCCTGCAAGGCGGGGCGGCCACGGTCACGCCACTGAAAGGACTGGACTTGACGGCCTTTTTCTCTTACCGCAAGATAGACGCGACGCTCAACAGCGACGGGCAGAGCATAGCCACCATACTGACAGACGGCTACCACCGCACCGACACCGAACTGGCCAAGAAGGCCAACAGCAGCCAAACACTGGCGGGAGCCAACCTGAACTATACCCTTGGAGGTTTTCACGTGGGCGTGACGGGACTTTACACCAAGTTCGACAAACCTCTTTTGCCCAAGAAGACTTCCCTTTACCGCAGATATTACCCTGAGGGGAACGGCTTTTGGAACGTAAGCGCGGACTATGGATATGCCAGCCATCGCCTGTCCTTCAGCGGAGAGACCGCCACGGGAGACTGCAAAGCCCTGGCCACCATCAACACCTTGAGTTACCTGCTCACCGAGGAGTTGTCGCTAGTGGCCCTGCAACGCTTCTTCTCCTATAAATATTACTCTCTTTTCAGCAACACTTTCAGCGAGGGCAGCGACGCGCAAGACGAGAGCGGAATATACCTGGGCGCCAGCTGGACACCTTCTTCCAAGTTCAACTTGATGGGCTATGCCGACATAGCTTACTTTCCCTGGCCTAAATACATGGCATCCGCCTCTTCCCACGCGTTCGACAGCATGGTGTCCGCCACCTACCATCCTGGCGATTTCTCGTTCTTTTTCCGCTACCGATACAAGATGAAGGAACGGGATAACGCCGACAAAACCGCGTTGGAATACCGCAAGGAGCACCGTGCGAGACTATTCGCCACCTACGCGGGAACGCGATTCACGGCCAAGACGCAATATGACGCCAGCCTCAGCCAGTTCGACGGCAACAGCTTTGGATGGATGGCGACGCAACAAATGGGATATACTTATCGCTGGCTGAGGGTGGACGGCACTTTTGGTTACTTCCACACCGCTGACTACGCCAGCCGTGTCTATACCTACGAGGCAGGTACACTCTACACGCTCAACTTCACGTCTTTCTATGGCGAGGGCATACGTTACGCCGCCAGACTGCGGGCGGAATTGGGCGAACATTGGCTCATCATCGCCAAGCTGGGAATTACCGACTACTTCGACCGCGACCACATCTCCAGCGGATACCAACAAATCAACCAAAGCTCGCAAACCGACCTGGACATACAAGTGCGTTGGAAGTTCTGACAGGTCTACCAGGGTTCGCCCTGGTAAGCGACATGGTTCATGGTGAGCGCGAAGGTATATCGGCGCAAATAAGACTCCGAAAGATAAACATAACCTCCCTCGCCCCACGCTATGCCTTGGCTGTTCTTGCAGCGATAATAGATCTCTCCGTCCCTGCGCGTCAAACCTACAATGGCAAAGGCATGGTCAAGGGTAAGCGACAAACGCTCAAAAGACAGCTGGCGCAGAGAAGCCTCTTTGGCAGAGGGAGATAGCGGCTCTACCCACCCTGCCCGCCTGTGGCGGAAAGCCGCGTTGGTAGCGTCCCCCTCCCAACAAACGGCATGGCCCGACTCCACGGCCTTCCTCAAATGGTGCGTCAAGCTATCCAACGGCAGGTTCAACGTAACCATTTGCCCCAACTCCAAAGGATAGGAACAAGCGGGAGAGTTCGCGTGAAGTTCCCCGAAAGGCAAGGAAGGGAAGCTCACCAAACGCAGGTACTCATCGGGGGAGCATACGCTACGGGCAAACTCTCCAGGCGTATAGTCCGCGCCCAGGAAGTGCACCCTGTCAGCGGGAAGATAACCCATGGCGCGGTCGAGCACGTCGTCTATCCGCCGGGAAAGCTGGCTAAGCGTAGTGGGACGTTTCCTTGCCCCTTCTATCACCGATTGCAACTTTCTCACGGTCACTGACTGCCGGTAGCCGTCACGCTCAGGATAGGAGTCGTAGGGATAAAGTCCATAGGTGGACAACAGATGTATCCCCACAGGCACCGGGCAGGAAAGATGTTCGGGGAGAGATTGCCCCGAGAAGTACGCGGACAAAGCCTGTTCCTTGAGCCAGCATCTTACCAGATAGGGGGCGGACAGGTTGACGGAGTCTCCACGGGAAAGATGCTCGGCCTCCAGCGTAGCCAACAGCGCGTAGACGCTCCCCATACCCCCGCCGGGATAATCTTTCACGGGCGTGGCTGGAATGATAAGGCCTTCCCCGCGAGGGGCTTGCCGCTTCTTGGCTTCCCGGCATCCGAATAGAGAAGCCAAGAGCGTCAGCATACCTATTATTATAATGGTGTTTCTATTCATTTCTTTGCAAAGTTACGAATTTTTCCGTAATTTCGCGGCATGAACGAGACATTAGACGCTTTCGAGATAATGGCTCCCGTGGGAAGTAAGGAGTCGCTGGCCGCGGCCATACAGGCTGGAGCCGACTCTGTATATTTCGGCGTTGGACAGCTGAATATGCGTTCCCATTCGGCCAACCATTTCAACATCACGGACCTGAGGGAAATAGCCCAGACTTGCTCGGAGCACGGCATCAAGACCTATCTCACCGTCAACACGATCATTTACGATGAGGATTTGACGGCAATGCGCGAGATTATAGATGCCGCCGTGGAAGCGAGAATCTCCGCCGTGATAGCAAGCGACGTAGCGGTGATGGACTATTGTCAGCGCAAAGGAATGGAAGTTCACCTCTCCACCCAGCTCAATATCTCCAACATTGAGGCTTTGCGTTTCTACGCCCGCTTTGCCGACGTGGTGGTCCTGGCCAGGGAACTCAACCTGGACCAGGTGGCGGAGATACACCGGCAAATAGAGGAACAAGCCATCCGCGGCCCCAAGGGGGAATTGATACGCATAGAAATGTTCTGCCATGGAGCCTTGTGCATGGCTGTGTCGGGCAAATGCTACATGAGCCTGGCCAACGCCAATCGCTCCGCCAACCGGGGGGAGTGTGTACAGATATGCCGCAGGAGCTACATTGTGACCGATGCCGAGACGGGCAACCAACTGGAGATAGACAACAAGTATATCATGAGCCCGAAAGACCTGAAAACCATTCGCTTCATGGATCGCATGATGAAAGCGGGCGTAAGGGTGTTCAAGATAGAGGGCAGAGCCCGCGGACCGGAATATGTCTACACCGTGGTGAAATGTTACAAGGAAGCCATCAAGGCCGTGTTGGATGGCTCGTTTACCGAGGAGCGCAAGGACGAATGGGACAAGCGGCTGGCCACCGTGTTCAACCGAGGTTTTTGGGACGGATATTACCAAGGACAGACTTTAGGGGAATGGAATAAGCATTATGGTTCCGCCGCCACTGAAAAGAAAGTATTGGTAGGTAAGGTTATCAAGTATTTCTCCAAGCTGAACGTGGCCGAGGTGTCGGTGGAAGCCGCCGAGATAAGCCTGGGCGAAAGCCTGCTTATCACAGGTCCCACAACTGGCGTGATGTACTTAAACGCTGAGGAAATAAGATATGAGCTGAAGCCCGTCAACAAGGCAGAGAAAGGCTGGCGGGTATCCATACCCGTAAAAGGTAAGGTAAGACCCAACGACAAGCTCTTCAAGATAGTGAAAACAGAAAACGAGAAATAGCGAAATGACAATCAACGAACTGCAAGACGAAGTCATAGAGGAGTTCGAGGACTTCACGGACTGGATGGACAAATACCAGATGCTCATTGACTTGGGCAATGAACTGGCGCCTCTTGACGAGAAATACAAGACAGAGCAAAACCTGATAGACGGCTGCCAAAGCCGCGTGTGGATACAATGCGACTGCCAAGACGGGGTATTAATATTCACGGCCGACAGCGACGCGCTTATCGTGAAGGGCATTATCGCGCTGCTGTTAAAGGTTCTCAGCGGACATTCCCCAAAAGAAATTCTCGATGCGGAACTATACTTCATAGACCGCATAGGACTGAGAGAGCACCTGAGCCCCACCCGCAGCAACGGACTGCTGGCCATGGTGAAGCAAATACGCGCCTATGCCGTGGCCTACCAAGCGAAACAAGAGGAGGCACAAGCATGAGGAAATTGCGCATGGTGGAAATGCGCCGCCTGTCGCTGGAAGATTTCCATCAGGCGGAAAAGCTGCCCCTCATCGTAGTGCTGGATGACGTAAGGTCGCTCTACAATGTAGGCAGCGTGTTCCGCTCCTGCGACGCGTTCCGCGTGGAAGCCATCTATCTTTGTGGCATCACCGCCACTCCTCCCCACGCGGAAATACACAAGACCGCCCTGGGAGCCGAGGACAGCGTGAGCTGGAAATATTTCCCATCGGCCATGGAAGCCATAGAAGACCTTCGTGCGCGCGATATATATATATATGGTGTAGAGCAGGTGGAAGGCTCAGAAAAGTTGCAAGACCTCAGCCCAAAACAAGGGCAACGCTACGCCGTGATATTGGGCAATGAGGTGAAAGGCGTTCACCAAGAAGTGATTGACCAATGTGATGGTTGCCTGGAGATACCGCAATATGGCACCAAGCATTCCCTGAACGTAAGTGTCACGGCAGGTATCATTGTCTGGGAGTTCGCCAAGCGCTATTTCTCGCCGCCCAAGAACCAGTAAGCGGCATAATAGCTCACCGCGCCTACTATCAATATGATAATAATCAAGCTCATCGCTATTATCAGGGGGGGACGATGACTGTATGCCCCCTTTGTTCTTTTAACGTTATAGGAACCAAGTTATTGCCTCCCCTGCCGGAGATTTTTTGGCATGCCCTCACGGAATTCCATGCGGAACTTCCGTAATCCGTCTACACCGCTTTCATTATTTTTTCCTATCTTCGCGGATGTAAACTCTAAATACTTTATAGACTATGATGAACAATTTCGATTACATGACCCCTACCAGGTTGATATTCGGTAAGGACGTGGTCAACCAGTTACCCGAGGTGATGGGCGCCATTGGCAAGCGCGTGTTGCTGGCTTATGGCGGTGGCAGCATCAAGCGCATGGGCCTTTATGATAAGGTAAAGGAACTGATGAAAGATTTCGAGGTATATGAGCTGAGCGGCATAGAGCCCAATCCTCGCTACAATCCCAGCGTATTGGACGGCGTGCGCATCTGCAAGGAAAAGAACATTGAGGTCATCCTGGCGGTAGGTGGCGGTTCAGTGCTTGACTGCACGAAAGCCATCGCGGCCGGGGCTTTATACGACGGAGACCCCTGGGACCTTATCACGAAAAAGGTGCCCACCAAGGCAGCCTTGCCCATCGTGGACATCATCACCCTGGCGGCGACAGGAAGCGAATATGACTGCGCCAGCGTCATCTCCCGCACCGAGACCAATGACAAAGTGGGATATCTTGACCCGCATATCTATCCCGTCTGCTCTTTCATGGACCCCACTTATACCTTTACGGTAAACGCGAAGCACACGGCCGCCGGCGTGGCTGACGCTTTCAACCACGTATTGGAGCAGTATTTCTCCAGGCCCAACAACACTGTCAGCGATGGATTCTGCGAGACTTTGATGAAAACCTTGATAAAGTTCGCTCCCATCGCCATCGCAAAACCAGACGACTATGACGCAAGGGCGGAAATCATGTATGCCGCCACCTTTGGCTGCAACGGCCTGCTGGCACTGGGCACCACGCACTCCGGTTGGCCCATGCACGGCATAGAGCACGCGCTCTCCGCCTACTATGACATCACCCACGGAGAAGGTCTTGCCATCATCACCCCTCGCTGGATGCGCCACGTCCTCAGCGAGAACACCATAGACCGCTTCGTCAGCTATGGCACTCATGTATTTGGCATCTCTCCCGAACTCACTCCCGGGGAAATCGCCGAGCAAGCCATACAGAAGACCTACGATTTCTTCCTCTCCTTGAATATTCCCATGACGCTGCATGAGGTAGGAATAGACGACAGCAGATTGGAAGAAATGGCCCATCACATCGCGGTCAACGAGGGATTGGACAAAGCCAGCAACTTCGTTCCCCTGACCGAAGCTGATATCCTCAACATACTAAAGGCCTCGCTCTAAAGCAAGACCTTTCCTATTATCCCAAATCGGTCATTAAACTTTGGGTAGATTGTTCACTTGTGTCTTGCGTATTGTTTTCCGTCTTGGTGAAGGCGTAGCGGGCTACGTCGAGGCAAGACGGGAAGCAAGACGCCGGCAGAAGTGGACAAGATGCCTAAAGAGCTCCCACCAAGAAAGGAAAAAAACTTGGGCGGTCTAATGACTGATTTGGGATTGTCCCTGAATTTATTTCATATCTTCCCTGGCCAGACGAACATGGGTCGTCAGCCAGGGAAGATTTGCGTAACACTATCATTGCCAAAGCGCATTCTTGCGTCTCTACAGCTTTTCTGCGAATTCACGTATAATAACCTGAGTTCGACGAATTCCACTTTATGTGCGCAGCCCTGTTATTGCCAAACTGTAGAGACGCATTCTTGCGTCTCAGCCAGCTGCCAAGTCTTCGCGACAGGCGATTTATTCGGCAATCTTGCTTGCTGAGACGCAAGAATGCGTCTCTACAAGTTTTCACCGAATTCACGTATAATAGGATAGTGAAGAGAGCCTCGAAGAGGTCCAACAAATCAAGCGTAGAGACGTGGCGTGCCGCGCCTCCACTAACAAGGACGGAACAAACAAGAGAATGTCCATCTCCTGCCAAGAGATGGACATTCCCGTAAAACGTCTAATTGTCAGGGGACTACGGGTTTAGCGCAAAAAGACTTCGCCAACAAAAAACCCGTTCCGTTGGCGTTCCATGCAAAAATAAATGCAAATAAATCCTCCAAAATGATTGATGATGAATAATTTTTATTACCTTCGCGAAAGAATGTCCATCTCTTGGCAGGAGATGGACAAGGAAAACGTCACGAAAGTCAACCCCAATACAAGTGCCGTTATGAGTAGTGACGGAGATAGGACAATCTTTATGGAAATAGGGAAAGTCAGTGCTCAACATTTCATAACTGCTTGTTATTGTGCGATTTACGATAGCTAGCAGGATTAGATGGAACGCCCCTTCCTGAACGATGGACGAGATTCAGCCCCGGCAATGGTTTGTCATGCGCGACCTGAAAAGGAGCAACGCCAAGCAGCCCGCGTACAAGCTGCTTGAGGGCATGGGGATAGAGGTCTTCACGCCCATGGCCTGGAAGATCCTGGTGAGAAACGGCAAGCGGGTGCGCGAGGAGGTGCCTTTCATGCGGGACCTGCTTTTCGCGCACGACACCCACGCCACCCTCGACCCCATAGTGGATAGGACGGACACCCTGCAGTACCGCTATGTGCGGGGCGGCTATAAAGTCCCCATGACCGTGCGGGAGACGGACATGCGCCGCTTCATCCATGCCGTGAAGTCCTCCGAGAATCCATGCTATTACACCCCTGAGGAAATCTCCGCCGACATGATAGGCAAGAAGGTGCGGATAGTGGGAGGCCCCTTGGACGGCTATGAGGGACGCTTGCAGAAGATGCAGGGCTCTCGCGTCAAGCGGTTGTTCGTGGAGATTCCGAGCGTCCTGACGGCCTCCGTGGAGGTGCAACCAGAGTTCATCCTGTTTCTCAAGTGAGATACACGAGAGACCTGTAGAGACGCGTTCTCGCGTCTCAGCGGGCAAGGAAGGCAAACAAGGAAGATATATGTATACGCCTGACGAATTCACTCTCCGCTGGCAACGCCTCCACCGCCCGTCCATGGACGTGTCGGGCGACGCGGCTTTCTACTGGCGGCTCTACGCCAGCCTGCGTGACCTCGCCGGGCGTAACGCGAGGCCTGTCGGCGAGCCAGACCTCCTTTCCCTGTTGCTCTATACGGAGAACACCATCGCCGTGGGCCTTGACGGCGTTTACGAATATCTCTACCGCCGCTTGGGCAACGTGGTGTTCCGTTGGTGTGACCGCCTGGGCATGGACGCCAACGCCACCTCTCAGGTTCACGCCCTCGTCTCCGAGGCCGTGGCGGAAGCCTCCTCATCCCGCAATAGTCTCAGGCGTTGGATGGCGGAAAGCGTGTTGTCGCGTGACTTCCCCCGTTTGTGCGACATGCTGACCTATTTCGCGCGGGAGGACAAGCTCTTGCGTAGGGTCTTCCCGGACCTGCGCTATCGGGAGGAGATGTTCCTGCGGCTCACGGGCAACAGGCGGAAGGCTCAAGAGGCATTGTGGGGCGACATGGCCTTTTGCTGGCGCAACAAGCGGGGCAAGTCCCTTTCGGATACCATCGCCCATCAGTTCCGCCTTTCCTCCTCTGCCATAGAGGAGCGAGAACGCAATTCGCTGCGGGAAGCGGCCGAGCTCCTCGACACCATCCAGGCGGAACGCCTGGACACCTATATATATACGGAGCGGAAAGACGACCGTGTGGTCACCCTGCGCCACAGGGACGGGCGTGTGTTCCGTGATGTAGTCTTCCCCACGCCCCTTTCTTCCCAAGCGCAAGGACAAGTCCTGGTCGCCCAGCTGGTCACCTACGCCGGCAAGACCTACGTAAACGGCCCGTCGCGGTGGATGGACGGCAAGGCCGCGGAGCGTTGGAACGGAGAAATCCTTTGGCAAGACATCTGCCGGAAAGAGCGAGAAGCGGCGAGGCGAGTCCATTTCACCACCCCTTCCGGCAAGCGGATGAGCCTTTACGAAGACCTCTACACCCTTCCTGAAGACCCAGAGGAAGCCCGCCTGGCCGCCCAGGGCATCTATCGGGACGAGCCAGACATCCTCGATTTCCTCGTCAGTTATAGTGATGTTGCTACAAATAACGAGGCATAATGAACGTGTCATACAGACACATGGCAATGACAATGTACCGTTGGGCGGGAAACCATGCGTATGACATACAAAAAACGGGCAAAAGATGGTTGTTTCAGAAAAAACGCGTATCTTTGCTGTCGTATAAATCAACGGAAGGATGGACAATGAAGAACCCTGGACTAAAAGACTACCGACTTAACTCAATGGAAGAGCCTACCGACGAACAATTGCACGCCCTTATGGAAAAAGTGGCCGAGGACGCTCGCAGGCAGTCGGCCAATGCCAAGAAAGTCCTGGAACGCATGATGCAGGAAACCCGCGAGAGAATCACGGCCATACGCCGTGAGCAGGAAGCGGTCAAGGAAGTGGGAAAAGAATAGGGGCATGGGGAAAAAGCTAAAACCAACCTTGTGCGTCGTCGCAGGTCCTAATGGGGCAGGAAAGACCTCCACGACCATACAATTATTGAGTAATGAGTGGACGGAAAACAGTTTGTATATCAACCCGGGTTGCTCCGCACTGTAGATGGAGCGGTTCGCAAAAGATATGTGGTGGTTATGCCCGAATGGGCACAAGCTTTGATGCCCTAAGCCTTTCTGGTCACCATTTTCTGTAGCAAATAAATTGTAGAGACGCATTCTTGCGTCTCCCCCTGAAAAGAACGAAGCAAAAAAGCCGCTCAACCTCTAGAAGATTGAGCGGCCCCCAAACAAGACAACACTACGACTCCAAGTCCCGATACTCCCTCACCACGTCAAAGCACGGGCAAGCCTTGTGCCCATCCAGGTCTCTGTGTCCCACGATGACCGCCTTGGGATACTTCCTGTGCAGCCGCTCCAGCAACTTCCGCAAGGCCACCCGCTGCGCCGGCGTGCGGGTGTCGGCGGGATTGCCCTGGGCATCCAGGCCGCCGACGTAGCACACGCCAATAGAGTGGCTGTTGTGCCCACGGCAGTGGGAGCCCACCTGGGAGAGAGGCCTCCCTTCCTCCACCGCGCCATCCGCGGGAATCACGAAATGATAACCACAGCCCTTCCAGCCCAGCGAGCGATGATAGCGGTCAATGTCCCGCAGGCGGAGGGCACTGCCCGCCCTGTTGGCGGAGCAGTGCACGACAATCAGCGTAACGTTTCTCATAACACGCTCCCGGCGGCTCCTCCCGCCGCGCCCGTGATGATCAGTTCCACGATGCGTACCACATAGAGCAACACGCTCTTCCAATTCCATTTCTTCATACTTTTCGTCTTTAGATAAATGAACAATATAAACTCCATACTCTCAAGTTTTGACGCAGGTGCGCCAATGGCTTTCTCCGCGAGGATTACTCCTCGCCGCTAGCGCCAGCTCCTCCAGTGCCACCCGTTCCGGGAGTTACCGGCGTGCCACTGCCCGTGGAGTCATCCTCCTCTTCGGTGGAGTCATCCTCCGAGCCACCGTCGGCATTGCCCTTGTTCTTGGCGGCTTCCAGGTCCACCAGGGTCTCGCCCGCCTTCTCGGCCTTCAGCGTAGCCTGTTGCGCGGCGCGGCTGGCCACCGGATTGAACTCGGCACGGCCTATCAGGTTCTCCAAGTCCACGCCGGGAGTGAAGAGGATGTTCACCTCCTTGATGTTCTTGGCGGTAAACTTTTCGATGCTCTCCGCCCCTTCGCTGCTGATGGAGATTCCGAAAGTACCCAGCTCGCCCA